>Ga0137418_10007355_pt1 | contig 10120 bp, 8 predicted proteins | sample CZODoug3_1_2_16f_FD_122242 | JGI IMG/M metagenome (GOLD analysis project Ga0137418, IMG submission 122242) | Vadose zone soil fungal communities from Angelo Coast Range Reserve, California, USA - CZODoug3_1_2_16fungal (Hybrid Assembly) | ecosystem: Environmental > Terrestrial > Soil > Vadose... | reverse complement strand
CTGCTGCGAGGCCACTTGGTCACCGCGCTCGCCCTTGCCTCCAACGGCGTTCTGCATCGCATGCGACTCGTCGAAAACGATCACTCCGTCAAAACCGGAGCCCAACCATTCGACGATCTGCCCGACGCGCGAAAGCTTCTCGCCGCGCTCGTCGCTGCGCAGCGTAGCGTAGGTCGCAAAAAGGATACCTTCCGCGAGCTGGATCGGCGTACCCTGCCGGAAGCGAGACAGCGGCGTAACCAGGAGCCGCTCCACGCCAAGCGCGGACCAGTCGCGCTGCGCATCCTCGATCAGCTTGTCGGACTTGCTGATCCAGACCGCGCGCCGGCGGCCCTTGAGCCAGTTGTCGAGCAGGATGCCGGCGACCTGGCGTCCCTTCAGGTAGGGGCGCATCTGTACGCGCCCATTGGGCTACCTCCAGAGTATGCTGTCGTCACGGCGGACACTCGGGAAATCCACGCCGTCGGAACGCGTACCTGCGAGAGCAAGGATGGCGCAAAGCGCCGTCATGATGAGCAAGAATCAATTTGGAACGCTGTTTGGCGGCGGCGAGCGATCTATTTTTTGACAGTTTTCGCTTCGCTTTATTTCGCGCTCTATCCACTCATTCGAGAAAGCTATGCTTATCAAGAGATGGCTACGCGTCTTCGCATCGTCGCAGATGGAATAAAGCTATTGGGGATTTTCCTGCCCTCGGGGGCGGATCGCTGAATCAAAGGATATGCTCGAGATCCAGCGTGGTTCTTGCTCTGGGCCTTCACAATCGCTTTCTTGACCTGGTATGGCTCGACCATTAAGGCCGAAATCACAAGCCGCATGCGTCGGATTTGGGATGCTCACCTACCGGGCCGACCGCAGGCATCCGCGGAAGCCGCAACCGGTCGGGGCTGGGCGGCCTTTCAAATTACTGCTGAATTATCAGCATGATATTTGGTTGCGGGGATAGGATTTGAACCTATGCCCTTCAGGTTATGAGCCTGACGGATAGTGCAATATTCATCGATCACTCTTTTTGTGACATCGACAGAGATTTCGCGAGTTGGATCAATGACCGCCGATCTGCGCGCTACGCTTTCCGATTCCACGACGAAGGGAAGCTCGGGCTTTCGACAACATGCAAGCGGTCGCATGTTTCGCTCATGGATCAAATTGAAGCCGTTATCGATAGCAACTTTCGCCGTCAGACATCGAAGCGATTGCATCTGTTTGGCCTACCGATCGCGCAGTATGGCGGCTGCGAACGAGGCCGCTGATCGTGGGTCGTCGCGGAATTTGCAAATTGCCCTTGCGGCCGTCGCCAGATGAGGCGATTCTACGCCTTGCACGGGCATTGGCACGCCAAGCGGCAAGGGAAGATTATGAACGAGATCAGGTCAGCATCCGAGCCCCGGATGAAGAAAGCGTTGATCTACGCTCGGTTCTCAACCGACCTCCAGAATGAGCGATCAATCGAAGATCAAATCACGCTCTGCAGAGACTACGCCTCACGCGCCAATATTGATGTCATCGACGTCTATGAGGACAGAGCGCGTTCGGGTGGCTCTATTATGGGGCGCGATGGCCTACTTCGCTTGATGGATCGGGCGAAAGACGGATCATTCGATATCGTCGTAGTCGAGGCTCTGGATCGCCTTTCGCGTGATATGGAAGACCTTGCCGGTATTCACAAACGGCTATCATTCCTTGGAATTGAAATCCGGGCCGTCCACGAGGGGGTTGTCAACACAGTTTTGGTTGGACTTCGCGGGCTGGTGGGCCAGCTCTATCGCGAGGACAACGCCCATAAGGTGCGCCGGGGACTGTCTGGTCGTGTTGGACAGGGGCTCAATGCAGGCGGAAGGGCCTATGGTTATGCGCCAATTGCCGGCGACAAGGGCAAGCGAACAATTGTCGAAGCTGAAGCACAGATCGTCCGGCGAATTTTTGAGGAGTATATTGGTGGGCGGACTCCTCGCGAAATTGCCCACGACCTGAACAATGAAGGAATAGCGCCACCGCGCGGGCGCTCGTGGAACGCCTCGACAATCAATGGCAATATGCAACGCGGCACAGGCCTAATTCAGAACGAACTCTACGCGGGGCGGCTTGTCTGGAACAAGGTGAGGATGGTCAAAGATCCGGACACTGGAAAGCGCCTGTCACGTCCTAACGCCAAAAAGGACTGGCAAACCGCGGACGTGCCGGAGCTGCGAATTGTCTCTCAAGAACTGTTCAACGCGGCACAAAGTCGAAAACAAGCGCGTGGCCATACGCACCCGAACAAGCAACGGCGACCACGTCACATGTTGTCGGGTATGCTCCGGTGTGGTGCGTGTGGTGCTGGAATGTCCACCAACGGGAAGGACAAGTCGGAGCGCATTCGTATCCGTTGTTCCGCGGCCACGGAAAGCGGCACGTGCCGGGACGCAAAGACATTCTATCTACACACAGTGGAAAGCGCGGTTCTTGCCGGATTGGAAGCAGAGATGCGCCATCCAAGCGTGATTGCAGAGTATGTGCGGACCTATCTCGAAGAGCGGAAGCGCCTGTCAGCCAAAGCGAATGCGAAACGGGCGCATCTCGAAACGAGGCTCGGGGAACTCAATCGCGAGATCGATCGACTAGTCGACGCGATAGCCAAGGGGCAAGGTGACCCCGCAGTGCTGGGACCGCGCTCAACTGTTCTGAACGAGGAGCGGAAGCAGATTGCGACTGAGTTGAAGGTCGAACCGGCGACGAAAGAGATCCTCGCCCTTCATCCGGCGATATTGGCGAGCTATGAGCGGCAACTCGCCACTCTTCAGGACGCCTTATCCAAGGGCATCAATGCCGGAGATTCTGACGCCGCTGAAGCCATCAGAGACCTTGTCGAGACAGTGACGGTTTTCCGAGACCCGGCGCGCCCAGGCGGAGTCGTGGTCGAAATAGCTGGGCGGTTGAACGCCCTGCTCGGCGAAAATGCGTACCCGAACAAGGTTCGGGGAGTGTGGGGAAAGGTGGTAGCGGGAGAGGGACTCGAACCCCCGACCCCAGGATTATGATTCCCGTGCTCTAACCAGCTGAGCTACCCCGCCACGGCGTCCATCGTCTTGAGGCTATATACCGCAGTCGCGAACGCGCGGCATATAAGAAGCCGGTCACGGGCATGTCAAGCGAACCCGCCGTTTCCGCCAAGTGATTGCAAAGCGTAGTTATTTCGGGCGAACGGTCGGATCGCCGCCGGGGCTGTCGGGCGGCGGAATCACCGGGGTGTTGCCGGTTTCTGGTGTCGGAGCGCGGATTTCGGGGTCAACGCCCGCGGGCGGACACAGCACGCCGTCGGACCTTGCCAGTTTGTCGCCAAGCGCCTCGGCGCGCTGGCCGGTGGTTGTACCTTCCGGCGTAACGGCGCCTTGGTGCGGCGTCGGCTGCATCGGCGCGCAATTCGCCGAGCGCGCAGGCGCGGGCGGTGCGGTCTGGGCGGGTGGCGTGGCCGGCGTAGGCGGAGCCTGGGCGCTCGCCACGCCGGACGCCGCGATCATTGCGCAGCAGAGAAAGAGTGAGTGTTTGATCCGCATCCCGATAAAACGGGCTACGCGGAGGGAAGTTCCGCCCGGACATTCCGCAATCTCACGACTTGCGGTAGCGGATCAGCGAGAAATGCCCCATCGGCGGCATCGGACGGCGCTCGGTCAGGCTGACGCCGCCGTGTTTCGCGGCCCAATCGGCCAGACGCGCCCAGGGAAATTCCGGCCGCCAGCCGAGCCGCCGCGCCAGCGGCGCGAATGACAGTTCGAAGATGCGGCGCGGGCCGCTCTCGGCGCCGATATGATTGACCAGAATGAGTTCGCCGCCGGGTTTCAGCACACGGATGAAATCATCCAGCGTGGCTTCGGGATCAGGCACCGCGGTGATGACATATTGCGCCACCACCGCATCGAAAAACGAATCCGCGAACGCCAGGTTCTTGGCGTCCATGACCGCCAGGGTCTCGACATTGCCGAGCCCAAGTGCACGCACGCGCTGTTGCGCCTTGCGCAGCATCGGTTCGGAAATATCGACGCCGCACAATTTCGTGGTGCGCGAATAATCCGACAGCGACAATCCGGTGCCGACACCGACATCGAGAATCCGTCCGCCGATCTTGTCGGCCTCGGCAATGGTCGACTGGCGGCCGTGATCGAAAACCTTGCCGAATACTAGATCGTAGACCGGCGCCCAGCGCTCATAAGCCCTTGCGACCCCAGCGCGGTCGATATCTGAAGCCATGCCCCCGCCCTGAAATTTTATCCGCGCATTGCCTCGACGAGCGACTGCCGGGCGATAGCGTCGCGCGCCGCTGCCCTCGCCGTTGCGCTCTTCGCGGTCGCGCTTTGGATGAATCCGCCGCCGAGCACGCGCGCCTGGCCTGACGGCGCATCGTAGAACACGCAGGCCTGGCCGGGCGATACGCCCTCTTCGCCGGCGACGAGTTCGACTTCATAACCGCCGCCGGCCGCGCGCAGCCACGCCGGCTGCGGCGCGCGGGTCGATCGCACGCGCACGAAAATCTCAAGGCCGTCGCCGACCGCGCGATCGAGCGCGCCGTCGCCGATCCAGTTGACATCGCGCAGCACGATGCGATCCATCCGCAATGCCTCGCGCGGGCCGACCACGACGCGGCGGCCGACAGCGTCGAGCCGCAGCACATACAGCGGCGCATCGGAGGCGATGCCCAATCCTCGCCGCTGGCCGACGGTGAAATGAACAATGCCCTGATGCCTGCCGATGACACGATCGTCGAGGTCGACGATGTCGCCGGGTTCGATGGCGCTCGGCCTCAACCGGCTGATGATGTCGGTATAACGCCCGGTCGGCACGAAGCAGATGTCCTGGCTGTCGTGCTTGTCCGCGACCGCAAGGCCGAAGCGCCGCGCCAGTTCGCGCGTCTGCTGTTTGGTCATGTCGCCCAACGGAAAGCGCAGATAATCGAGTTGCTCGCGCGTGGTCGCGAACAGGAAATAGCTCTGATCGCGATCGGCGTCGGCGGCGCAAACCATCGCGCGCGATCCATCGCTCAGGCGGCGCGAAGCTACATAATGTCCGGTCGCAAGCGCCGAAGCGCCGAGTTCGCGCGCGGTCGCCAGCAGATCGCGAAACTTGATCGAACGGTTGCACTCGATGCAAGGCACCGGCGTCTCGCCGGAAGCGTAGCTGTCGGCAAAATTGTCAATCACCGATTCACGGAAACGGTTTTCGTAATCCAGCACGTAATGCGGAATGCCGATCCGCTCGGCGACATCGCGTGCGTCATGGATGTCCTGCCCGGCGCAGCAGGCGCCCTTGCGATGGGTGGCGGCACCATGATCGTAAAGCTGCAGCGTGATGCCGACGACGTCGTAGCCCTCGGATTTCAACAATGCAGCCGTCGCCGAGGAATCGACGCCGCCGGACATGGCGACGACGATCCTGGTGTCCTGTGGACGGCCTTTGAGATCCAGACTGTTGAGCATGGTTCCGGTCATCGGTGCGATCGCGGCGGCATCGGGCGCTTCGCGATTAGAACGCCGCTTTGCGAATAGTCAAAAAGCCTTGCAGTCAGAATGCCTTGCAGCGCCCCTGGACCAACTTCGGCCTGCCGGAACGGCTGTAAAGCTGCTCTTTAATATAGGCCGTATTCCCGCGAAGCAATCAGCCGAGCCTGTTTTGCACGCTGCGGACGGCAAATCTTGCCGCCGGGCAGAAAAGGCGGTTGCTACGCTGGCTCCGTAGTTTCCCCGATAAACAACTAAGATATTGAAATACATAGGTATTTTTTGAAAAACAGGATGGCCCGGTCCTTGCTGATGACTGTTCCAGTATCATTCGCGAGAGGCCGCCCGTGTCCAGTTTTACGTCAGAAGCAGTCACAAGCGCCTCCTTTCAGGGCGCGCCGCCGCCGAGGCCTGCACGCTCCGACCCATCACCCGGAAACGATAGTTTCGGGGCGCTGGTCGACAGCAGCACGGCCGCCGACACCAGCAATGATCGCGCGAACTCCACAGCACTGCAACAATCCGCATCGCGACGCCGCTCCGACGATGCGTCCGCAGCCGCCGATCGCAGACAATCGCGCAACGCCGCGTCCGCCGACAGAGCCGCACAAAACGATTCAGACGATCGCGACGCCGCTGTCAGACAGCGCTCCGACGCCAATGCCGACGCAAACACCGATGGCGTCCAGCGTTCCAGAGCCAAGTCCGGCGCCTCGAAAACCGAAGACGCGAAACCCGCCGCAAAGTCGAATTCAGACGACGCCCCTACGGCCCATGCTGACGCCGCGTCGGCAGCCGATCCGGCAGCCCCAGCTAAGCAGGACGGACCCGCCGTGGCGACGCCGAACCCGGTCGCCGTTGCGATTCCGGTTATCGTGGCAGCGGCGAATGTTCCCGCCGCTTCGCCTGCGTCCGGCAAGGCGACTGAGCCGCTGGCGATCGCGGCGGCTGCAATCGCGGCCAGTTCGGCAGCCACCGACGCACCGGCTGCATCCGCCGCGCAGACCAAAATCGATGCCAGCGCGACAGCCGCAACCGCCTCGGCAGCCGCCAACACAACCACCGCAGACGCAGCCGCGACTGCAAAAATCACGGTCCAGGCGGCGAGCGAGACGACCGCCACGCCCGTCAACCAGCCAGCAGCGCAGGCCGATGCAACAGCGGCGACCGGTGCGGAATTGACCGCGGCCGTCGCAGCGACTGCGTCAGTCGCGCCGAAAGTGACAACCAAGACTGCTGGCGTTGCCCAAGCCGGAACCACCGCATCGAGCGACCCGGAGACCGCCCCCGGCACGGCCGATCCGTCGGCAACGGCGATATCGACCGGTTCGCCCCTCAACGGCGTCGCGCAAGGACCGGCCGTCGCAGGCAAGCCGAAACCCGGCAATGGCGGTATTGACGGGATAAAAGCAGATAATCCTTCCACCAATTCCTCATCCACCATCGCAACCAACATATCGGCCCGCGACCATTCAGCGGTCGCCGAGACGGGACATGCAGGAGCCGACCCATCCGACATCGGCGCGCAAGCCACGGGCGCGATCCAGCCCCAGCTCCACTCCTCTGCAGCCGCCGCCGCCCCCGTCGGACCATTGAACGTCACGGCGGCGACGAACGCGGCGGTGCCATTGAGCGGGCTCGCCCTTGAGATCGCGGTCTCGGCAAAAAGCGGCAAGAGCCGCTTCGAGATCAGGCTCGATCCCGCCGATCTCGGCCGCATCGATGTTCGCATCGATGTCGATCGCAACGGCCAGGTGACTTCGCATTTGACGGTTGAAAAACCGGAAACGCTGTCGATGTTGCGCCAGGATGCGCCCCAGCTGCAGCGCGCGCTGGATGACGCCGGCCTGCGGACGGGTAACGGCGGCCTGCAGTTCAGCCTGCGCGACCAGTCTTCATCCGGTCAAGACAACGGCAGCGGATCAGGCCGTAACGCACATCGCCTGATCGTTGAAGACGACTCCATCCCCGCGGCAGTCGCGGGACGCACGTACGGCCGCATGCTCGGATCGAGCAGCGGCGTAGACATCAAAGTCTGAGGAGCTCACCATGTCAGTCGATGCAACAATGCCGACGACGGTCGTATCGGCACCAGGAACGACAAGCGCCGACAAAACCACCACCGCTTCGACGGCGACGACCGGTATTGCGGATAATTTCCAGACCTTCCTGACGCTGCTGACGACACAGCTGCAAAACCAGAATCCGCTCGACCCGCTCGATACCAATCAATTCACCCAGCAACTGGTGCAGTTCGCCGGCGTCGAGCAGCAGCTCAAGTCGAACGATCAGTTGAAGTCGCTGATCGACATCGAAAAGAGCGCGCAGGCGACGCAGGCGTTGATCTATGTCGGCAACACCGTCGCCGTCGACGGCAGCACCACGCAGTTCGATGGTTCGGCAACATGGAATCTGAAGGCCCCAAAAGGCACGAACGCCACGGTCACGATTACAAATTCGACCGGGCAAACGGTCTATAGCGGGAAATTTACGCTGGCCAACGGCAATTCCAGTTTCGTCTGGGATGGCAAGGGCAACGACGGCACCCAATACCCGGCCGGCGACTACAAATTGACGGCGACGGGCACGGACAGCTCCGGAAAGGACGTCGCCATCGCCAGCGAAGTCCAGGGCGTGGTCGACTCGGTCGATCTGACCGCCACCCCGGCGCTGCTCTCGATCGGCGGCCAGAACTATACGACCGATCAGATCAAGCGCGTCATTCGCCCCTCCACAACGACCGCCACGACTTAAGCTGGAGCTGGTTCCGCAAGCCGGCCGCACATCCGCGATCCGGAAAAGCGGCTCGCAGCAGCTCTCACCGGGCGTCATGTCTTAATGATGGATTAACAAACGGGCGGCTTGATCGCGCCCGAAGGCATTTTGCCGACCAATTTCGAGGAGATTCGGATTGAGCGGTCACGCTTAGGTAAATTTTAAGTCGTGGGGCGTAGGTTGCTAGGGTGAGTTCAGTGGTTGAGAGTTTGTGAGTACGCCATGACAGAACCCCATCGCCCGAGGGTAAAATACGTCATCGGGCCTGACGGCAGTCCGTTAACAATTGCGGATTTGCCTGCACCCGGGACCAAACGGTGGGTTATCCGCCGTAAAGCCGAAGTCGTTGCCGCAGTTCGCGGTGGCCTGCTCTCCCTCGAGGAGGCTTGCAGCCGCTACACACTGACCGTTGACGAATTCCTTTCCTGGCAGTTTTCCATCGACCAGCACGGCCTTGCGGGACTGCGCACCACCCGCATCCAGCAATATCGCCAATAAGCGCGCTCTGGAATCGACGGCATTCGATAAAAAACGGCTTCGTTTTGCGAAGCCGATTTTTTTCATGTTGAAGTTTTGCCGCGGCTCTTAACCCCCGTTAACCATATCGAAACCATCCCATAGGCAATAATTGCCCAGTCGGCGCGTGGGGCCGAATCTCAGGGGCGGTTAGTTTTGCAGGGTCTTGCAGGTTTCCTAAAAGGTCTGGGCGCTTCGCGGTTGATGGCGATGGTCGCGGTGACAGCCGCGCTGATCGGTTTCTTCGGCTTTGTCATCATGCGCGTCACCACCCCGCAGATGACCACCCTCTTTACCGACCTCAGCACCGAGGATTCCTCGGGGATCATCAAGGACCTTGAACGTCAGGCGATTCCCTTCGAGCTGCGCAACGATGGCGCCGTGATCATGGTGCCGAAGGACAAGGTCACCCGGCTGCGCATGAAGCTCGCCGAGGGCGGGCTGCCCAAGGGCGGCGGCGTCGGCTACGAGATTTTCGACAAATCCGACGCGCTCGGCACCACCAGCTTCGTCCAGAACATCAATCACTTGCGCGCGCTCGAAGGCGAACTCGCCCGCACCATCCGCGCCATCGACCGCGTCCAGGCGGCCCGCGTCCATCTGGTGCTGCCCGAACGGCCGCTGTTTTCGCGCGAGACACCCGAACCATCGGCCTCGATTGTCGTGCGCGTGCGCGGCGCCCTCGATGCGCCGCAGATTCGCGCCATCCGCCACCTGGTCGCCTCCGCCGTCAACGGCCTGAAGCCGCAGCGGGTGTCGATCGTCGATGAAGCCGGACATTTGCTTGCCGACGGCGCCAACGGCGACGCCGACAACGCCATCGGCGACGAGCGCCGGGCCGGTTTCGAGAAGCGGATGCGCAATCAGGTCGAGGCCATCGTTTCTTCGGTGGTCGGAACCGGGCGCGCCCGCGTCCAGCTCTCGGCCGACTTCGACTACAACAAGATCACCCAGACCTCGGACAAGTTCGACCCCGAAGGCCGGGTACTGCGCTCCAGCCAGACCCGGGAAGAATCCAGCGCGACCGCCGACAACACCGGTCAGGTCACCATCAACAACGAATTGCCCGGCAATCAGAACCGGGACAACCCAGCGCCCGCGCGCGACCAGAGCAAGAAGAGCGAAGAGACCAACAACTACGAAATCTCCCGCACCACCAAGACCGAAGTGACCGAGGTCGGACGGGTCAACCGCATCTCGGTTGCCGTGCTGGTCGACGGCAGCTATGCCAAGAATGAAAAAGGCGAGATGGTCTACCAGGAGCGCGGCAAGGAACAGCTGGACCGCATCGCGACGCTGGTGCGCTCGGCGATCGGCTTCGATCAGAAGCGCGGCGATCAGGTCGAGGTCGTGAACCT
>Ga0137418_10007354_pt1 | contig 10120 bp, 13 predicted proteins | sample CZODoug3_1_2_16f_FD_122242 | JGI IMG/M metagenome (GOLD analysis project Ga0137418, IMG submission 122242) | Vadose zone soil fungal communities from Angelo Coast Range Reserve, California, USA - CZODoug3_1_2_16fungal (Hybrid Assembly) | ecosystem: Environmental > Terrestrial > Soil > Vadose... | reverse complement strand
GCATGATGTTAACTCCTGTCCAAGCCTATTTTTCTCGGCGGATCGCCGCTTCCACGATTTGAGGTGCTCTCGTTTTCGAGGCCTAAGGCTATCTTTCGGGGATTTCGCACGGCCGAGGCGCTAAGGAAGTGTCCAAGTTTCATCTCCGTCTATCGTCCTCTGTCATTGCAACCCATCGAATCCTGCTCCAAGGGCCTTGAAAACGGCGACCATTGCGGTCGCGGTTTCCGCGCGACTTTCAACGAGAATATCTTCGGCTTCGAATTGGGCGCGTTCCGCGTCGAGAACTTCCGAGAACGTACCTATGCCACGGTTGAAACGGATTGTGGTCGAGTCTGCGGCGTTCTTGCTGGCTTGCGCCGCTTGAGCGAGTCGCGCACATTGTGATCGCGCGTGGTCGAAGGACGTGAGCGTAATCTCTGTCTCCGCAGCTGCTTGCCACACTGTCTGGCTATAGCTCGCCAAGACCCGTTCGTCCGGAGAATCGCTTGAGAGAATCTGGGCGTTTACTCGGTTCAGGCGGAATTGCGGCCAGGAAATCATAGGCACAATGGAAGTCGTGAATCGCTGTGACCATTGCACCTCGTCTAATGGCATCGCTCCTGGGTTAGTGTTTCCGGAAAGAACTACCCTTGGAAACAGATCTTCGACGGAAATGCCGGCTTTGGCTGCGGGTCCCGCCAGAGGCCGTTCGGCGGCGGCGATGTCCGGCCGGCGGCGCAATAGTTGTTCAGGAGAGCCCACATCGATCTGTTGAGGTAACACAGAAAGCTGGCCCGAATGACTTAACTCTTCCGCAAGTGCGCTTGGAGAGCGGCCGAGCAACACTGCCAGGCAATCCAGCGCAACGGCGCGCTCGGCCTTCATCCTGAGACTCGCGGTGCGAGTGTAAGCGAGTAGCACGCGTGCACGTTCGGTCACAAATACCGTGCCTTCTCCCGCAGATCGAAGCCCCTCAGCGATTTTCAAAGTGCGTGCCAAGGTTTGCGCGTGTCTTTCGGCAACATTCCATCGGCCCAGTGACGCCTGAAACTCAAAATAGTTTCTTGCAATCTCCCCCTCAACACTCACCTGAATCGCACGGAGATCGTAAGCGCTGGCCCCGTAAACTGCGTCCGCAACCTCGTTGGAGTTTCGATGCGCGCCAAAGAAATTGATCTCCCAAAGCGAGTCAAAACCTGGATCGAATAGCTCTCCCTCCGGAAGATTGGACGGAGCACCCTCTCGTCGAGCTGTGATGAGTTCCAATTCTGCGATGCGTGTTGGATTTGTGGTCAAGGAAAATGGGCTCAATTTATACCCTCGATGTATGGCCCTGGCTTCTCTGATTCGGAAAGCGACGATCGCAGGGTCCTTACTGGACGAGATTCCCTCCGCGATAAGTCGATTGAGCAGAGGGTCTCCAAACTGCCGCCAGAACTGCGGTACACCGTCGCGGAGACCGTAATTCTCCGTAGCTGCATTTCGGGAGGCCTTGCCAGAGAAGTTTGGGTGCGCGAAGAGCGGCACGCCCGTACATCCGATCTGAATTGTTACCAGAACCAAAAACAGCTTGAATTTCATTCGCATGGCTTGCAGTTCTCCCGAGCGTGTTTCCGGTTGAGCGTTTCGTCTTAGTCCCTCGAACGCGACACCGACGACGTCTCTAACCTGTGGTCGTTCCGCAAGGCTTCCGCGGCACGCTCGCCGATGATGATGCAGGGAGCCATGGTGTTGCCGGTCGTTACGCGCGGCATGATCGAGCCATCTGCGATGCGAAGGTTTTTGATTCCATAGACCTTGAGTTGGGCGTCTACGACCGACATCGAATCGCGCCCCATTTTTGCGGTACACGTCTGATGGAAGTAAGTAGCGGTCGCATCGCGAATGAAGTCTTCCAGTTCCGCTCCTCGCAGGTTGCCGGGCATGACTTCGCGTTTCGTGAAAGGCCGAAGCGCGGCCGAATTGCCAATTTCGCGGCAAAGTTCGACACAGGCAATTCCAGCCCTCAGATCGTCTGGATGGGACAGCGTATTGGCCTCGATCTGGACAGGGTCATCAGGGTTGGGTCCCGTCAAGCGGATCTGACCTCGGCTTTTCGGCCGTACGACACCTCCAAACAATGTCCAACAAGCCGCCGGTGGATTGAACTTGGCGGCCATCTCCGCACTGCAGAATGCAAATTCCCCCTGGCATGTCTGCAAATCCGGAGTATCAAGACCAGGATTGCTCTTCCAGAAGAACGTTGCCTCACCTCCCTGGTTGTGGGGAGCGAGCGGTTGCTGATACTCCCAGACACAGCCAATACCAAAATGATCTTGAAAGTTCTGTCCTACACCTGGAAGATGCTGGACGACCGGTATGCCCAGACGTTGTAGCTCAGCCTGATCGCCAATGCCGGAAAGCATCAACACCTTTGGCGTGTGAATCGCCCCTAACGACAGAACAACTTCGAGTCCAGCCGTTATTCGTTCGATTTTTCCGTTAAAAGCGATCTCCACACCAGTGGCTCGCTTTCCCTTTAAAGTAACCTTCTTAACCAATGCCTGCGTGAGCACAGTCAGGTTTGGCCGGTCCATGTAGGGAAAGGCATAAGTTCGAAAGACGGATAGGCGCTTGCCGTCGCGTACGCGCAAATCGAGGATAGAGGCTCCGCCATCGCCTTCCATCAGACGGCCATTGTTGCTATCGAATGTCGGAATCCCAATGGAACGCGCTCCTTCCAGCATGGCTGGAGCGATTGGATTCGGGTCAGGCGCGGACTGCACGAAAACCAAGCCGCCGGTTCCGCGCCGCCGTGGGTCTGGTGCGCCCTGCCAGTCTTCAATCCGGCGATAGATCTCAAGCACCGACTCATAGTTCCATGCAGTGTCGCCGGACTCGGATGCGAAGAAATCCCAATCGTGCTTATGTCCGCGTGCCCAAGCCATCACATTGATGCTCGATCCTCCGCCGAGCACCTTGCCCATATTTAGCGGTATGGAACGTCCTTTGAGGTGCGGATTGGGCTGGGCCACAAACGTCCAATCGCGCTCGCTCCCGAGGTTTTCAAACCACCGACCCGCTTCCGTCACGCTTGGCACATCGTCGCTGCCGCCTGCTTCGAGCAACAACACGCTGACATCGGGATTTTCGGCAAGGCGGCGCGCAACTACTGATCCGGAGGAGCCTGACCCACAGACGATGAAGTCGTACTGCGACTTTAGACCGGACCTGAGCTTTTCCTGGTTCACGCGAACGCTTTCCACGAAATCTACCGCTGATTGTTTTCCATTGTTTGAACTCATCTCAGTGCTCCTTGCTCGTGTGAGGCCTGGCGTGGCGTGTCCACCTTGGTGGATCTCACATCTCAATCAGCAAAACACATCGTGGATAGGGAGTTGTGCCTGTATCTGCCCGGCTGGGCCAAATCTTGCTCAATTCTTGGTGGCAGAGGAGGAATGCAACGGATGAGGCGTTCAACGAGGAGACATCATGAAGGGGACAAGCGATGAGAGTTCAACTGTGATCGGCTTGCGAAGTCTGGATGAAGTTGGGATCAACTATGAGTTGCGAGCATCTGACGGGTCGTCACAACCTGCGTGCAGGAGAAATGGCAGGTAACGGCGAGCAGACTGTGGGAGGAGATTGCCAAGCGCCAGCCACTCAATGACGGAGAAACTCCTGCCGATATTCTGTAGGGCTGACTCCACACATCTGGCGGAACACACGCGCAAAGTGCTGCTGCGTTTTGAAGCCACAAGCCACTGCGACATCCAAGACACGCGCCTCGGCGGCGCGCAACATTTCCTTGGCACGCTCTACCCTATGACGGAGAACAAATTGATGCGGGGCTTCGCCGGTTGACTTGCGAAACATCCGCGAGAAATGAGCTGTGCTCAACTGCACCGCTTGGGCCATCTCGCAAATGGTCAACTCGTCTTCCATCTTGGCGTCTACAAACTCTTTGATCCTTCGCACGCGTGCGCAACCTAGCCCCCCTCGGTGCGTCTGCACAGAGCGATGCCGCACTGCATAACCGTTGACCAGTGCCACGGCCAACGCCTGCTCGACGGCATCCAGAAATAGTCTCCCATTGGGAAACCCCGCAATCCTCTCCGCATTCACCGCCTCAACCAACGCGCCCAGTCGCGCGTCAACCAGGTTATCCTCTCTGCGCAACTCAACCTCACCGCTTGTTCCATCAGCGACCTCGGTTAGTGCGGCGTCCGAAATGCCGACGGACAAATAGTGCAAGTCGTCGGTTCGAAACCATTTCTCAAAGTGACGGGGAACCAGGCTCATTTCGCCCGCCCCGAATGTAAATCTTGTCATCTCCGAACGGCGCAACCCCCATTCAGCAGAACCAGGCCGCAACGCCATGGCGAGAACCGGCTGATACTTAACCCACATGCGCGGCTCTATGACTGGCTCAAGTACATTGACTTCAACTCTCATTGGCCTCACTCCTCGCTTCGTTTGATGCTTGTCGTTAAACGGAGGTGACTGCTTTACCTTTGAGGAATCTGGTGCCGGCAACGAAGCCGAAGGCTTCTAGCAGGTTGGCTTGCAAACCCGCTAAATCGCGCTGCATTTGTGAATCCAGGAACATCAGACCGCTTGGTACGCCAGCTCAGAAAGCGAGTCGCATAACGAGGGCTGCATAGTCTCTCTCCCCTGCCCGAAATGGCTTCTCGCCAACTACGCGAAAGCCAATGCGGGAATAGAAGTCTATTGCGTTTTGATTGGCCTTCTCGACTTTGAGAAATAGTCCAGAGACCCTGTTTTTACGCGCGGTCACCAAAACCTCATTCATCAGCGAGTGTCCCAGACCGTTTCGATGGAAGCGGTACAATACATACAATCGCTTAATTTCCATCTCTACGCGGAAACCATTATTTTGTGAGGTGAGGGCCACTGCATAGCCGATGGCTGAACGTCCCACTGATGTTTCCGCTACCCAGATTTTAGCGATGTCACTTTGCAGCCAAGTCCTGTAACTTTCGGCAGAATGCTCTGTTTCTACGTGGGCCAAAATGTCAGCCGCTTCAGCGGTGCCTGCATAAGTCTCCAGAAAAGTCGCTGTACCAAGCAGCGAAAGCGCTGTTTCATCACCAATTTGGCACTGCCGTATTATGAACTCCAAATCGCGACCTCCATAGTCTTGCAAAATCAGACGGGCCAGAAGTTATTTGGGAAACCCTCGCTTATGGCCCCTGGTGACACGAACACGGCACCCATTTGTTTATTCCCAGAGGAATAAGGACGTTGCAATCAGAGACCGTCGCAGCTTTATTACTGCCGACGGATTTTCCTGCAGAGCCAAAAATAGATTGCATGCTTGCTCTCGCTCTGCTGCCGACTATCCGGCGAGGGAAGGCCGTGCCGGAGACCAAAGCCCCGATCATCAGCATCGAGAACGAAAAGCGCGTTTCGAAGAGTGAGTGTATGCTCGCTGGAATCAAAATGGTGGCTAAAGCTGGCAAGAACCGTTGCTCCGCGAGATCGCGGTCTTGCGGGAAGAGCGCTTAGGGGTGGAAATACCCAGAAATAAACTCTTTTGATCTAGTGAGTGGGACCAAGATCCACGCGACGCTCAGGAGCGTGGCCGTCAGCGTGGAAAAACGAAGGTTGCGGTAATGGCACGCTCCGGTTCAGCGAAGCCATGCCGTTGGGAATGTTCGAACACGAAGCCATGGTGTCTGAAAGGTCGTCTTCGACCGAGGTTTCAACGGCGGCCAGCAAGCCGTGTTTCCGCATCATGCGCAGAACGCGTTTACGATTTACGCGCTTCTTCTACATTCCGTTCGTTTGGCAACGCGCAGCCTCCATCAACGAACTGCTTCTGCTCGAGGCGCCCATCCAACCCAACCGCCTTTCACTGGAGCGTGCCGGCTTTGCAGAGCAGTGCCACGAATGGCGGCGATGCAGCTTGGAATATTTGTTCAGGTCAAGTGTTCTACCCCGACAGGAGGCTAGACCACGATGAATCTTGGAAACTTGCTTAGCGCTTCAGCCGCACGAAATCCTCGAAAGACAGCCTGCATCATTGAGAACGAGAGCATCTCGTACGAGGATTTGGATCGTTCGACGACATCCCTCGCGCGATGGCTTCTTCAGCAGGGCTGCAATCCCGGAGACCGCATCGCGATTCACTGGCCAAACTCGATTGAAACGGTGACCCTCTTCTTTGCATGCTTCAAAGCCGGGATCATCGCGGTGCCGGTGAACGTCCGGATGAAAGCACCTGAGGTCGCCTATGTACTGCAACACTCGAAAGCAGCCATGTGCGTTTCTCATACGGATCTGGTGGGGGTGGCGACTGAGGCGCGGAAAGGTTGCGCGGGGTTGCGCACAATATATAGCGCTCTGGAAGGCCTCAACGAAGGAGACCCGGATGTTCCGTTGCCAGAGGTGAACGACGATGACCCGGCCCTCCTTCTTTACACGTCAGGCACGACCGCCCGGCCAAAAGGCGTAACGCAAACTCATCGAACCCTGCTGGAAAGTGTGAAGCTTATGTGCAGCGCCGCGCCGGACAGTTTGCAGACCATCTTGGTGATGACGCAAATGGCGTATATCTCCGCGATTTGTGTCGGCCTTCTCCCGACCGTTTTCACAGGTGGAACGTGCGTATTGGTGCCGGCCTTCGACGCTCCGCAAGTCCTCGACTTGATCGAACGCTTCCGGTGCACCTACACGTTTGGACTTCCGTCCATGGTCCAGCTCCTGGTCGAAGAGCAGTCGCGGAAGCCGCGAGACGTCCGCTCGCTTCGCACTTTTTTCGCAGGCGGCGACTGCGTTCCTGTGAGCACGCAGGAACGCTTTCAAGCTCTGTTGGGAATACCAGTGCGCGAAGTCTATGGGATGACGGAGACCGGTCCATCCACCTTCAATCCGGCGCATGCCATTCGTTCGGGCTCTCTTGGCAAACCCCTCGACGGGGTCGAAGTGCGTGTCGTCGATTCGGACGGCAAAGATGTGCCGGTTGGCAAAATCGGGGAGATCGCCGTGCGGAGTCCGGCAATCTTTGCCGGATACTGGGACGATCGCGCGGCGACGAGCGAGGTGTTGCGAGACGGCTGGCTCTATAGTGGTGATCTGGCTCGGCGCGATACTGACGGATACCTCTGGTTCGAAGGTCGCAAAAAAGAAATTATCGTTCGCGACGGCATTAACATATCCCCTCAGGAGGTAGAGGAGGCAATTTACACTCACCCCGCGGTGCTCGAGGTTGGTGTAATCGGGATGCCTGATCCGGTTGGCGCCCATGGTGAACGAGTGGTCGCTTTTGTTTCGCTGCGCCGCGGTCTCGTGACTGACGACCAGGAACTCAGACACCATGCGCGCCAATGCCTGGCGGACTTCAAAGTCCCGGAGCAAATTTTCTTTGTAGACCACCTGCCGAAAGGCATCACCGGAAAAATTCAACGTCGGGCGCTAAAGGAAATGTCGTCCGCCGCGGTGGCTTAGGGGCGGCGTCAGCTTGGGAAATGGTTTTGTGGGAAGTAAAGTTCGGCTCCGACATCTCGCTTTTCGAGACGCCGTAGATACAGGACAATGGAATGCTATGCGGCTGAAAATTGTTCAAGCAGGCGAACCCGTTTTGCGTGCCCAGGCACGGCAGCTAACGCGCGAGGAGATCATTTCCGACGAAATACAGCGACTCATCCGGGACATGCAGGAGACGATGCGAGACGCCCCAGGTGTCGGGCTCGCGGCGCCGCAGGTGGGCTTGGCGCTGCAACTCGCGGTGATTGAAGATCGCGAAGAGCTGTTGAGCAGCTTGCCTCCACAGGAGCTCGCCGAAAAGGAACGCAAGGCAGTCCCATTCCACGTCATTATCAATCCCGAGATCACTCCTCTCGGAGACGCCAGAGCCGATTTCTATGAAGGTTGTCTCAGCTTGTCTGGATTTTCGGCCATCGTACCGAGAGCCCGCAGGGTTCGCGTTGCATATTTAGATGAACATGCGGAACCACAAACTGTCGAAGGTTTTGGATGGTATGCCCGGATACTCCAGCACGAAACTGATCATCTGCGAGGGACGCTCTACATCGACCGTATGGAGAGCCGCACGTTCACTTCGCTCGACAACTGGAGTCGTTTCTGGAAAGGTAAGCCGATCCGGGACGTCGTCGAAAGCCTATCCAATCCGTTAGGACCTATCCGGTGAGTCATATTCCATTGGCGCGCGAAACGGTGGCAGCAAATGCTCGCGCCTCACGAGAGTAGGTCTGAGAAACCTAAGTCATTCCGTGGCTCAGAAATTCCCGGCGATATTCTGTAGGGCTGGCTCTGCACATCCGGCTGATCACCCGTGCAAAATGCTGCTGCGTTTTGAAGCCGCATGCCACGATGGAGAAATCGCCGCCTATGCGTTCGATCAGACCCTGGATGTCATTTGTCATGGTTGTCTTTAGATGCCATGGGGACGCGGGTGCTGTGCATGAAAATGATCTTCCAGTTCCCTGCCTGTTTCTCCAGGAAGGCCGATTCCAACCACTTCTGGTTCGTTGTGCCGGAGGCGTCGGTGATGCTGCCTTTTTTGACGTAGGCGATCCAAGCGGTGTTGCCGCTGATGTGGACGTCCGGTTCGGTCACGTTCTTGCTCGCGGCATGTTGGCTCTTGATGAACGCCATATCGCGTCTCCGCTGAATCGGGCGCCTCCATCGAAGATGTAAAAGTCTGATGCAATGACCGAGTTGAACTTTGCAACGTCGTCTATGCGGGCTGCAGCGAATATTGTGCTAACTCTGTCAACGAGTTGCCTCTCATCGGCGGCGAAGCGTTTCTCCTGGGCTCCGGCCGCAGAGACGTGTGCAGAAGAGATTAGTGCGAGGGCAACGGTTAGCAAGCAGGATTAACGCGCTAACCGGAAAAGTGGGTACTAGGATCAACATGTCCGGTAACCCGCCTTATCAGGAGTCAGGACGGCTGACTAGTAGTAATTAATTGTACGTAAGCTCGTGGCAACCAACTTTCGCTTCATCGGGTCGCTCGTGGTGTCCCAAAGAATTATTTTCTTCTCGATCCAATTTCCGAATGAGTCGTCCTGATACTCAATTGTCGATTTGTCGAGTATGTTGCCAGGGCTACCGTAGTTAACCTGACCCGTAGGGCGCCCATCCTCGTCGAAAGAATAGGTGCAACGGATGTAGCTTGAGCCCGATTTGTCGACCACTTCAATCAGGTGGCCCTGCGCGTCAGTCTTTTGATAGGTATGACTTTTTGATGATGCTGAGTATCTGTCTTCTATAGTTGTGCCATCTGCCGCGCGTTCACGCTCATTGTAGGAACCATCGGCAAGGACAATCTTGTCCTTTTGGGGGACCCCGTTTTCATCTCTCTGAATGACCCAGTCCGTTTCAGCTTTCCCATTCATGGTTGCGACCTGATGGGTTAGTCCAGTCTTAGGATCTGTGCTCTCGACAACTTCCCGCGTGTTTTCCGTCCCCTCGACGCCACTCTCTATCGAGCGATATGTGGCTGATTCTGCCCGATTCTCCAAGAGTTCATTTTTAGTTTTCTTGGTGAGAACGCCATCAGCGTTGTATGTGTCTGTCTCGATGATATGGCCGTCCGCATCGTAAACGTTCTGGGTAGAAAAATTCTCAAAAGGGGCTGCGCCAGTCGTCTGCGACTTGAATATCTGCTCTCCCTTTCGGCTAAAAATTGTCTGCGCCCACAGCGAGCCGTCATGCTTATACCGATAGAGTTCCAACAGGTATCCTTCGCGGTCGTAAACGTCGAACGCCGAGCCGCTTGACTCGTGAGACGTGCTGTTCTGATTGTTAAACTCTTCGGTGAGCACCGTATAAACCGGCCCTTTCAGCCCTAGGGCAGGGGCTTCCTGGGAAAGTGAGGAAGTTGGACAAAGAACGTGAGAATCAAAGCCAAGCAGAAGGTTCGCAAAACGCTTCCTCTTTTGTCTAAGGATGCCGGCCTAAGGGCAGCGGACCGTCGTGCTTTGCGATGCAACAACCGACCGAAACAATTGCCAGGCTGCATATTGGAACAACGAGCGCTGAACTCGCCCCAGCTCCTTATTGACGCACTTACCGTACATGTGAAACCCCAGTACGGCATTTGCCGCTTGCAGAAGCGTGAGGCGCGACTATGGCGCTGACCATTCGAGCAGGTTATCGAGGAGAAGGAACC
>Ga0137418_10007351_pt1 | contig 10120 bp, 9 predicted proteins | sample CZODoug3_1_2_16f_FD_122242 | JGI IMG/M metagenome (GOLD analysis project Ga0137418, IMG submission 122242) | Vadose zone soil fungal communities from Angelo Coast Range Reserve, California, USA - CZODoug3_1_2_16fungal (Hybrid Assembly) | ecosystem: Environmental > Terrestrial > Soil > Vadose... | reverse complement strand
GGCCATTCGCGTTCACGCACGGTTAAATCGCTGGGAGTTGAAAAAGCGCGGGTCGTTGGCCACGACATCGGTTTGATGGTTGCCTATGCCTATGCCGCACAGTTCAACGGTCCGACACCAGAAGCGCTAGTGCGGGGACGGGGACGAACGTACTTCGAACACGACTGGAACGATTTCGCGGCCGACAAGACTCACTCTATCTCCCAGGCTGATCGCGCCGCCTACACTGCGGCCTATGTTCGTCCAGGACGCACGCGTGCCGGCTGGGCTTATTTCGTTTCTTTCAGCAGGCCGCCCAAAGACTTTCGAGAACTTTCCCAGCCAAGCTGACGATGCCGGTACTTGCGATCGGCGGGGAAGGCAAACCGGGCCTTGCTGGGACAGCAAATGATTCTCCTGGTTTCGGACGCCAAGGTCGTGGTCCTGCCGGCACCGGGGATTGGGTGCTGGAAGAACGACCGAAAGAGACCATAGAGGCGCTGATGAACTTTCTGTAGAGCTCGGCGACGTTTCAGGTTCCGTCTAGCGCCCGAATGCGAAGGAATGGTGTCGAGTCTCGGCCGACAACCTGATTACCGGCATTGCTCGCATCAAGTTGCCATGAACCGCAAGCTGGGATGAATATGAACTAGTGTGCGCGAACCCAGGTTCTCAAGGTGTAAAATCAGAGGGAACCTATTCCCTGCGCGCTCTGGAAGAGATGATTTCCCGATCCCGGCTGTTCGTCTTACTCCTGTTCACCTCCCTAAATTGTGCCCGTGCGGATACAGCAGCGTTTGATCTATCGGGACCACGTATTCAGGTCAAAGTGACCAGGGACGGCAAGACTCTACCCATTTCTCGGGTTCCGAACTTGCAGCCTGGGGACCGGATCTGGGTACATCCGGATCTTCCCCAGAACCAGTCAGCTCACTACTTGTTGGTCGCAGCATTTCTCCGCGGCCCGACGAATCCTCCGCCCGATTCCTGGTTCACTAAGGCGGAAACCTGGAACAAGAAAGTACGGGAAGAGGGCATTGTCATTGTTGTGCCACCGGATGCGCAACAGGCTTTGCTATTCCTCGCTCCGGAGTCGGGTGGAGACTTCAGCACTCTGCGGTCAACTGTGAAGGGCAAGCCCGGAGTTTTTGTAAGGGCATCTCAGGACTTGAATCAGGCGAACCTGGATCGTTCCCGGTTGGATCACTACATCAACGCCATCAAACAAACCTCGGACACGGATCCTTCGGCACTGCACGACCGGTCGGTTCTGCTGGCCCGCAGCTTAAGCATTAAGCTGGATGCGCAATGCTTCGAGAAGCCTGTCGAACAGCAGACCTCTTGCTTAACTCAGCACAGCGATCAACTGGTACTCGACGACGGTCATAGCCAATCCATGGTTGCGGCTCTTACCTCAGGAGCCTCTTCGGATTTGATCGGACAACTCAGCAACACAAGATTGGCCGGTGGAGGGTACTACAGTCCGTACGTGGGTGCCATCGTTGACGTCGCTCGAATTTTCGGCAATCTTCACACAGCCACCTACCAGTACATACCTGCTCTGGCGATAGCCAAAGACGATCAGTTGAACCTGAAGCTGAACAATCCTCCCTCCTTTCTCAAGCCCAAGTCGGTTCTCGTAGCCGGACTGCCGGCAGTCGAAGCTGCACAGTTCCCGCCTCTTCGCCCTGTAGATCCAAATCAGGTCTCTTGTCTGCAAAGACCATCGTTGATGCTTCCGGTGGAAGGTGCTCCCCTGGTTTTCTCCACTTCCTTGGCGCACGATTTCACTCTCGCGGTGCACACGGACGCGGGTTCCGTCATCGAACTGCCTGCGACCGCCGATGCGATGCGTGGCGGCTTCTTGATTGATGCACACGCTCTTTCAGGGCATCAGGTTAGCGGCCCGGTCCGAGCAACGCTGCATGGTTCTTGGGGATTTCAAACCTTCGCCGGTCCCGCCTTCAACCTGCAGAGCGCGCATTCATCGGAATGGAAAGTACCGTCTGCGGATCAGAGCGCGCTTATTGTTGGTCGTGAGGATTTGTTGCACTTGCAGTCCAACAACGCCGCGTGTGTAGAGGAAGTCAGCGTAAGAAATGCGGAAGGCACAATCGCAAAAGCAAGTTGGAAACTGGCAAAACCTAACGAACTTGAGGTCCAAGTCCCTCTGAAGAACGCTCCCCCCGGCCGAACTGCCATTCTGGTAAGCGAATTTGGACTGAATCAACCTGACGAAGTGTCACTGAACGCCTACGCCGAACCAGGGCACATGGACCATTTCACCATCAGTGCCGGCGATCAACAAGGCATTCTGACTGGAACCCGGCTCGACGAAGTGGCCAGTCTCGATTTGGACAGAATTCGCTTTGTTCCAGGACGTCTCTCCCGCGCAGAGCAAAAAGACGAACTGGAATTGTCTGCCTCCAGTCCCGCTTTCGCCGGGCAGTCAGAGCCGGCGTTGACCGCACATGTCAGCCTCAAGGACGGGAGAACCTTGGAGGTTCCGGCCGCCGTGGCTCCGGCGCGTCCCAAAGTAACCCTGGTCAATAAAACCGTACAACCTGGTGCCAATCCTTCTCCGGTTAAACTGGAAAATCCGGAAGATCTGCCCCAGGATGGACGGCTGGTTTTTTCTTTACACACCGAAATTCCGAAGACCTTCCTGAGAACCGAAAAGATCGAAGTTGCGGCCGCGGACAACTCCTTCACCGTGCTTTTGAGCGTAGCCGACGGAGACCTAGTACTGCAGGATGTGGACGACGTTTTGGCAACGCTTGATCCGCTGAAGAGCTTTGGGGTATCCGCTTTCGGCCCACTTCGATTCCGCCCGGTCGACGCGACCGGAGCGAAGGGAGACTGGCAGCCCCTGGTGACTCTGGTCCGGACGCCCTCCTTAAAGGAGATCCGTTGTCCTGCCAAGCCTGATGAGCAATGCACGCTGATCGGCGCGAAGCTCTTCCTGATCGATTCGGTCGCTGCCGATTCGGAATTCAAACACACGGTATCAATTCCGATAGGCTTTGCGGAAACCAGTGTGCGCGTTCCCCGCATCGATGGCACTCCGGTATACATGAAACTGCGAGATGACCCCTCGGTGGTGAATACGGTGGTCTTGCCGACACTACCGGAGTCAACCGGATTGCTTCCTTAAATCGCATTTCCTGCAAGAGCTTCGTAATTTCAAGGGCCTTGTGCTCTCTCAGACCACCCCGATCTAACGACCTTCCGGCGGATTGATACCAGCTACCATTCGTTGCTGCCGCGAGAGGAGGTGCTGCGGTGCACCATGATCCGACGTCGCGGCGGCTAGCCAATGGCAAAATCGTCACCCACGAACGAAGAAAACAATGCACAGTACGCGCTCAGATGCACGGTGGGCAATCAAAACGCTTGCCAGAGCTAATTAGGGGGCGTTGAGTTTCCGAAGCATCTCGACGGCACCGCGGTTCTTCGGGTTTAGCTCCAGGGACTTTTGATAGTTGGCGATCGCCGGGGGCTTGTTGCCGTCGTCCATGTAACCTTCCGCGAGGCTGTCGTAGACATTGCTGGATTGCGGATAGGCCTCGACATTCAACTGGAAAACGCGGATCGCTTCCTTGAACTTTTTCGAGCGAATGAGTTGGTAGCCCAAGCTGTTCAGTTCGTTCTCATCGAAGTTGTACGTGGCGGGTTCAGCGGCCTTCAAGTCGTGGTATTGCTTCGTAGCCTGATCGATGCCGCTGGAGGCGATGGTTGCCGAAAGAGTTTCGGCAATGGATTTGCGGGGATCGTAGGCGGCTTTAACTTGCGGCACCCAAATGGCCATAGTGACCGCAAAGACTCCTGCGACCATTGCGAGTGTGAGTACAAAAAGACCCACGGCCGTAGCCATGCGCCCTAGCGTGCCGGCGCGGTCCTGCGCTCGCAAATACAATTCAAGAACGGCTAGAGGCAGAAGGTATGACGCGAAAGACAGGAAAGTGAGGAGCGGACCCCGAAACGTAGTCGGATCGAAACCGACGGGGCCAAAGAGGAGTAATGACAAAAAAAACATTAATCGGAGGAACCATGAGGCGCTTGCCACAAGGAACAAGCGAAGCGCCCAGCGGCGATGTGTTTTGAAATCGCGCGCCAACGCGTAACGCAGTGCCATAGCGGCACTGAGCATGATCAGGACTGCGTTAAGGCTGCTGCCCAGGTGTTGAAAAATGTCGCCAACGCTTCCCCGGATCCAAGTCATATAGAGACCAGCGATGCTGAGGCTGACAGCAGTCAGCATATAGATGCGCCCGTTCCAGCGATGAAAGGCGGGAAAGCGGTTCCGGATTTGCGGGATCAGCTGAAGCGCTCCAGCGAGCATAATGCCGACGGCCGAGCCGACATGCATGACGACGGCGAGATTGCCCAGGGTGTCGCCAGAAACGTAACCACGGCTTATGAATCTACTCCACCCGTGGAAGTCCCCTCGCAACGCCGTAAGACCATAGAAAGACGCTACCGCGAACGCGAACATCAATTGGCCGATGACGGTCACCACAAACCAAAATCGCGCGGCCGCCTTCAATGAGCTGTCCGCCACGGAATCCAGATCCAAACGGTTCGTCAATACTGCGGTACTCATACTGGTTTCTCCTTGTTGCAACCCAAAAAATCGAATGCCTCGGCGAATCAGATCGGTTCGCGATAGCGGCGGAGCCGGACTGAACCGGCGAGGAATATCGCGGCGACCACCAGCCCTGTCCATAGACCCGGGGCGCTCAGGAACTTCCCCAGCTCGAGGTGCGACATCGGATGCATCGCGGAACTACCCGGCGCAGTGAAGCTGAAGGCCTCCGGACCGCTGAAGCGGTATCCCAGCACGGCGGCGAAATGCTTAGTATTGAACGCAATCTTTTCGAGGACGCCGATGGCGAGCGGCGGCAATGCGGCCCATAGAAAGGCCATGCGCCGCGCCCAGGCAGAGACCAGCAGCAGCCAGGCGTAGATGGGCGCATGCCAGAGCACATGCACGGTCAGAAGGTGGTAGAGGAGCATCATCTGGGACCACGTCACCTGTCTCCAAAGCGTCGCGGCGCTCAGGCCGCTCCCCAGTAATACCAGGGTGCTCAGCAGCAGCATGATCCACTGCGTGATAACGGCGATCGCAAACGTGAGCAGTGGCAGAACCACGAGCGGGATGCTCGCCTTCGCGAGCACGGTGGTGAGATCGGAGACCGGCAGCGACTTCCAGAAGAGGATGCTGCGATCGCGGCGCTCGCCATGCAGAGCTTCGAGACTGTAGAAGATTCCGACGATGAAAGCCGTAGCCATGATCAGACCCGTGGCGAAGGTGTAGGGTTCTTCGAGTACGGCTTGCCGCTGGACCAGGTTGTGCGTCGCCATACCACGACCGATGGTTGCGATCACGAAGCCGAACAGAGTGAGGCAGGCGACGGCCAGCGGCGCTATGTAGATCGAGCGGTTCTCCCATAGTTCGCGGCGAATTGACCAATAAATGGGCCGAGTCACGGATGTGGCCGTGGGCGCGATTGCTTGTGCCTCGGAGTTAGACTCGGGCACAGTATTCGATTGAGTATTCATCTGGCCACTCCTTGGGCCGGGCCGTTCTGATTTCCTATCACGGCGACAAACAAGTCGGCGATGCCGGGTGTGCGTACCTCGCCCAGCCCGGCGAGTTGCTGGCGATCAACGCGATCAAACAGGAGGATGCTGCGCCCGAACACCTGGCGCTCGTGCATCGGCTGGAGAGCCCTCGCGGCTGCAACCTGTTCGGGGTTCACCGTCAATTCCACATAGCGCGACTCGAATTCTTCCATGCTGCAATTGAGCACGATTCGACCGCGATCGATGAACATCAGATCAGTGAGGACGTGCTGGACCTCCTCGACCTGATGGGTCGTCACTACGATGGTGCGGCTGTGGTCGTAGTAGTCGTTCAGCAGTGAATCGTAGAACTGCTTGCGATACAGGATGTCGAGGCCAAGCGTCGGCTCGTCCAGCACCAGCAGTCTCGCGTCAATCGCCATGATCAGAGCGAGATGCAGCTGGGTCACCATGCCCTTCGATAATTCGCGGACTTTGCTGGTGTGGCGGATGGTTGTCTTCGCGAGAAAACCTTCGGCCTTCGCGCGATCAAACCGCGGATGCACGCCGCCGACGTAGTCGAGTGCCTGCGAAACCCGCATCCAACGCGGCAGTACCGCCACATCGGCGATGAAGCAGACATCGCACATGAGCTGATCACGCTCGGTCCAGGGATCGCGCCCGAGCACCTTCAGCTGTCCCTGATATGGGGTGAGGCCGAGAATCGCGTTGAGCGCGGTGGTCTTGCCTGCGCCGTTGGGACCGATGATTCCGAGGATGCGGCCGTCTTCAACACGCAAATCGACGCCGTCGAGCGCGATGGTTGTGCCGAAGGCCTTGCGGAGGCCGCGGGCTTCTATGCATGTCATGGATTCAGCGCTCCTCCGTTTCGGTTTTCGACTGTGCGGCTTGCGGCGACGACCGGCGGCTTGCGGCCGCATCCAGGAGTTGTTCCGCCTTCAGGCCGAGCCGCTGAATGGTTTCGTGCACCCTGGGCCATTCCTCGGCGAGAAACTTCTGGCGTTCGCCCTGCAGCAGCAGACTGTGCGCGCCAGCCTTGACGAACATGCCGAGACCTCGTTTGCTCTCGACAAACTGCTCGTCTACCAGTTGTTGATAGCCCTTGAGAACCGTGAGCGGATTGACACGATATTCCGCCGCCACATTGCGCACGGAGGGCAGCGGATCGCCTTCCTTGAGAACTCCATCGAGTATCATCGCGACGACACGGTCGCGAAGCTGCCGGTAAATCGGCTGATTGTCGTTCCATTCACGGTCCATCCTGTTTTCCAAAGAGCCCCCGCGAGAGATACCGACCCGTCATCTTGTTCGCTGCAAGTCGAAGTGAGCGTGCACTGGTTTATCGCCCTCCATCATGAATGTCCAGTCCTCGGTGCGATGGTTCGCGTCGAGGACGGTGAACACCGCATGGTGCATGTGTCCGTATTGCGTGCTACCGGCGACGTCGAGAAAATCGAATTCCACGGTCTTTCCGTCGGGCGAGATCTTGCCCACCATGCGAGGCCGGTTTCCTGCGTCACAATAGTGCGTCAAGAGCAAGCGGTCCCCGTCCAGGTACAGCATAGTGATTGGATCGTCCTTAGTGGGGTCGTCCGGTGTTCCCGGCTCCTTCATCTCATGCACGAGCGCGTTTCCCTTGGAAGTTACGCGCAACGAAACCCACCCGAGATTGGGTAGGTCGGGTTGCGCCGGGTCGGTCGTCAAAGGGCCTTTCCATATACCCGCCAGAATCTTCAGTTTGTCGAAGGACTTTTGCGCGTCCGACTGTGCTAAAGCCACGGTGGAGAGCGATATCAGGACAACCGACAGCATAAAACCCAGGGATTTCATGTTCATTCTCCTGCGTATTCGGTTGGCGAGCGCTGCAGCAAGCTACTGTTATACTTAACTATAACACTACTAGACATGTCAAGCCCTTTTTTCGTCTTCCTTGATGTCTCCCTCCGCATAGGCTCCGTGGTTCCACCGGGCGCTTGGTGATCGCCAGCCCCAATCCCGTTCCTTCACAACCTGTGCGCCGCCAGGTCCCCGACCTGTCGCAATCCTTTGAAAACAAAACATTGACAGGGCAGGGTTCTGTCAGTGCCAAGTGGGATAGGAATGCCGGAATATAGGCACTGAGAATTAGTTAAGTTCCTAGGCGCGGCCGAAGATGACTTGTTGAATGGATCTTGGAACAGCAGAACGTACGTGGAGTCTGAGCTGTCCAGGATTAATGTCCGGGATTGGGACACGATAAGAACCCGTAATTCCCTATCTAAAACAAATTCCTCGTACTTGGCTTCAGCACATTATGGCCACTCGCGTGCTTCCTTATTGCCCGGGTGACTTTGGATAGCAAATCAGACAACCGTGTCTTGTTGGTCGAAGACTCGCCCGTCTACCAACGGTTGATTGCCGGACATCTTCGCGAATGGGGCTTCGAGGTGGTCTCTCTCGCGGACGGCTTGCAGGCGTGGACGTTGCTGCAACAGGCGCATAGTCCGAAGCTCGCCCTGATGGATTGGGTCATGCCGAAAATGGACGGCACCGAGGTGTGTCGACGACTGCGACAGAGGGGTGCTTGCGAATCCTACGTTTACACCGTTCTCCTCACTGCCAAAGATGGGCGCGAGGACCTGTTAAGCGCCATGGACGCCGGGGCTGACGACTTCTTGGTCAAACCGTTTGATGAATTGGAACTTAAGGCACGCCTGATGGTCGGTCGTCGAATCCTGGATCTCCAGGCCGAGTTGATTTCTGCACGTGAGGGCATGCGGTACTCCGCCACTCACGATTCCCTGACCGGACTGAAGAATCGCGGGGAACTCATGGACACTCTACGAAGGGACTTGGCCCGGGCGAAGCGGGAGAAAACGCCAGTCGCAATTGCCCTGATCGATGTAGACCGATTCAAGGCGGTGAACGACGAACTCGGGCATCCTTTTGGAGACGACGTTCTCAAGGAAGTTGCTCGCCGACTGCGTTCCTCTCTTCGCCCTTACGACAGCGTCGGGAGATATGGGGGAGAGGAGTTTTTGATCGTTCTTCCAGGCTGCGATCTGGCAGCAGGCCTGGTCCGAGCCGACGAGATCCGGATGACCATAGGAGCAGTTCCAATAAGGACAGCGAGGAAGGAACGTGCTGTGACTGTCAGCATGGGTATAGCAGTCTCGAACTCTGGAGATCTCGATGTGGAACGTCTTCTGAATCAAGCGGACGTCGCCCTGTACGAAGCCAAAAGGAACGGTCGGAATCGAGTGGAACCGGCTGGTGACAACATCAGCCTGAACAGAAAGCTCGCAGCGAATCAAAGGATTCAGGTGGAGTAATGCAGACATCTTGCTGGTGGAAATAGCAAACTACTACGGACAAGCACGGAACGTACGATTATGAAGGCGGGATACACCGTGATTCCTATTTCCGCATCCGATGGCGACGAAGCATTGCAGGTCGCTGCAAACAGTCTTTCTGACCCGATTGTGTTTGATATGCTGTTGCCCAAGCGGAGCGGGCCGGAAGTCCTCCGAGCCTTGAAAGAAGACGTTCCAACGACCGAAACTCCCCGTTGTTGTCTGTTCGGGGTTATATCAGAAGAACGCGGACAAATCGCTTAAGGAAGGCGCATGTGCGTTCGTAGAAAAGAATGATTTGCTTGATGTAGGTGTGTCCAGACTTTTGTGTAAACGGCCAAGTTTTGTTTTTGGGGAGGGGGCCCAGCGCTGTAGTAGCAGTTCGATACTCGTTCATTGCGTAGTTCTTTCCAGAGCTGGCATCCGTTCCGGCCACAGAATCGTGAAGTGGTTGAACGCTTCGCGCCGGTGATTGGATCGGCATCGTCCACTTCTTCGCCCCCTGCCGCAGGGCGAGAAATAGCAACTTCAGAGCCGCTTCTTCGTTGGGGGATCCCCCGCGGGTTTTGATGATCTTGCGCAGTTACCGATTCAGTGATTCCATGCTGTTGGGGGTGTAGATCGCCTTCCGGACATCCGGCGGGTCGTTGAAAGAGGGCGTGATCCGCGTCCAGTTCCGCCGTCCCATCTGACTCACGCTGGGATAGCTTTTCCACTTGCTCTCCAGTTCCGCCAGATACTGCTCGGCCTGAGCCGCGCGCCCGCACGATACCAAGCGCCGATTCCGGGGTGAGCGGTAGCGACGTTGCAACCTCCGATCCAGCCGGGCTTCCAGTCGACCGCGGGCCACTGCCACTCCCCGATCGCTAATCTGGCCTTTCTCGCGACCATCGCGCAGTTGCAAAGCTTTCTTGCAAGATGGCTTGTACGGTGCGCGGAAATACCGCCTCACCCTTCCCAGCCACCAAGATCATCTCCCGGCAGCGCCTTAGTAGATGAGCCACGCAGGTTTGATGCAGGGCCGGGAGAAATTGACGATAGACGCTCCAGCCATCGCGCACCAGAAAGCCGGCAAAGTCCGCCCCCTGCACCATCGCCGCCTGTTCAAATCCACGCCCCAGCTGAATCGCATAGACGGTGACCTGCGCACCTGTCAACGCTTCAAGTGCGGCCTCGCGGTCGCCCTCGCATGACTCGGATTCAAGATGGTTGGCTATTCCTTT
>Ga0137418_10007349_pt1 | contig 10121 bp, 8 predicted proteins | sample CZODoug3_1_2_16f_FD_122242 | JGI IMG/M metagenome (GOLD analysis project Ga0137418, IMG submission 122242) | Vadose zone soil fungal communities from Angelo Coast Range Reserve, California, USA - CZODoug3_1_2_16fungal (Hybrid Assembly) | ecosystem: Environmental > Terrestrial > Soil > Vadose... | reverse complement strand
GAACTCGTGGGATTCAGCACGGAAAGGGGACTCAAGCCACAAGCGAATTTCAGTCCCGGGGGGCTCGACGTTTAGTCAACAGCGCCTAACTTCTTTCGACCAATACGAAAGCGCGTGGCGGACGGTAAACACGGGTTCGAATCCCGTTGGGCCACCGGGAGCAAGAGCACTCGGGCTTTACTCTTTCAGGCGCTCTTCCGCATCACCGTTCATGCGCGCCGTCAATGAGTGGCCGCGCGTTCGTCTCTCATACGTGGCTGGCGAATGGAATGACCGTCCTAGCACACCAGCACGTCGAGATCGGAACATCGTCGCAGTTGGCTACTTGCTCGGGGTGGGCGCAGGCGTTTCTCCTACCTTGAAGATCTTCGCGCCTACAGCCTCTTCCACCCGCGCGTTGCGGACCCGGAAGAGACTGACGCCATAGATGCGGTCGGTGTACGGGCCGGCCTCGAAGGCGCCGCGGACCTTGTAGACCCGAAGCGGATCGTAGAGGATCTTCACCCCTTTCGGCGCGTACACGTAGACGGTCTCGTCCTGTCCGACCGGCACCTCGCAGCAGTAGTTGCCCATCGCGGAGACGCGACTCAGCAGGAAGAACGAGAGGTCGGGAGGCCCGGCGGGAATGATGAAGCCGTGGATCTCGACTTCCTTCCCGTTGTAGGACTTCATCGTCTGGGTCACTTCGAAGTTCGCCCTGATCGAATCGACTAGCTGGGCAAACGTCAGGCGTGGAACCTCTTCTGCGTAGGTTAACTGACCGTACGGCGCCAGACCGAAATTCGCACACGCCAGACACAAGCTCGCCGCCAGGGTCGCGCGAACTCGCTCGAACGCCCAGACTCTACGACAGTGGCGCAAGATTCTCCGCCACCTCTGTGCGATACGCGAGCACGGCCGGCAGCAGCCCGGCGAGCGCGCCCAGAGCGACAACGCTGCCGAAGACCACAGGCTCCAGCGCGCCGACGGCGAAGAGATTCGCGACCGGTCCGCCGCGGCCGGCGAGCATAGACGCGCCGAGATACGCCACACTGTGTCCGCCGGCGATCCCGAGGGCGCCGCCGATGACCGCCAACGCGCAGGACTCCAGCAAGACGATGCCCAAGATGGTCGCCCGCCGGGCGCCCAGCGCGCGCATGGTCGCGATCTCGCGCTTGCGCTCCAGGGTGGCGCTGTACATCGAGACGAACAGGTAGAGCAGCACGACGAGGACGACGAACGCCAGGATGATAGCAATGACCTCGTCCACCAGCCTCAGGACATTGAAGATGTTGAGCAGGACCGCGCTGGGGAAGACCGCTTGGGTCTCCGCCGTGACATTGACCCCTCGGTGCAAGCCGGCCAGATCGGACATGCGCTTGGGCCGCACCAGCACGGCGGTGAGCGGCTTGACCTTCATCTTCCGGGAGACTTCGTTCATCTCCCAGTAGCTCGCCAGCGAGAAGAAAATTGCGCGATCGTCGGCGCTGTTCGTCGAGCGGAGTATCCCGACCACCGTCATCGGATACTCGGCCATCTCCTCTCCCTCGTGGAACCGATCACCAACCCGCAAGCCCGTCAGGCGCGCGGCGACGGCGCCCAGCATGGCCTCGTACATCGGCTGCTCGGGCGGATCGTCGCGGAAGAACCGTCCTTCTGAGATCGCGAAGGTCTTCCGACGCCAAGGGAAGGCCGCGAAGTACCCGCCCGTCGTCGCCACGTAGCGGTAGCCCTGATACGCGTCTCCCATCGCGACGGGCACGGCGACCTCGACGCGAGGGTCGTCCCGTAGCTGACCGTAGGTGCTGTAGGAGATGTTCGGCGTGGGCACGTCCATGCGGAAGACGACGTTCAGGACAAGTTGGGTCGGGCTGCCCTTGGCGCCGACGAGCAGGCTGTAGTCGGTCGTCCCCTCGATGAACCCCTGCTGGATGCCTCGACTGAGGAGCACGCTGGCGATGACCAGGCTGACGCCGAGCGCGACAGACAGTGATGTCAACGCGCTCGCGACGAATCGCCCCCGCAGGTATTTCAGGGCCACCATGAGAATCGTCACACGCGCTCCACGAAGCGCACGCGGTACTCCGGTCGATTGATTGTGGTGATGTCGATTACCTGATCGCCTGCTGCCAGCACGGCTGACTCGTGCGAGACGACGAGTAGGGTGGTGCCGGCCTCGCGGCAGACGCTCAGGAGCTCGTCGAGCACTTCGCGGGCGGTACTGGCATCCAGGCTGGCACACGGCTCGTCCGCGAGGATCAACGGAGGGCGGTTGGCCAGCGCACGTGCGATCGCGACCCGCTGCTGCTCGCCTCGCGAGAGCTGTGGAGGCTTGTGCGACAGCCGTGCGGCGAGACCCAGGCGCGCGAGGATCTCGCCGGCTCGCCGGCGCTGCTCGGGTTTCGGGATCGCGTCGGCGAACATCATGGAGAGCATCACGTTCTCGAGGGCGGTGAAGGCCGAGAGCAAGTTGAACGTCTGGAAGACGTAGCCGATGTGATGCGCCCGGAAGCGGTCGCGACGCGGCTCGGGCAAGACGGAAATATCCGTGTCGTGGACGGCGATCGTTCCCGCGGTCGGCAGCGACACGCCGGCAATGAGATTGAGGAGCGTCGTCTTGCCGGAGCCGCTCGGGCCCGTCAGGACCGTGCAGCTCCCGGCCGAAACCGCCCAGTGCTCGATGTTGAGTGCGTCGAGCGTGCGGCCATTCCCGAGCGGGAACGCCTTCTTCACGCCGTGCAGGGTGACAGCCGCCGGCACCTCTGTCATCAGTCGTCGCTGCGGGCGGGGCGCCGCGCTGGACGCCCCGCCCGCGATCATCGGTTTACCGGATGGCGATGGGGTTGATCGGCACGCCGATCCCACCTCGCAGCAGCAGCGGACCGAGGACGAAGAGGAACTCGTACGCCTGGTCCTTGGCCAGCTCGTCGAGGTTGAGGATCTCCATGATGTAGGCGCCGCGGTTCCAGAGGAAATCGGTGTGAATCGGTAGCGCCAGAAAGCCGAAGGCCTTTCGCTGATACTTCGGATCCGGCGGGAATCCCCACTCCAACGCCCCGTTGTCGGAGCCGAGAGCCACGATGTCCATGTCGTTGAAGAACTTCAGGCTATCGGGGCCCACTCCGGGCTGCGCCTGATGCCACTTCGTGTGCGCCGCATCGAGACGCCCGGAGGCATCTGGCTCGTCCCACGTCTTGCGCCAGCCCGTCCGGACCAGCAGGATGTCGCCCTTTCGAATCTCGACGTTCTGCGATTTCGCGGTGTTCTGAAGGTCCTCCAGCGTGATCCAGTAGTCGACGGGAAGGGGATCGCTCTTCTTGTACCTCGCCACGTCGAGCAACACGCCGCGGCCGACCATGAACTTCACGCTCGCCGCATCCCCGTGCTCGGTACCGGCCGGCTTCGGCGGTGGCATGTTGTTGAAGAGCGCGTTCTCGCGGTAGATGTGGGCGAACGTGTCGAGATGCGAGCCGGTGTGGTTGTGCATAACGGTGAAGCTCGCCGCGCCCTGGTAACGCTTCGGGTCAAAGTTTCCCGTCGTTGCCGCCACCCGATCGTATCCATCGAGCTCCTGAATTACCTGGACGCCGAAACGCGCCGGCCGCACCACGCGCGCGACGTCGCCGTGGAGCTCCTCGCCGAGGGCGTACACCTTCCCCCGCTTCACCAGCCCGGCGGCCTGCGTGATCATCTCCGGCGTGATGACGTTGAGCATCCCCCGCTTGTCCTGCTCGCCCCATCGCCCCCAGTTGCCGCGCTTGCCCCACTTGCCCGGCACCGTCCACGGCGCCGGTTCACTCGCCAGCTTGTCGTCCATCGGGTACTGCGGCGCCTGCTGGGCGCTCGTGCCCGCGATCGACAGGAAAAGAACTCCGAGCGCCAAGCTTCCCAAGCCTACGAGCAGAGATCTCAGCCGTTGCATGGCTTCTCCTCCCTGAAAAGTGGAACCATCACGTCTGGACGGGGTTCAGAGGATCGAAAGAGACATAAACGCCCCTTGTCGATGGATCACTTCGCCGGCTCCCGGATACAGCGCGGACAATGGTCTGTCAAACGATTTCTGTCGTGTAGGTATTTCGGTCGCGCAAGGGACCCGCTTGACCTGGGAGGGTACCGTCCTCGGGGTGGCTGAACTTCAACCGTTGCTGGTCTGGGCGTCTAACGAGATGGCGCTGAGCGGTGCGGCCCGTTAGGGAACGCTCTCAACGCATGCCCGGCGGCCTGCGCAAGTCGCCGCGATAGAGGGGATGCGTGAAACTCGCCGAGGGTCATTCCAGCCAGCGACGTGCTCATGCTGTCAAGAATCAGCCCGTACTCCGCCAGGGCCACGTCCGGAGGCCTCGTTGAAGCACGTAGAACGAGTCGCTCAGGCGCACTGGTTTCAAACGGCCGTGTGGCTGGCCAGTGACGATTCGACCTTTGTGAACGGTCATGCGCTGGTCGTCGACGGCGGGTTGATCGGCGGGCGACAGTGGTCGGAGGTTCAGCAGCGCCGTGGCATGTTGCGGAGTGCCCTGGGGTTGTCTCCGGCCTGAGCCGAGCGGATTCCTCGATCGGAACTGTGGGGGGCCCGGCTTTATCTTGGTCCAGCCTCGCCGGTCGCGCATCATAGTTCCATGAACCCGGACGTGGTGGCAGGGATCGCCCGGTTGAGGAGAGAGGGGATACTCTCGAGCGAGCAGGCTGTTCTCTTCAGCCGCGTCGCCCGTCGCGAGCTCGTCTCCGTCAGGGTCGAGATCAGGGCGCTCCTCTACCTCGGCGTCCTCCTGCTGACGTCCGGCGTCGGGATCTTCGTCGTCGAGCACCACGCGGACATCGGGCGATGGGCGATCGCGGCCTCGATTGCGGTGGCCTCGACCGCGTGTCTCGCCTGGGTGATCCGGTCGGCGCCGCTTTTTTCGTGGGGCGAGGTCGAGTCTCCCAGCGTCGCGTTCGACTACGTCCTCCTCCTCGGTTTGCTTCTGTTCGCCTCTGACCTCGCCTACGTCGAGGCGCAGTTCACGCTGCTGGGCCCGCGGTGGATGCACCACCTACTCGTGGTGGCAAGCGTCTACGTCGTCGCCGCCTACCGATGGGATTCGCGGGTCGTCCTGAGCCTGGGGCTCAGCACGCTCGCGGCCTGGCGTGGCGTGTCGGTCAGCGTGATGGCGCGATCGCTGGGAGCGGGCGATGCCGGCGAGCTGCGTGTGAACGCCGTCGTGCTCGGGCTGTTGTACGTGATCGCCGCTGTGCTTTCGGTCCGGCTGGACCGCAAGGCACACTTCGAGGAGATCTTCGGCAATGCCGGGCTGCTGCTCCTCTTCGGCGGTCTCGTCTCCGGCGTGATCCTGGCCGATCTGGGCTGGGGTACTTGGCTCGTCGCCCTGCTCGTGCTGGCGGCGGCCGTCATGTGGATCTCGTCTCATGTCGGACGCCCGGCGTACTTCGCTGAGGCCGTGCTGGCGGCATATGTCGGGCTCGTGCGGCTGCTGATCGCGCCCTTCCCGGACCAGAGCACGGGTGTGCCACTTCTGCTCGCCGCTTTGCTGGGTGTCGGCGCGCTCGTCCTGGTCTTTGCCGCGTACAAGCGGATGCCTGGGCGATGAGGCCGGAGTCGATCGCCTGGGAGCGCGCCGCCGAGGTTCGGGACGCCGCCGACGGATGGAGGCGGGCCGGGGCGATCGGCGCGCCCACTCACGAGGCGATCAGGAACGCGTACCTCGATCGCTGCGTCACACCGTCGGCGGTGTGGCGCGTGCTGACCGCGGTGATGGTTACCGCGGTCGTGGTCTGTACCTTTGGAGCGTTCGCGCTGGCCATCAGACCGCGCGAGGTCGGTCTGAGCCTGCTGCTGTGGCTCTTCGGCGCGGCCTGCGTGGTGGCGACCGAGCGGCTGGAAGTCTCGCCCCGCCTCGCGCGGCGGGGCGCGGCAGGCGCGGCCGCGTTCTGGGGGATCCTCCTCTTCCTCGGTGGACTCGGTCTCCTTCTCCATGAGATTCCCGCGATCCCTGGCGAGGACGCGCTGCGCCTGTTCTTGCTCACGAGCGCACTGACGTGGGCGGCGGCGTGCTGGCGGTGGGGGAGCCCGCTGTTTGCGGGTCTCTCGGTTGGCTCATTCTTCGTGCTGCTCGCGCAAGTGCAGTTCGGACGCGTTCTCTGGATCGTGGTGGGCGTCGTGCTGGCCGGCGTCGCCGCGCGGCGTCTCGACGACGGGGCGCTGGCGCCGTCACACCGGCGTGCCGCGATGGTAGTGCTGCTGGCTGCGGTGGCGGCCATCTACGTCGCGCTCAACATTTATTCCCTCGACCACGACTTGCTAGAGGGGCTTCGGCCGTTGGCGCCTCAACGTGTCGTTCCATCGGCCGTTCTCTTCGCCGGCGCGGCCGTCGCGACGGCGGTGTTGCCCCTCGGGGTCCTGGCGTGGGGATGGCGATCACGGCGGACGGTGCTACTCGATGCCGGCATCGTACTCGTCGCGATGTCGCTCGTCACGCTGCGGTACTACGTGCATATCGCGCCGCTCTGGGCCGTCCTGCTCGTATCCGGCGCGACGCTCGTCGCGCTGGCGTTGGCCGTCGAGCGCGCATTGCGGCGAGTGCCGGGCGGCGAGCAGGCCGGCTTCTCCACCGACGCTCTGTTCTCGGATGATCGCGGGCAGCAGGTGCTGCAGGTCGTCGCCGTTGCCGGAACCCTCACGCCGGCCGCGGCGGCTGCAGGATCGGCCGAGAAGAGCTTCGTCCCCGGCGGGGGAGCATCCGGCGGCGCTGGCGCTTCGGGCAAGTTCTGAGCTGACCTACCTCCTGACGTGGCCCCAGTTAGTTCAAGAATGTCACTGGTTGAGCCGGCGGTCGAGAAATCCTCGCGTCTGTCCTGTCCAGAACAGATCAGGCGAGCCGCGCGCTCACGGCGCGCTGACGCCGCACCGTTTGCCTGATGACGACACGAGCGTGGCGATGTGGCAATAGTGGCGAACGACCCCGGAGAATCTGTGGAGATCTGTGGCGGCGAGAAGCGGCCGGCGCGCGTGATCCGATGTCGCTCGGTGATCTCCTCGGGAGCCGGTACAAGTTCTCCAAGGTCATCGGATCGTGAGGTCGCACCGTGGGGTTCGTCTCAGAGGCCAGCTTGGTGAACCGAGAACGAAAGTGCTGGCCGCCCGACTTCTACTACGCCACTGCCTTTCGGCGACGATACCGCATCTGGCGGCCGCCGCACGTCCCCGGCGGCGGTCCTTACTTGGCCGGTCGACGAGCGCCTGGCTTGCCGTATACGCGTGGGTCGTGGTCATGGTCGCCTTCAGAATGCCGAGCCGGCGGCCTCGCGCGGTAGCGCACATCAATCACGACGGCCCCCCGCATTGTCGGCGACTTCCGTCGCTTTCTCGTGCTCGCCCGCGGTGGGAAGCCGCCAACCGCGCCATAACGCCACGAGGCGGATTCCGAAGCAACATGCGGCTCCGGCGACTGCCGAAGCCGCAGGCGGAGCCCTCAGGACGTCGCCAACCACGACGACGATTGCGCCGGCAAGTGCCGCGATAGCATAAAGATCGGAGTGCAGCACGGCGGGAATGTCCGAGACGAGCACGTCACGCAGCATGCCGCCGCCGATGCCGGTCAGCATGCCGAGCAGCGCAGCCATCACCGGGTCGAGGCCGTAAGCGAGCGCCTTTTGAGTGCCGGATACGGCAAAGAGCGCCAAACCGGCCGCATCGAACGTGAGCACGAGATTGCGAAGCGGGCGCTGGCGCTCGGGACGGGGCGACCAGAAAAATACCACCAACCCGGCGAGCATCGAGATTCCGAGGTAACGCCAGTCCCTGAGTGCCGCCGGAGGAACCGCACCGATTAGGACGTCGCGCGTGATGCCGCCCGCGGTGGCCGTCGCGAACGAGAGGACCAGCACACCGAAGAGATCGAGCCGGTGTTTGACCCCGGCCGTCGCTCCGCTGAGGGCGAAGACGAACGTGCCCACCAGCTCGAGCACGAGCAGCGTGCCCGTCGTCGCATACTCCTTGAATCCGGCGAGCGTTTGAAGGACTTGTTCAGCGCCCAACGCCGGGATCATCCCTGGGCACGGTCAGAGCGATGGCGATGATCGCGACGACGACCATCAGCACGTTGAACAGCCGCGCGATCGCGGCTGCGAACCGGATGTCGATATTGTCGGTCCTTCCGAGGAACAGATCGGACAGCGGTCCGGACTGGCTCTCGAGACCGCTCAGAGCGGTGAAGAGCGCCGCGGAGATGGCCACCCCGAGCGCCGCGCCCAGGGACGAGGCCATCTTGTAGATGCCGGACGCCGCGCCGGCCTTGTCGCCGGGCACATTGGACAGCGCCGCGTCGGTCGACGGGGTGGCGTAGAAGCCTAGGCCGACGCCGAAGAGCGTGAATCCGACGAAGGCGGCGATCATGTACTGCCGGGCCCGTAAGAACGTGAAGGTTGTCAGCAGAATGCCGGCCGCGGTGATGGCGCAGCCCATGAGCATCGGCCGTCGAGCGCCCAGCTGCTGGAGGAGCTTCTCGCCCACGCGAATCGTGCCGAGGATCGCGACCAGGTAGCCGAGGGTCAACAGACCCGCTTGAAACGACGACAGCCCGGCCCCTTGCTGCACCAGCGCCAGTGCGACGAGGAGCGTCCCGGCCGCGCCATTGAGCGCCCACATCCACGGCAGGTTGCGGGACTGTCCCAGTTGCGTCAGCCATCGGGCGACGTTCACCCCTTTGCCGCCCGCCCAGCGTCGCTCTGAAACAATCGAATTCTTTTCCTCCCAACGAACGGTTGGGACCATCCACTCGACATCGATCGAAGGATTGAGCGCAACGACTAGAATAGTTGATCCCATTTTATCCGGCTCACTGAATCTGACAGCCACAAGGGAATCAGCCCGTCGAAGAGAGACAAGCCCCTTTTTGCGGCACGTCGAAGGCTCTATCGCTGCGCCTATGGAACGGAGATTGGGCGGCCTGCCGCAACGAGCGGCCGTACCCGGTACTGTTGATGCATATAGAGGTCGTCAGCGGTTTGGAAAAGCGCGATGGCGTCCCGTTCGAGTTCGTAATCGGTCGTGTCAAGTTCGCGCACCCGGCGCATTTCCTCGACCTTCGGATTGCCGCGATAAAATTCATCGGATTGATTCAGGCCCATGGTCACGAGCCGGTCACTTCGGAAGCACCCAATGTCGCGATTGTGATTCATCAGAATATGATCGGCATGGTCTGATGGCTTTAGAAGATCTTTGCCGAAAAACAGGCTTTCATAGGGCCGTCCCAGCAATCCAAGGATGGTCGGAGCGACATCCAGCGAACAGCCGAGCCTGGCAATTCGTTGCGGTTTTTTGACGACCGCCAGCCCCGTGACCAGCAGCGGGATTTCATAGGAATGGATCGGGATATTTTGACTTCCATAAACACGGGCGCCGTGATCTGCCACGACCACGAAAATCGTATTCGAATAAAAAGATTCCTTGCGCGCTGCGGCGAAGAATCGCCCAAGCGCGTAGTCCGAATACTTCACGGCATTGTTTCGCTTTCGCTCATTGGGATTTTCCGGAATCCGTCCGCAAGGATAGGTATACGGCTTGTGGTTAGAGACTGAGAGCACGGTGGTGAAAAAAGGACGCCCGGTCGCAGCCAGAGCGCGGCATTCCTTGATACTGCGCGCATACAGGTCCTCGTCGCAAACGCCCCAACCCGTAGTGAATGTGGGAGCCGAGAAATGTTTGCGCTCGATGAAGCGATCGTAGCCGTTGTTGAGCGTGAACGAACGCATCCCATCGAACAAACCTCTGCCCCCGTAAAGAAAGAGGGTACTGTAACCATCGCGTTTCAGAACACGCGCGATTGTCTCCACATTTCGCGACAGCGGCCGCACCACGATGGAATCGCCTGGCAGCGGCGGAAAGGAGGCGAGCACACCTTCCAGGCCGCGAACCGTTCGGTTGCCCGAAGCATAGATATTGGTGAACAACATCCCGGATTCATTGGCCAGCCGGTCCATTTCGGGAGTGAGGCCGGGATATTGGCTGCCGAGCACTCCCCAGAATTCCGAACCAAAGCTTTCTTCTAACAGCAGGACCACATTGAGACGAGGCCGATCGAAGCTGCCGGAAATGCGGCGCTGGAGTCCTTCGGCGGAATCGACAAATTCAGTCCCCGGCTCGCTCA
>Ga0137418_10007348_pt1 | contig 10121 bp, 10 predicted proteins | sample CZODoug3_1_2_16f_FD_122242 | JGI IMG/M metagenome (GOLD analysis project Ga0137418, IMG submission 122242) | Vadose zone soil fungal communities from Angelo Coast Range Reserve, California, USA - CZODoug3_1_2_16fungal (Hybrid Assembly) | ecosystem: Environmental > Terrestrial > Soil > Vadose... | reverse complement strand
AGATCGAGCCAGGCTCTCTGGACCTTTCGACCGGCGTCCGTGGTGCCGATGGCTTCGATGGTCGTGACGGATGCATCACCGATGCTGCTGACAGGAGTCACGCAAGAACGGATGGTGACCCCATTCATATGGACCGTGCAGGCGCCGCACAGAGCCATGCCGCAGCCGAACTTCGTCCCGGTCATGCCGAGCACGTTGCGCAAGACCCACAGCAGCGGCGTATCGCCGTCGACGTCGGGGCGATGTTCCCCACCGTTAACCTTGATCGGTGTCACCGTGTCGGCAAACCGGTTCGGCCGCGTGCTCCCGACGATCATTCCTACCTTCAGCATGTTTCTTCCTCGACTACGGGTGTCGGCGCGCAATAAGTTCTCACTCCGACCGTACAGCGGATGGAATGTGAGAGCGCCCCACGATCGAATGGCGTTTATCTCCCACGATAGTGGGGTACGTGCATTCAATTACACTGATAGCCTTTCATGGGGGCCGCCTTTGGCGACGGTCCTTGCTTGCAGCCACCGAGTCACCGATCACGCTTGGGTCCGTCGACGTCCGGATGTTGAGAACCTATATGGATTCGGCGACGAGGCGACTCATGCGAGACGCCTACGACCGCCGATCAATTGAAGCTCTGCCGGGGCGAGGGCGGAACCCGCTCTGCCGACGCAATCTCCGGACTGCGGTCGGACGGTTGCGCAGAAGGAATGACGTCGCCGCAGGGCCACGTATCTAGGGATCCGCCATGTCTCAACCGACAGAACTGATTGTCCGCAACGCCAGGATTACGACCGTCGATCGTGACAACCCGCAAGCTCAGGCGTTGGCCGTTGCGGGCGGAAAATTCATCGCGGTCGGCGACGAAGCGGAGATCATGGCGACCGCGGACAAGCGAACGCACGTCATTGATGCCCGGGCGCATCGGCTAATTCCCGGGTTAATCGATTCGCATCTTCATGTGATCCGCGGCGGGCTGAACTACAACCTTGAACTCCGCTGGGATGGCGTTCCATCGCTCACCGATGCGATGCGCATGCTGCGCCAGCAAGTCGCGCGTACACCGGCCCCGCAGTGGGTGCGCGTCGTTGGGGGATTCACGGAACTGCAGTTCGCCGAGAAGCGCTTGCCAACGCTTGATGAGCTGAACGCGGTTGCACCGGACCTGACTCCCGCGTTCGTGCCGAAAAATGCCAAGCGACCGCAAAGCCGTGCAATCCCGCTATGCCGCGGTAGCACTAACGTCTCGGTGGACTGGACGTGAGGGCGGGTGGCTCTCCGGTCCCAACGCGGAGTGATGCATGGACTTCACGATCAAGGTTAACGGCGCGGAGCATCGCGTCGACGTTGACGGCGATACGCCGCTACTGTGGGTCTTGCGCGACGTGCTCGGCATGACCGGAACGAAGTTCGGCTGCGGGATGGCCCTATGCGGCGCCTGCACGGTCCATCGGAACGGGGTCGCCATCCGTTCTTGCGTGACTCCTGTCAACAGCATCGGCGATGCATCCGTCACGACCATCGAAGCCATCGGCACCACGGACGCCGGTCGAAAGGTCCAGAGAGCCTGGCTCGATCTGGAGGTGGTGCAATGCGGCTACTGCCAGTCGGGTCAGATCATGTCCGCAGCTGCGCTGCTCGCGAGTAACCCCCACCCGAGCGACTCCGACATTGACAATGCGATGTCCGGAAACATCTGCCGTTGCGGCACCTATGTGCGCATTCGTGAAGCCATTAAGCACGCAGCGAAGCCATCTGCAGCGAGCGGGAAGGGGGGCTGACCATGCACTTCGACCGACTCAGGTCTGTCCCGGCTGACCGCCACGACTTTGTGCGCCTGGACGGTGTATCCCGGCGAATCTTCCTCAAGACTGGCGTCGCTGCTGGCGGTGGGCTCATGCTTGGTTTTGCTCTGCCTGCTTTCCTCGACGACGCCACGGCGGCGGCGTCAAGCAGCTTTGCGCTCAACGCCTTTATTCGCATCGGTCGCGATGGGTCGGTGACACTGATCATGCCTTATGTGGAGATGGGCCAAGGCACCTACACTTCCATTTCCATGCTCATTGCAGAAGAGTTGGAAGTGGCCCTGAGTCAGGTGGGCTTGGAGCATGCTCCGCCCAACGAGAAGCTCTACGGAAACCCGTTGTTGGGCGGCGTCCAGGCGACTGGCAATTCAAGCGCGATACGGGCGGCGTGGCAGCCACTGCGGCAAGCCGGGGCCACCGCCAGAGTCATGCTGATCGCGGCGGCCGCAAAGCGCTGGAGGGTGGATCTGTCCGCGTGTCATGCGGAGCGAGGTGAAGTCGTGCATAAGGCGAGCGCGCGCAGGATCAAATATGGCGCTCTCGTCGACGATGCAGCGAAGATGCCAACTCCTGAGAATGTGGCGCTGAAACGCCCGGAAGAATTCAAGCTGATCGGCACGCCGGCCAAGCGTCTTGACGCTCCGTCGAAGGTCAACGGAACGGCGATCTACGGAATCGATGCCAAACCGCCGGGGGTGAAAATCGCGACCCTCGCGCAGTCACCGGTATTCGGCGGCCGGCTGAAAAGCGTCGACGACACGGCAGCCAAGGCCGTCAAGGGCGTGCGTCAGATCGTACAGCTGGACGATGCGGTGGCCGTAGTGGCCGACCATATGGGAGCGGCCAAGAAGGGCCTCGCGGCCTTGATTATTCAATGGGACAAGGGACCGAACGCGACGCTCAACACCGAGGATATCGCGCGTGATCTCGGGAACGGTACGCTCAAGCCAGGAGCGGTCGCGCAGAACGTAGGTGATGTCACCAGGGCGATCACGGGGGCTGTTACCAAGGTCGACGCGATCTACCAGGTGCCGTTTCTTGCCCACGCGGCGATGGAGCCCATGAACTGCACCGTCCATGTTCGCAAGGACGGTTGCGAAGTCTGGGTGGGCAACCAGGTCATCCCGCGGGCACAGGCCACTGCCGCAAACACCACCGGCCTGCCGTTGGAGAAAGTCGTCGTCCACAATCACCTGATCGGGGGCGGCTTTGGGCGTCGGCTCGAGATTGACGGCATCACCCGCGCGGTTCAGATCGCCATGCACGTGGACGGTCCGGTGAAGGTCATCTGGACCCGCGAGGAAGACATCCAGCATGACATGTACCGCCCCTATTTTTACGACCGCATATCCGCCGGTCTCGATGAGGCGGGGATGCCGGTTGCCTGGAACCATCGCTTCGCGGGCTCCTCGATCCTCGCCCGCTGGCTCCCTCCGGCCTTCAACAACGGCCTTGACCCTGACACAACCGACGGCGCGATCAATCTACCCTATGCCATACCGAATCTGCGCGTCGAATACTTGCGGATAGAGCCTCCGGGCATTCCCACCGCGTTCTGGCGCAGCGTCGGACCGTCGCACAATGTCTTTGTGATCGAAAGCTTCATGGACGAGCTCGCGGCCACGGCGAAGAAGGACCCGGTCGACTATCGACGCGCTCTGCTTGTGAAGACGCCCCGCGCCAAGGCCGTTCTTGAACTTGCCGGGGAAAAGGCCGGCTGGGGGCGACCGCTTCCCAGTGGTTCCGGCCGCGGCGTTTCGCTTCAGTTCGTCTTCGGCACGTATATGGCGCAGGTTGCCGAAGTCGAGGTGTCGAAGGATGGCGAGGTCCGCGTCCGGCGTGTCGTCTGCGCGGTCGATTGCGGCTCGGTCGTGAATCCCGACACCGTCCGGGCACAGATCCAGGGTGCCGTGATCTTCGGTATCTCTGCTGCTCTTTTCGGCAGAATCACCCTGAAGGATGGGCGCGTCGAACAGACGAACTTCCACACCTACCGGGTCCTGCGCATGAACGAGGCGCCGGCCATTGAGGTGCACATCGTCGAAAACACGGAGCCCCCTGGCGGGATGGGCGAGGCGGGAACGTCCGCCATCGTCCCCGCAGTCACCAACGCGATCTTCGCCGCCACCGGCAAGCGCCTGCGCAAGCTGCCGGTCGATCCAGCGGAGCTTAAGCATACGTGAATCGGCTCGCAAATCGGCAATCCCCTGGAAATCACGGCAAGTGGATCGATATGTTGTCGCGTTGCTTCGCACTTCTAGTCTGCATACTGACTTTCTCCGTCAAGGCCTGGTGTGAAGATCTCTCGTCGGCAACGGATCCTTTGTCGCCAGGCACATTCACCACATGGGAGCATTCAGATGAGTGGAAGATCAGGAATGCTTCAGCGGCCGGACCGTCATTCATTGCTGAGAGAGCCACTATTATCGATTGGGCCGACCCGAAGGCGACAGGTCGCCTCGTCATGGGAAGAACACTTCGTCAGGGATCGAATGGCTGGACGTGTATGCCGGACATGCCTGGGCGACCTCAACATGCCGCGATGTGCGCAGACGAGTCAATGATGAAGTTTCTGATGAGTGTGATCGCGGGGAAACAACCGAAGATTGATAAAGTTGGCCTGTCTTACATGCTCCTTGGCGAGGCGCGCGAGGGACAAAACATTCCGCCAACCAAAGATCCAAGCCAGGTCAAACAGTGGTTTTATACCGGTCCGCACATCATGATCGTGCTTCCCGATGATGCGGAAAAGTCGGCATTAAGAAACATCAATCAGGAGCTGACCACCAATATGCCCTACACGACGATTATTAATAAGGAGGCCGGGCTCCCGATATGGGTTATCCCCGTCGCAAGGAGTGGCGAGAGAATCGAGCCGCATACGCCTGTGGAGAAGCAATGATGAATCATCCGCTATTTTTGCGGCCAGTCCTCGCTGGGTTTGCGATTGCGGTTGTTGTTGCGTCCTCGCCCGTCGTACAGGCGGCGGTCCCTGACCCCGATGCCACCAAATTGACCGGCAAGTACGGTTGTCAGGGCTGCCACGGCGCGACAACGAAGCTCGTTGGGCCCCTCGTACACGGAAATTGCCAAGAGGTACGCCGGCGATAAGTCCGCTCCTGGCACACTGGCTCACAAGATCAAGAGCGGCGGCAGTGGTGTGTGGGGTCCCATACCGATGCCGCCAGCCAGCAACGCCAGTGATGCCGATATCGCGATGCTGGTTGACTGGATTTTATCGCAGCAATGACCCCCGCGGGGTCGTGATCGACCAGATCGCTGTTCGCGATCGTCGCGATACGCGTGTCGCCGTGCGTAAATTTTTTGAAGTCGAACGGCATCATATTGTGCTCGCCGCTTTGCAGTCCCTGGCGGAGGGCCGCTCGGTGCCGCGCGAGGTGTACATGGTTCCGGCACGCTATCGCCGGAACTGGAGGGACTATCGCGACCGCCACTACTATGACACCGGATATCGGAGCCGGTACGGCCGTTACGGCCGGTACGGTCGGAACAGCCGGGGCGGGGGCGCCGACATCAGCCTGCGCATCGGCGAGCGCTATCGCGGGCCGGACCTCGGCTTCTACGACATGCCGAACATGGTCCGCGTTCCCGGGTACGGCGGCGTGTACTACGTCCAGGATTCGGACTACGACGTCTACCGCGCCGGGAACTACTGGTACCTGAACTACAGTGGAGATTGGTACCGCGCCAGCAGCTACCGCGGTCCCTGGATCTTCGTCGGATACCGCTCCGTGCCTCAGGACGTCTACACGGTTCCGTCGCAGTATCGCCGCGGGTGGAACGACTACCGCGATCGGCATTACCAGTGGAGCTCCTCGAGCCAGGCGGATGACTCGTACTACAACGGGGACAACAACCCGCACGATCGCGGGAACAACAACCCCTACGACCGGGGGAACACCAGGACCTCGGTCACACTGCGCATCGGCGACCGCTATCGCGGGCCCAGCATCTCGTTCAGCACCGAGCCCGATGTGATGGTGGTGCCCGGTGGACGCGGCGTGTACTACGTCCAGGACTCGGATGCGGACCTCTATCGCTACGGCAGCAGCTGGTACATGAACTACAACGGAGATTGGTATCGCGCGGGCAGCTACAACGGCCCGTGGGTTTTCGTGGGCTATCGCTCGGTGCCGCGGGAGGTATACAGCGTCCCGACCGGGTACCGCAGATGGTCCGATATGCGCGATCAGCACTACGACTGGAACGATCAGAACTAAGGGACGCCCCCACCAAGGCGTCCGTTCGGGGCCCCGGGGAACCGGGGCCCTTTTTTTCCCCCTGTGACCCGATGGCCACGCTGACGCGCCGCGTGCCGCACGCTTCATCGAGCGGGCAGAACCTGGCCGCCTTCTAACCTGTCATCTCCCAAGTAACTACATAGGTTACGCCCGGCCGGATGGCTGGCATGTCCATTGCTTTATTCCCAGGATGCAGGGAAGCGGTCACCCGCTTTCACCCGCTGTGACGCAGGGGGAATCACAACAGGAGGAAATCCATGAGCCGCTTGTCTCTCTTCTTGGCGTACCTGGTCATGACGCTCTCGCTGGTGTTGCCGGTCGGCAAAGCGAGCGCGCGCACGGACGTCTCGGTCGACTTGCGCATCGGGGATCCGTATCGCGGGCCGAGTCTCGCGTTCCGGAGCCAGCCTGACATCGTGGTGGTACCGGACACGCGCGTCTACTACGTCCGCGACTGCGACTACGACATGTATCGCTACGGCAGCTACTGGTACTACAACTACGACGGCGGCTGGTATCGGGCGCGCCGCTACAACGGCCCGTTCGTCTACGTGGGGTATCGCTCGGTGCCGCGCGCGGTGGCCTACGTCCCGGTTCGCTATCGGCGCCACTGGCGCGCCTATGACGAAGGTCCGCGTGGGCACGCGTACGGCCACTACAAGGATGAGCGCCGCGAGCGCGTGCGTGAAGACCGGCGCGACGACCGCCGGGACGACCGGCGCGACGACCGCCGGGACGACCGGCACGACGACCGCCGAGACGACCGGCACGACAACGGAAAGCACGGACACAACCACTAGTCTTCGTCTCGTCGAGGGACGATCGAGGGGCCTCCGAATGGAGGCCCCTTTCATTTGCCCAGTTGTTTCAATTCGTGCCCGGATGGCACCCTACGGTACGGTCCCCCGCCTACGTAATGACCCCGTGGAAACGTAACCCCCTACCCGATCGTCGCTTGTCGCGCTCTTGATTCAGTCCACGGTGGCATGTGCATTGCTGTTATCAGTCATCAGCTGGGTATCTGGACGGCATCGACATCCGAAGGGCTGGGCACCGCCCGCTACCGAAGGGGGCATCATCATGAAACGTCTCCTGATTTGGACCGCATGCCTGGGCCTCGTCCTCGCGACGGGGATTGCTCCCAGCGCTCAGGCCAGAACCAACATCTCGGTCGGCCTGAACTTCGGGGACCGATACGACGGCCCCGATCCTTACTGGCGTGGCGCACCGGTGGTCGCCGTGATTCCCAACACGGAGATCTACTACGTCCGTGATTACGACTACGACGTGTATCGCTGCGGCCGGTTCTGGTACTACAACACGGACAACCGCTGGTACCGCTCGCGCAGCTATCGCGGACCGTGGATCTACGTCGGGTACCGTTCGGTTCCGGCGCAGTTCAGCTCCATCCCGACGCGGTACCGCCATCACTGGCGGACGTTCCGGGACGATCGCTACTACCAGACGGGCAATCGCGGTTACATGCGGAATCGGAACCGTGGCAACAACTGGCGGGATCGGAGCTACGACAACAACAATCGCGACTGGAGAGATCGGTAACACCGGCCGCGACCGGGGGAGAGCATGGTCCCGCAAGCGGCCACATCGGTGAGGCATCCGCAAGGATGCCTCACCTTTTTCATGCCTTCGGCCGCTCGCGATTCACGAGCCACACGCCGAGCAAGATGATCGACCCACCCACCATGGTGCCCACCCGCACCGGTTCTCCTAGAAGGCAGCCCGCCACCGCCACGGTGACGAGCGGCTCGATGTAGAGGAACGCGCCCACGCGCGCGGCCGGCATGTGCTCGAGCGCGTCGAACCAGAACGAGTACGCGATGCCGGAGCAGATCGGCCCGAGGAAGAGGATCGCCAGGATTCCGGGACCCGAGAAATGGTGCATCAGCCCATGGACGCCCGGACCGGCCACGAAGAGCACGGTGGTGAGGACCCATCCGAGCAGCATGACGTAGAACATCATGAGCGCGGCGGGATGGCGCTTCAGTCCGGCGCGGGAAAGGACCGAGAACACGGCCCAATTCACGGCGCTGACCATGATCAGGGCGTCCCCGGGCGCACCCATGCGGAACGCGAACATCGAGCCGATTTCGCCGCGCGCGACCACCAGCAGCACGCCGAGCGTCGCGATGACGATGCCCGCGATCCCACCCCAACCCAGCCGCTCGCGCAGGAAGATCCAACCCAGGATCGCGATGAAGAGCGGGCTGGTGGAGACGATCCAGCCCGTGGTGGTCGCCTGCGACGTCAGGAGTCCGTTCGACTGGAGCCACTGGTGGAACGTGATCCCGAGAAAACCCAGAAGCGTGAAATACCCCAGGTCGCGGGGCGGGATCGGTCGCAATTGCCTCCTGGCCTTGACGATGATCCCCAACACGACGAGGCCCAGCGCGAAGCGGACCCAGACCAGCGCCACAGGCGACAGATCTCGCAGCGCGATCTTGGTCGCCACGAAGGATCCGCCCCAGAAGAGGATCGCGAGGGCGGCCTTGAGGAGACTCACCGTCTCGCGCGGATTTCCGCTACGATCGAGGGTAGAGGGGGGCCTCGACATGACTCAGACCCAGCTACTCAAGAAGATCCAGCGCGCCAACTGGCGCTCGCTCCAGAAGCTCGTGCGCCGGGCCTACCAGGAAGGATTCAGCGCGGGGCTGGCGCGCGCCCACGGCGCCGGCCGCCGCGGCAGGACCATCCGTGCGGACGCCAGGGTGGAAGGTCTGGTCCGCCGGATCGAGCGGCACTTCGGGCTGAGCCGGTACGCCTTCGAGGTCCGGGTGGTTCACGCCGCTTCGGGCAGGAGGATTCCCGCCCGCGACCTGCTCGTGAAATACCTCACCGAGGAGCGGCCTTCGCGCGATTCAAGAAAACCCTGACTGTGTTCGATCCGGTGTTCGCGGTGACGAAATCCGGAAGCCCGTCCCGGTTCAGGTCGCCCACCGCGATCGATTGAGGCTTGCTTCCCGTCGGGAGACGTTCGCGCCGCAAGAAATCGCCGTTCCCTGTTGCCAGGGCGATCGAGACCGTGCTGGTGGCGAGGTCCGAGGTCGAAAGGTCGGGGCGGCCATCCTCGTTCAGATCGGCGATCGCGAGCCCATAGGGCTGCTTCCCCGTGCTGACATCGCGCCTCCGCCGAAACATGGCGTGCCCCGTTCCCAGGAACACCGAGATCGAATTCGAGACCAGGCTGGAGACGGCCACGTCCGGCAAGGAATCCCCGTCGAGCATTCCCACCTGCACGGAATAGGGGGACGGCCCGGTCGGATAGTCGATCCAGTGACGGAAGGTGCCGTTGCCGTTCCCGAGCAGTATGGAAATGGCGTCCGAGTTGAAGCAGGCGACGACGAGATCGGGAATCCGATCGAGATCGAGATCGGCGATGGCCACGGAACGCGGACCGTGTGCCGTGGGGAAGCTGACGCCCGGCAGAAAGGAGCCGTCCCCGCGCGAGAGAAGGACCGTGACCTGATTTCGGTTCAGGTTGGTGGCGACCAGGTCGGAAAAGCCGTCCGCGTTCAGGTCTCCCGCCACGACCGAATAGGCGCCTCCCCCAACATCGAGATCCGTGCGTCCGCCGAAGGTGCCATCCCCTTCGCCCAGGAGCTCGGTGATGGTCCCCGATCCCTCGCTCGCGACGGCCAGATCGGCGCGGCCGTCCCGGTTCCAGTCTCCGATCGTGACCACGTAGGGAAGGAAGGCGGTGGGAAACTGCCGCGGCCCGCGGAAGGTTCCATCTCCGTTGCCGAGGAGCACCGAGACCGAGTTCGAACCATAGCTCACGACGGCCAGATCGGGTGCCTGGTCCCCATCGAGAAGGCCGATCGCGACCGAGCACGGGTAGGTTCCGGCGGGATAGTCGACCCCCGCGGCAAATCGCGCCTCCTGGGAAGGCAAGGCGGTCAGCGCGGCCAGCATGGTGTAGCGGGCCAACGCTCTTCCGGCGGCGGGCATGCGGGGCATTCTACCCGGACGCGCCGCCGGCACCTAGCGCGGGAGGCGTGGGCCCGATTCTTCCCCGCGATGTCGCGAGGTCAGCGCAGAGGAC
>Ga0137418_10007347_pt1 | contig 10122 bp, 8 predicted proteins | sample CZODoug3_1_2_16f_FD_122242 | JGI IMG/M metagenome (GOLD analysis project Ga0137418, IMG submission 122242) | Vadose zone soil fungal communities from Angelo Coast Range Reserve, California, USA - CZODoug3_1_2_16fungal (Hybrid Assembly) | ecosystem: Environmental > Terrestrial > Soil > Vadose... | reverse complement strand
GGGAAAAGTGGCTGCCCCGGATGTAGCACCTGCCAGCGTTGCTCCATCATTTGATTCAGTTGTGAGACTCGCGGAGCACCTAACTGCATCTCGCCTTCTGGCCCGCGCTCTGCCGCTGTCTTGCGTGCCTGGGCTGCCATTGTTTCGGCATCGGCTTTCTGTTGATTGATAGCATTTTCGACAAGCTGCTTATGCCCTTGCACCACCGCACCCAGGAATTTGAATTGATCATCTCCAGGATATTCTGGCGGCATCTGTGAAGTATCCACGCCTTGCTGTTTCAATGCTTGCAACTGGCCCTGATAGATTGCTGCTTTTTGTTCCGGCGGGGCCTTGGTAACTGCATCATGCGCCCCTGCCATCAGGTCGGCTTGCTGCGCCGCGACTGCGCCCTGTGACTTCACAAGGTCGGCGGTCTTTTGCTTCACATCCAGCACATGCTGCTGCAATTGCAAAATGGTATTTGGCTGGACTCCCGCATTCGGAGCATCGGCAATCACCTTATCGAGATTCCCTTGATGCTTAATCATCAACTGGCCCAATGCGGCCTGATCTTGCTGCGTTTTTTGCGCCTGTGCAAGTTGCACGGTGCCCATTTTGTTTTGCAAAAGCATGGATTGCAGCCCTTGAAGTTTAGAGGCTGTATCTATTGGGTCAGCGGGCGGTTTAATATCAAGCGCGGGCAATGCCCCGAGGGATGCCATTTAGTTCACTCCCCATGTTCCCGAAGGTGCAGCCGTGGGCGGTTTGCGTGGATTCAACATGCTATATAAACTCAGAGAATTTCCGATACCAGGGATTATTCCATTGAAGGCATTCTGTGCGCCCACAATTCCCGATGCCCGCGCTGTTCCTGCGTTCGTCAAATCCTGGCCAACTTGTCCCGCGCTGGTCATGTCGATATTTCCAATCTGCCCTGCGCTTGCGGTTCCTGCATTGACCAGATTATTTGCAGCATTCTGGCCCGCCCCGGAGATGCCCATCAAGCGGTTGTAGAGATTGTTTTGAATCAAATAGTTGGCGATCGCCAGGCACTCGCGGATCTGGTCCGGGGTCATCGCCGCCAGCCGCTCCCAGGTCATCCCGGCCGGCAGTTTGACGCGAACTCCTTCCTGCAGCGGTTTGCCGCGGTCCATCGTGACACCCTGGACGGGGCGGTCGCTCAAATCGTAGCGCTCGTTGAGCAGCGCGTTGTGCGCCTGCTCGACGCCCGGCTTGGCGGTCGTCAATCGCGTAAAGAGCTGCGCGAAGGTCTCGGTACCCGCCACCGGCATGTAGCTGGTCAGCCCACGTGGTCCCTGATTGAGACCCTCGGTCCCCATCAGATACGGGTTTGGGGCCGCCGTCGGGGCCTGTGTCTGGGGTGCGGGTTGCTGGGCATAGACGTAACCGACTGCCAGGATTACGCCAATCAACGTGAGAATGACCAGACCCCTCCTGCTGTTTGTTCGGATCATGGCGCTCCTCCTCTCTCGCCCGCGGGCGTCGGCGGGCTGTGACGACAATCCCGCCAGTATCGAAACGGCGAAGCCCGAAGCTCGTTCAGAATTGCCCCGATTGTCGGTGCCTCATGAACGCTTTGGGAGAAAACCTCGAGCCTCGGGTGTTCAGACTGCAAGCAAGTGATCGGGCAGGTCGAAATCGAGATCGAAGCGGGTGAGATCGCGCGCCTCCTGCTTCTTCAGCTCGTCGATCTCGAAATGCGGAAACACCATGCCGCCTTCGGCATGGTTGGGGTGCGGCAATGGCAGGAAGCCACGCGGAAAGAGATCCCGGTCGCGGATCTGATCTGGGCTCAGCGCCGCCAGCGAATCCCAATTTGTTCCTGCCGGCAGCTTGGCGCGGACGCCGGTCTGCACGGGCTTGCCGCGCGACATCGTGGCGCCCTGTGCCGGGCGGTCGGCGAGATCATAGCGCTGGCCGAGGAGATCGCTGTGCTCCCTCTCGATTTGCGGTTTGGCCGCGACCATGCGCGCCATGATCGACGCGAAGGGCTCGACGATGTCGACCGGCAAATAGCTCGTCTTGCCGCGTGGCTCCGCTTGCTGCTGCGCGTAGGTGTAGCCGGCGATGGCGGCGGAGGCGGCAACGGCCAGGATCACCCATGCCGTTCTGCGGGTCGGTCGGATCAAAAGCTCGTCCTCCTGCTGGATGCTTCCGCCGGCGCGGTCCGAGACTCATCGAGATAGCGCGGCGAAAACGAACGGCAAGCGGAATGTAGGGTCGTTTTGTCGCGGCGTTTCCTCCGCCATGCTCAGCGGAGCGGCGCCGATCCTCTGCTTCCTGATGCAGAATGACGCGAGTGCCCGTTTGGTGGGAGCGCCTGCGCACTCAGCCCGCCGAGCGGGTTGCCGATTGACAGCCGCCGCCGGGCGCGCCGCAATGGCGGCCAGAGACGACACACAGGCTCACGATGAACGACATCACCCCGAGCGGTCCGGCGGCGCGGGCCCGCGACCTCGCTCCGGCGATCGAGGCCGCCGCCGATCAGATCGAGCAGACCCGCCGCCTGCCGGCCCGGCTGCTCGACGACCTGCACGCGGCGCGGCTGTTCCGCATGCTGCTGCCGCGCTCCGTCGATGGCGACGAGGTCGACCCGGGCGCCTATGTCCGGGCGATCGAGGAATTGTCGCGCGCCGACGGTTCGGTCGGCTGGTGCGTGTCGATCGCCAACTCGACCGGGCTGATCGCGCCCTATCTGGACCGCGAGGTGGCGCGCACGATCTGGGGCGATCCGCGGGCGACCGTCGCCTGGGGCCCGCCCAACGAGTCGCGCGCCGTCGCGGTGCCCGGCGGCTATCGCGTCACCGGCCGCTGGGATTTCGCCAGCGGCTGCCGCCATTCGCGCTGGATGGGCGCGCATGGCGTCGTCGTCGAGCCGGACGGCTCATTGCGGCTCAACAATACCGGGCGGCCGACCCTGCGCAGCTGGCTCTTCCTGGTGGAAAAGGCGACGCTCCTCGACACCTGGGACCCGATCGGGCTGCGCGGCACCGCTTCGGATTCCTACACGGTGGCCGATTTGTTCGTCGCCGAGGAATACAGCTCGACCCGGGAGGATCCGAGCCTGCGCCGCGAGCCCGGCCGGCTCTACGCCTTTCCGCAGCAGACGATGTATTCGGTGGGCATCGGCAGCGTCGCGCTCGGCATCGCCCGCGGCATGCTCGACGCCTTTATCGAGCTGGCCGGCCGCAAGACGCCGCGCGGCACGGGCCGGCTCGCCGACAGCGCCGTCGTGCAGGCCGAGGTGGCGCGAGCCGAGGCGCGGCTCGGGGCGGCGCGCGCCTATCTGCTCGATACCGTGGGCAGCATCTATGCCGCGGCTGACGAGGTCGCGCCGGTCGACGTGCCGGACCGCGCCCGGATGCGGCTCGCCGCGGCCCATCTGATCACCAACGCGGTCGCGGTCGCCGATTACACCTACAAGGCGGCCGGGGTCGATGCGATCTTTCCGGGCAGCCCGTTCGAACGCCGCTTCCGCGACATCCACACGCTGTCGCAGCAGATCCAGTCGCGCGACGCGCATTACGAGACCTGCGGCCAGGTCCTGCTCGGCAACCCGCCGGCGGTGTTCCTCTAACCGCGGCGCGGCGCGCCGGCCCGCTCCGCCAGCTGTTCCAGCACCTCGTAGGGTTGCGCGCCAACGACGCCGTAGCCGCCGGCGACGAAGGTCGGGACCCCAGTCACGCCGTATTGCGCCGATTTCGCCCAATCGGCGTCGATCGCGTCCTTGAAGCGGCGCTCGATCAGCACCGCCCGCGCCTCCTCGGCCGGCACGCCGACCGACGCTGCGAGCGCGACCAGCAGCTCCAGATCGCCGATGTTGCGCGCCTCGACGAAATAGGCCTTGTACAGGGCGTCGTGCAACGCCGCGCCGCCGGGCTGCGTATCGGCCCATTTGCCGAGCTCTTGCGCGAGCCGGCTGTTGTAGCTGTGGGTGCGCCGGCCATAGGGCAGCCCCTCGGCATCCATCAGCCCCTTCATGCGGGCATGGGCGGCTTCCGGATCGATGTTGCGCGAGGCGTAGAACTCGGCCATCGACCGGCCTTCGAGCGGCGTGTCCGGGTGCAACGGAAAATGCACCAGAACCGTCTCGACGTCGAAATTCTGCTTCAGTTTTTCAACACGCACGGTGCTGAGATAACACCAGGGTCACACGTAGTCGGTGAAGATCTCCAGCTTGACGGGGTCGTTCATCTCGCCATCTCCTCGCGCAAGGATGTTAGCCACCATTCTAAAGCAGGCGGCGGGCGCCGCAACGTAAACTCCGCGCCCACTCAACTCGGACGGCGGCGGATCCAGATACGGACGGGGCCGCTGCGGCCGCGCAACACCTGCTCCCCCTCGTCCTGCAATCGTTCGAGGAGAGCCGTTGCCTCGGCCAAGGGCGCGGCGGCGATTGCCTGCACTAGCGCGCCGCCAACGACGAGCGGGGTTTCGAGGCTGCGCGTCAGGCCTTGCAGACGGCTCGCCGTGTTGACGGTGTCGCCGATCACCGTGAATGACAGGCTGTGCTCGCTGCCGACATCGCCGACGACGGCCGGGCCATAATTGAGCCCGATGCCGATCGCGACCGGCGCTTCGCCCGCTTGCGCGCGTGCGCTGTTCCAGCTCGTCAGAGCGGTCAGCATGCCGTCGGCGCAGCGCAGCGCGTTGGCGGCGTCGTTGGGGCCGGCGCTCGGCAGACCGAACACGGCGAAAATTGCGTCGCCGATATATTTCTCGACGGTGCCGCCATAGGCGAAAATCTCCGCCGTCATACGGTCGTGAAACTGGCGCAGCATCGTCACGACCGCCTCGGGCGGCATGTGCTCGGCCATGCGGGTAAAGCCGACGATGTCGGCGAACAGCACCGCCACCATCTCGCGCCGCACCGGGCCCAATGGCTCATCGCGATCGGCCAGCATATCGACCAGGTTGGGCGAAAAGTAGCGCGCGAGATTGGCGCGGGCGCGTTCGGCGGCGGCTCGCTGGCGATCGATCTCACGCACCCGGCCAATATCGTCGAGGGTCTTCTTGATGGTGATTTCAAGATCGTTGAGATCGACCGGCTTGGTGACGAAATCGAACGCGCCGCGGTTCATCGCGGTGCGAATATTGGCCATGTCGCCATAAGCCGAGACGATGATCGCGCGCGCCGGCGATTGCCGCGCCCGCAGTTCGGCGAGCAACGTCAGCCCATCCATGACCGGCATGTTGATGTCGAGCAGCAGCAGCTCGATATCGGGCTCGTCCGCCAGCTTTGTCAGGGCCTCTTCGCCATGATAGGCGAAGCGGAAATCGAATTCGCCGGCACGGATCTGGTGGCGAAACCGCTGGCGGATCAAGTGCTCGAAATCCGCCTCGTCGTCGACGGCGAGTATCTTGGCGGCGCTCATTGCGGTCACGCCGCCCCGGAGGGCAGTTGCCGCAGCTGGTCTTTCAGCAGATCGAAATCAACCGGCTTGGTGATGAACTCGGCGGCACCATACTCGGCGGCGATGCGCCGCCGTTCATCGTCGCCATAGGCCGTCACCATCATCACGGGCAGATCCGCCCAGCGCCGCTTGATCTCGCGCAGCAGCGCCAGCCCGTCCATGCCTGGCATGTTTATGTCGGACAGGATCACGATCAGCTGCGGCCGAACGCCGGTATCCAGTTTTTCGAGCGCCTCCTCGGCAGAATAGGCGAAATGCAGCACATAGAGTCCCTGCCGCACCTCGCGGCGGAAGCGCTGCCGGAACAATTCGCCGACGTCGGGCTCGTCGTCGACGATCAGAATACTCAGGCTCACGCCGCTCTCCCGGTTGTTGCGCCATGCATGCGTCGCGGCAACCGCACTGTGAACTCGGTGAACGCGCCGAATTGGCTGTCAACGCTGATCGTGCCGCCATGTTGCTGGGTCACGATGTCATAGCTGATCGACAGGCCGAGGCCGGTGCCTTCGCCGGTCGGCTTGGTCGTGAAGAAGGGCTGGAACAGCCGGTTGCGGCTTTCCGCAGGGATGCCGGTGCCGTTATCGCGCACCCGGACCTCGATTTCATTTCCGAGGTCGCGCGTCGTCACCTTCAAGATCGGGCGATCGCCGGCCTCGCGGCTCTTCTTGGCGGCGGCGTAGAAGCCGTTGCCGAACAGGTTCAGGAAAACCCGGGTGATGTCCTGCGGCACGATTTCGATCGGCGCGAGATTGCGGTCGAGGTCCCGCTCCATTGTGATATTGAAGCTCTGGTCCTGGGCGCGGGCGCCGTGATAGGCGAGATTGAGCGCCTCATCGACAACCCCGTTCAGATCCACGCTCTGCCATTCGCCGGTGCCGCCGCGCGAATGCAGCAGCATGCTTCTGACGATGCCGTCGGCACGCCGGCCGTGCTCGGCGATCTTTTGCAGATTTCCGGTCAGCATCGCGATCGTCACGTCGATGTCGGCGCGCTGGTCCGCATCGAGCGCTTCCAGCGCCGCGGCGGTGGTTTCCTTCAGCTCGTCCAGCAGCTCGACAGACAGGCCGGCGAAATTGTTGACGAAGTTCAAGGGGTTCTTGATCTCGTGCGCGATGCCGGCGGTCAGCTGGCCCAACGAGGCCATCTTCTCGGCATGGACAAGTCTGGCCTGCGCCGCCTGCAATTCGCGCAATGCGGCTTCGGCGGCATCGCGGGCGTCACGAGTCTCGGTCAGCAGCCGAGCGTTCTCGATCGCGATTACCGCTTGATCCGCAAAGGTCTGCAGCAGCTCGATTTGCCGTTCGGTAAACGGTTCGACCCGCTGCCGGGTCAGGCTCAGCGTGCCCACAACCGCGCCCTCGCGCAGCATCGGCACGCCGAGCAAGGTACGGATCTTGGCGAGGGTGACCGCTTCGGGGAGCTTATATTCCGGGTCGGCGGCGATGTCGGCAACCTGGACCACCCTGCCTTCGAGCGCCACCCGTCCGACCATCGAACCGCGGTCGGGCGTGAACGTGCGTTGTCGCAGCAAAGCGTAAAATTCTTCGTCAAGCGAATGGATAGCCACATAGCGATAATTGTCGCCCTCGCGGATCGTCATCCCCACGCCGTCGGCGTCGCACAGCCGAGCGGCGGTTTCCACTACGGTATCGAGGACCGGCTGCAGGTCGAAGGTCGATTGGCTGATGACTTTCAGCACGTCGCTCGTCGCGGTTTGGTACTCGAGCGATTTGGACAATTCCTCGGTGCGCGCGCGCAATTCTCGGGTTGTATCGCGGAAGGCCGCCAGCGTGCGCGCCATCGCCCCCATTTCGTCGGGACCGGGCGCCGGGATATCGACCGCGGTGTCGCCGGCGTTGAGCCCGTCCATCGCGACCACGAGCCGTCGCAGCGGCCGCGCGATCGAGCGCAGCACGAAGAACGTCAGCAGCGCTCCGGCGAGCACCGTCGCCGCCGTGACGATCTGCGACAGCCTAGTCGCCAACGCAGCTTCGGCGACAACGCGGTCGCGGGCGGCAACAGCCTCCTCGCTGAGCTCGGCGACGATCGAGCCGAGCAGTTTATCGACTGCGACGCTGTGCTGGCGTGCCTGCGCTAGCAGCGTATTGCCGATGACCCGCCGATCGTTAGTGTATTCCTCGACCGCTCTGGCGGCGAGCTCGTCATACTGCGCGAGCTCGTTGCGGACCGCCGCGATCCGTTCCGGCTTACGCACCGCCAGCTGGTCGAGATGCCGTTCCATGCGGGCGCGCGCCGCCTTCGCATTGGCCTCCGGAAGCGTCAGCAGGCTGACCGCCAGATCGGTCATCCAATAGCGCACCTCGCCAAAGGCGAGCTGAGCACTGTTCGCCTGCTCGATTGTCTTCAGCAGTTCGGCCGCTTGGACCATTCCGGCCGAGTTGGTCGAGAGCTTGGCGCTCAGATAGAGGTTCGTCGCGACGAGGATGATGAGGAGCGCGCTCGACAACAGGATCAGCCGGGCGCGGATCGTCACCCGGCCGAGGAACCCGGTCGATGCGCGCGTGGCCGGCGCATTCGCGGCCGGCGCGTCAGGTGTCACTGCTGCGGAGGCGGGGTCGGGGTATGGTGGCGACAGCGTCATTCAGGGCTGGGCGTCAACGGTACAGCGTGATGCTGATGACGCCTCCGAGATCATCCTCCTTGGCGCCTTCCTTTGGATACCCGGTGATATCCATCTCGCCCTTCGGCACGCCGTGGCAGCTCAGGCACGAGGCGGCGTAATATTCCGGCACCATGACCCGGTAGGCCGGCCGGCCCTTGGCATCGGCCATCTCCGAATAGGGCTGGCCGCGCGGCCAGGCGGGTTCGAGGAGCTTGGTCTTGATGATCTTCTCTTCGAAGCTGTCGGGGCGCGCCTTGCGGTTGCGCACCAGCTCCGGCGGCGCAGTCACCTTCAGCTCCGCATCGCCATTGGCCAGCCGGGCGAACGACTCGGCGACCATCCGCCCGAACACCGCTGGAATGAAAGCCTTGAACCCGATCCCCTTGGCATTGATCGTCGACTGGTTGGCATCCATAACCTCGGCAATCGCCGCCATCATCCCGCGCAATAGCCGCCCGTGGCGCGAGGCCGAATCGATCGCCATCGGATCGACACCGGTGTTCTTCTTGTAGGTTTCGAGGGCCTGGTCGAGCACGATTTTGGCGGTCAGCCCCTTGTCGCCGATTTCCGGGTCGTTGATCCGGCTTTGGTTGTTGGAAATGATCGCGCGCGCGTCGCGCAGCATCTCGGCCAGGCTTTGCGCGATCTTGGCATCCTCTTCCGCCGGCGGCTGCTGGCCAAACGAAGCCGGCACGATCGGGGCGACCAGAAACAGGGCGAGCCAAACCCGGACCAACCAGCGCGGCCACGCCGAACCTGCGCTGCGCATTCGGAACAATCTCCTTCAGCAAAGTGCGTCGCGGCGCGTTATTCGGCGAGCTTCACATACTCGAAATTGCCGGGCTGGCCGTCGATGCCGGCGCGCGGCGGCGCAATCCATGACGCAAAGCCGCCGGGTTCAGTAACCGGCCGCATCAGGCTCTCGATGAACAGATTGTCGGCGGTGGTCGGCAGGTACTGGTCGCGCCGCCGCTGCCACTCTTCCTGGCTCAGCAAATTGCCGTCGGGATCGGCATGGATCGTAGCGAACTCGCCGATGTGGCGGTTGAACGCGACATGCGGGAGCTTGATGCGGTAGTCGATGCCGGCGCGCGCGATGATGCGGTTCCACCAGCGCTCGATAGCCGAGGCGGCATCGGCGACGTAATCGTCGCGCAGCCGCATGTTGAGGGCCGACAGCGCCGGCACCCTTTCCTCGACGATCCGCCCGCCCTGCAACCGCTGCACCGGATAGGTGGCGCCGAGCAGCAGGTGATCGTCGTCGATCTGGTCTTCGAGATAGCGGCCCTTCAGGCTGGCGTTGAACGCGTTGGCCGCGTTGGTGCTGATCTCGCTGCCGAACAGATCGAGGGTCAGCGAGAAATGCAGATTGGCCTTTTTCTGCATCGTCGGCAGATCGATGACGCCGAGCGCGCGCACCCGCTCGATGTCATAGGGGTCGTCGATGCCGGCCGCGCGCATCGCCGCGCAGGTCCGCTCGATGATGCGGCCGATGCCGGACTGGCCGACAAACATGTGATGCGCTTCTTCGGTCAGCATGAAGCGGCAGGTGCGCGACAAGGGGTCGAACCCCGATTGCGACAGCGCATGCAATTGCATCTTGCCGTCGCGGTCGGTGAAGAAGGTGAACATGAAGAAGGACAGCCAGTCCGGCGTCGCCTCGTTGAAGGCGCCGAGCATGCGCGGCGCGTCGGCGCTGCCGGAGCGCCGGCGCAGCAGCTCCTCCGCCTCCTCGCGGCCGTCGCGGCCGAAATACTTGTGCAGCAGGTAGACCATCGCCCACAGGTGGCGGCCTTCCTCGACGTTGACCTGGAACAGGTTGCGCATGTCGTAGAGCGACGGCGCGGTCTTGCCGAGATGGCGCTGCTGCTCGACCGAGGCGGGCTCGGTGTCGCCCTGGATCACCACCAGCCGGCGCAGCATCGCGCGGTGCTCGCCCGGCACCTCCTGCCAGGCGGGCTCGCCAAAATGCTGGCCGAACGGCACCTTGCGGTCCGGCTCGGGCGGCGCCAGTAGGATGCCCCAGCGGTAGTCCGGCATGCGGACATAATCGAACTTCGCCCAGCCGCGCGGGTCGACCGA
>Ga0137418_10007346_pt1 | contig 10122 bp, 12 predicted proteins | sample CZODoug3_1_2_16f_FD_122242 | JGI IMG/M metagenome (GOLD analysis project Ga0137418, IMG submission 122242) | Vadose zone soil fungal communities from Angelo Coast Range Reserve, California, USA - CZODoug3_1_2_16fungal (Hybrid Assembly) | ecosystem: Environmental > Terrestrial > Soil > Vadose... | reverse complement strand
TTTCCGGCAAACAAAAGAGCGTCGAGCCGGTTCGCGTTCATCACTTCGTCGATACCGTGGGTCCCGGCAAGGGCAATGTCTTTCGCGCGATCCGCTTCGTAGCGCGTGCGGTCGGCCTCCACGTCCATCTCGTCGGAGATGTCGAGATTCGATTGGCCAAACTTGATGGCGCCCGCTTTCTCGTGGTCGCGATTCCACTGACGCAGCTCCGTAAGCGTTTTCACCGGCGCCGAGGGTCCAAGGGTCGAGAGCCAATGATTGAAATCGCGCTTCATACCGTACTTGAGGACGACGGAACAATTGGCGTCGTCTTCCTTCGCATTAGTTGAACCCGAACAGATACCCCACAGCACGATATTCCTGTCCGGATCTTTGTCGATCACACTCGGAATATCGGCAGGATCGACGATGATGGCACCCTGCTGTTTGAGGACGTCAATCGCCTCGGCCATGACCTTCAACTGGTCGGGAGTGAGGCCACCGCGCGGCTCTGCAGAGCCCGGCGCGACGACCGGGTCATAGTAGAACGCGCGGGGAATGCCGATGCGCGCGCCTTTCAGCCCTTTTGCGTTGAGGAATCGCGTGTAGTTGCGGCCCGGAGGGGGCGTGCAGGTTCTGGTGGCCGGATCGTTCGGGTCCGGTGACGCGCTCTCCAGTGCACCGAAAAGTATTGCAGCATCCGTGACCGTCTTTGCCATTGGACCTGCAGTATCCTGGTCCGCGGTAATCGGAATCACACCATAACGGCTGATGCGGCCGACCGTCGGCTTGATACCCGCCAGCATGTTTTGACTCGAGGGACTGAGAATGGATCCCGAGGTTTCAGTGCCAACATTCGCAGCCCAGAAATTAGCAGCCGTGCCTGTGCCGGAACTCGATCCGCCTGTCGCCAGTGCTGGACGGCCATCGGCGATCTCCACACGCGGATCGCGCCGGGGGTCGTACGGATTCATGCCGAATCCGTTGACCGCGTTGTAGTTGGCCGGCATCGGTGTTGGCGCGCCGGCGACCCAGTTGGCCAGCTCCGTGAGATTGGTCTTCGCAACGATCACTGCGCCGGCGTCCCGAAGGTTTTTCGTGATTGTCGCCTCATAAGGAGGCACGAAACCGTCGAAGGCGAGAGAGCCCCCGGTGGTCGGCATGTTGGTGGTGTGGATGATGTCTTTCAGCGCGATCGGTATTCCATGCAACGGCCCGCGCACTTTGCCCCGCGCGCGCTCGCGATCGCGTTCTTCAGCTTCCTTCAGGGCGTTGGGATTCACCGTGATGGCTGCATGCAGTTTGTCTTCGTAGAGCGCAATCCGGTTGAGATATTGAGTCACCAATTCCCGCGATGTCACGCGCTTCTGCTGCATCGCCTTCTGCATCTCGGGAATAGTGGCTTCCACGACGGTGAAGGTTCTTTGAAGAATAAGGAGGATAAGAAGGTGCTGCATTCCGGTTCGGAATTATAACCGAAAAAACCTGCTGCCCCTTGAAGTGGACCCGACGGTTTCCTAAAATTTCTGACCTATGGGGCATTTTCACTTGGGGGAGGCTGTTCGCGTTCTGGTCAGTTCACCCGCGGTCAGCGAGCAGGTCGGAATCGTTATCGATGTAAACCGGTTCGACGAGGCGGATGAAGAACTGTTCCTCGTGAGATTTCCGGACCGCTTCATGCGTTATTACCGCAAAGCGGAGCTGGGCCCCGCGCCGTCCAATAACTAGTCTTTCCGCTTCGTCTGGTCCGCAACCGCCTGCGCGGCTCTTTCCACCGCGTCGGGATCGCCGAGGTAAAAACTACGGATCGGCGTGAGATCGTCGTTCAGTTCGTAGACGAGTGGAATACCCGTCGGGATATTCAACCCAACGATTTTGTCGTTTGGGATCTTGTCCAGGTGTTTTACCAGTGCTCGCAGGCTGTTCCCATGCGATGCGATCAACACACGCTGGCCGGAGCGGACGGCCGGTGCGATGGTTTCGTACCAGTAGGGAAGAACGCGCTCGACGGTGTCTTTGAGGCACTCGGTTAGCGGAAGCTCATGCGGCGCGAGATTCGCGTACCTCGGATCGTGATGCGGTGCGCGCGGGTCGTCGGCGTCGAGCGCGGGAGGCCGGATGTCGTAACTGCGCCGCCAGATCTTCACCTGCTCTTCGCCGTGACGCTCCACCGTTTCCAATTTGTTTAAGCCCTGAAGGGCCCCATAGTGCCTTTCGTTCAGCCGCCAGGTTTTAAAGACGGGAATCCACATCAGGTCCATTTCGTCCAGTGCGAGCCACAGTGTGCGAATGGCCCGTTTTAGAACCGATGTATAGGCGACATCGAACAGGTATCCATCGTGGAACATCTGCCGGCCCGACGCCCGCGCTTCCTCGACGCCCTTTTCGCTCAGATCGACATCCGTCCATCCCGTGAATCGATTCTCCTTGTTCCACGTGCTTTCGCCGTGCCGCAGCAAAACGAGCTTCTTCACGTATCTAGGTTAACCACATACGATCCGTAAAGGCAATCTTAGCCGCGAATTACGCCAATGACGCGAACGTTCGCGTCATTGGCGTAATTCGCGGCTAAGATCTCTACAGCTTTCGGAGCTTGACGCCGCGGACCGAATGGTCGCGGCTCTTTTCAAGAATCAACTGGGCGCGTTCGCGCGTGGGCAGGATGTTTTCGCGCAGGTTGACGCCGTTGATCTGGTCCCAGATCTGAAGGGCGGTCGCCGTGGCTTCCTCGTCGGAAAGGTGTGCGTAGCGATGAAAGTACGAAGAGGCATCCTGAAAGATGGTGCGGCGAAACATGTGGAATCGTTCGAGGTACCACCGACGCACGTGGTCTTCTTCGGCATCGACGTAAATCGAGAAGTCGAAGAAATCAGAAACGAAAGTCCGTGGCGGCGACTTGCGGCCGTGGCCGGTCTGGAGCACGTTGAGGCCTTCGACGATCATAATGTCGGGAGAGCGAACGACCTGCATTTCACCTGGAACGATGTCATAGGACCGATGCGAATAAACCGGCGCCTCGAGCTCCGGGACGCCGGCCTTCAGGTCCGCCATGAATTTCAACAACCGCCGGACATCGTAGCTCTCCGGAAAACCCTTCCGGCCCATGAGCCCTCGTTCTTCCAGCAGGCGATTCGGGCAGAGAAAGCCATCGGTCGTGATCAGATCCACTTTGGGATGGTTCGGCCAGCGCGCCAGCAGGGCCTGGATGATACGGGCCGTCGTGCTCTTGCCGACGGCAACACTGCCGGCGATTCCGATCACATATGGAATGGGCGCGGCGAGCTTGCCCAGGAACGTATCTGTGGTTCGCCGCAAATTCTGTGTCCCGGCAACGTACAGGTTCAGGAGCCGCGATAGAGGCAGGAAAATCAGCGCGACCTCGTCCAGCGAGACTCGTTCGTTGATGCCGCGTAACTCTTCGAGATCGCGCTCGCTCAGCGTCATCGGTGTCGCCGCGCGCAGCTTACCCCATTCGTCGCTCGTGAAATGGATGTAGCGTGAAAGCTCGCTTGCCATTTAGGAACGTTTGAGGCCGGCCGGCAGCACAGTTTTGTCGTCGGTAATTGCGGTGTCGATTTGTTTCTGTGTGAGGTTGGTGGCTTCCGCGAGATTGGCGCCCTGAAGTTCCGTGCCCTGGATGTTGGCGTCCTTTAGATCCGCCATCCAGAGATCCGCGCCGCGCAGGTTAGCCAGACGCAAATTTGTTTCCATGAGATCGGCAACGCTGAGTTTCGCTTTCTCCATGTCGGCGCCCTGGAGATTGGCGCCGTGCAGATCCGCTTCCTGAAGGATCGCATTCCGAAGGTCCGCCCGCTCTCCTTCCGTACCGTTGGTTTCCACCCACTTCAAGTGGGCCGTGAGAATTTTTTTCAGTTCCATGAACTCTGTCCTTATGAAGTTGGCGGCAAGCGGCGAAACCCATAGATCTTCTGGCGCCAGAATGAGTTCATCGGGGACCGGTTCGTTCCGACACTCACTTGAGCGTGATAGAAGGCTTCGGGATTATCCACGATACCGACGTGCTTGAGATCGTCGAAGAACACGAACGTGCCGAAATTCCACTGCTGGTCTTTCGGAACAGGAGGCAGCATCATGTAGAACTTTCGCGCCGTCGTTCGTTTTAAAAGTATTCCGTTGTCATACATCACTCGCCAGATGAATCCGGAACAGTCGAAGCTCTTCATACCCGCCGCGCCCCAGACGTACGGCCGCCCCAGGTATTTCTGAATTGAGGACTTCATGCCTTCGATGAAGCTCGGTTGCGCCGGCTGCTCCTGCAGAGGAGCGGCGAAGAGAAGGAGAGAAAGAATGATGAGTTTCATTTGATCGCATTCCCCAGAAGCAGGCCCAGTCCAATAAACAGACCCGCCAGAAAGATCGCAACTGCCCGGTTATCCGCGTTGAGCTGGTCGCCGAAATTCACACCGGGCGTCAGCCAGTCAAACAGTTTGTAGGCCAGCAGAAACCCCAAGAGCCCGAGAATCAGTGAGATCAGGATCGAGAGCACGTAGTTTACGAAGTCCACAGCCGCCTCCGAATCTGCGGGCATGATAAGGCAAATACAGGGGGGACCACAATGACCGGCGAGAAACTAGCCGCCAAGACGCGAATTACGCGAATGGGCGCGTTACGAACCGTTGATGCGCCCATTCGCGTAATTCGCGTCTTGGCGGCCAGTTCCTCCGTCCTGAATTTCCGCAATCGGTGGACCTGACTTGGCCGTCATTCAGCCTAAAAGCGCAATATGGAGTCTTTGCGATTCGTCCATGCGGCGGACCTTCATCTGGATAGCCGGTTTCGAGGTATCGGACGGGCCAGGCCGGCTCTGAGAGATCGTTTGCAGTCTGCGACTCTGGGCGCCCTGGAGCGGGTTGTCGACCACACCATCAGCGTCAAAGCCGATTTTCTCATCATTGCCGGGGACCTTTATGACTCCAAGGATCGAAGTCTGCGCGCGCTGGTAGCGTTCCGCAAAGAGATGGAGCGGCTTGCGGAGCGGAATATTCCTGTTTTCGTCGTCCATGGAAACCACGATCCGTTGAATGGGTGGGGAAGCGGCTTTCAGCTTCCGCCCAACGTCATCACGTTCGGCGGACGCGCCGACACCGAACCTTTCATCCGGCGCGGCCGCGAGGTTGCGCAGATTACCGGCATCAGTTACACGCGCGAACGGGTTACGGACAATCTCGCCGCGTCCTTCAAACCGGCGGAAGGCGCGCCGTACTCGATCGCCGTCCTCCATGCCAACGTCGGTCATCAGAGCGGCCATGCGGATTACGCCCCCGCGACAATCGAGGAACTCACTGCTGCGGGCTTCGACTACTGGGCACTCGGACATGTACACACGCGGTCGGTGCTGGCCACGGAGCCGGCCATGGTGGTCTATCCGGGCAACAGCCAGGGACGTAATCCGCGTGAAGGCGGCCCGCGCGGTTGTTATCAGGTCGATATCGATACGCATGGGCGCGCGTGCCTGGAGTTCGTGGATACGAGCGTGGCGCGCTGGAGTCACATTGAGCTTTCGATCCGGGAATCCACCCAAATGGATCAGCTCGTTGACTCCATGCTCGAAAAAGGGCGCGACGCCGCTTCCGTCTTCGATGGTCCTACGGTGGTGCGGTGCACGATTCGGGGAAACGGGCCGCTTCACCGCGATCTTCAGCGTGACGAGATGGACGAAGAATTACGCGAGGTGCTTCAGTCCGTTGTTGTTGCGGAATCGGTCCGCATTTGCACCGGGCCTGAACTGGATATCGAGTCGCTGACGCGCACGGAGACCATGGTGAGCGATTTTCTGAAACTTTCAGAACGTGCGCTCGAGGATCCCGAACTTCGCCAGAAGCTTGCGGACAGCCTCACGCCCCTGTTCCGGCGCCGGGACATGCCTCCCATTGACGATGCCCGGCTTCGCGAGTGGATCGAGCGAGCGGCGACGATGGGCGTGGATCTATTACTGGAGCCGTGAGCAGCGGATGAAGATCGATAACATCCACATCGATGGTTTCGGAATCTGGAGCGACAAAACCTGGGAATCGCTCGCGCCGGGCCTGAACGTTTTCCATGGCCCAAATGAGACGGGAAAAAGCACGCTCATGGCGTTCATCCGTTCGATGTTCTTCGGATTTGAAAAGCGAGGAAGCGCGCGGCGTTACGAGCCGGCGAAGGGAGGAGTGCACGGCGGCTGGCTGGACCTGGTTGTGGGAGACACGCGGCTTCGCGTGGAGCGCAAGCTGGGCCGGCATGTGCGGGGTGAAGTTACCGTTTATGCGGGAGATGCGAAGAGTGACGAAACTGCGCTCGACCGCCTGCTCGGAGGCACCACACGGACGCTCTATCACAATGTTTTCGCCTTTGGCCTCGAAGAGCTCGAGCAGTTCCACACACTTCAGGAAAACGAGATCGCGGTCCATATCTCGGGCGCCGGGCTGGGGATCGGCGCCTCGCGATGGGCGGCTGTCCAAAGAGATCTCGAAGGTCGGCAGAGTGCGCTGTTTCTGCCGCGCGGCCAGAACAGTACCATCAATGTCGCTTTCAAAGAGCTCGAAGCGGTCCGCGACGATCTCGATCGAACCGAGCATCAGCCGGAGGATTACCTGGCAGCGCACGAAGCCCGGGCGCGGCTGTCCGTGGAGCTGTCGGGTCTTGAAGAAGCCGTGGCCGAGGTCAGCCGCAGGATCGAGCACTATGCGAGGCGCCTCAAGGCACGGCCCCAGCTGGAACGGCGCTCGAAAATTGAGGCGAAATTGAGGGAGCTGCCGCCCGTGGATCAATTCCCGGAAGGTGGCGTCGAGCGATTGAACCTCTTGTTGAATCAGCGCCGCGCGCTTGTCGACGAGCGCAACAGGAATCAGGCCGAGACGGAAAAACGCCATTCGCGCCGCCTGCAATTGCACCTCGGGCCCGATGAGTGCTCGAAACGCGCGCAGATTCTGGAATCCCTTCGAACGCTCGCTCCGCGCGTCGATGCGGCCCGTCGAATTTACAGTGCCGGGTGTGAGCGGCGGGACGCTGTTGCCCAGGAAGGACGGACGTTGGGGGCAGCGCTCGCCGGAATTGTTCCGCCATCCTGGCCGGCGTTCCTCGTCTTCATCAGCCTGCTCTGGTTCGGAGCCGTCGGGCTTGCTTTTGCCCGTTACAAATTCCTCGGAGCGCTTTTGGGAATGGTCTCGATCGTTGTCATCTTCTGGCACAGAAGCCGGTTGGCTCAGGCCGCGAGGATCGAGCATCAGATCACCGAATGCTCGGCGCGTCTCAACGCGTGTGAAAGCGAGCTTCGCAAAATAGAAAATGAGGCGCGCGAAATCGAGTCGGAGATCCGGAAGCTCACGGGCCGATCCGAAGTGACACAGGCCGACATCGACGAGCGTGCCTCAGAACTGGATCGGCTCTCGAAGATCAACGACGAAATTCGAAGCCTGGACGAGGCTTCAGCGCGCGGCGAAGCGGATCTCGAGCGCATTCTCGGACAGATCGCGGACACGGAGAAGAACGTCGCCGCACTCCTTACTGAGGGATCGGCTACAAGCGAGGAGGAGTTTCTCGAGCGCGTTGAAGTCTTCAAACAACGCCGGTTGTTACGGCAGGAGCTGGAGAAAATTCCAGTCGAGCCTCCCGAGCCCGGCATGCTCTTCGACATGCGGGCCGACGAAGAAGCGGCCTTCGAGATCGCGCAGCACGAGCTGGCCGACCTCGAGCAGCGGCTCCTGCAGGCCCGGCACGAGACCGGCCGGGTTGAAGAGCGCATCACAATGATGGAAAAGAGCGAAGAGCGTTCGCGCGCTTTGTCCCGGCAGGAAACCATCCTGGCACGCATCGATGAAGCCGCCGAGCACTGGGCAATTCTGACCTTGTGCCGCGCCATGCTCGACGAGACCCGAAAGATTTACGAGACCGAGCGGCAGCCCGAAGTCCTGCGTCAGGCGTCAGCGTTCTTCAGCGTGATGACCGAAGGCCGCTATATCCGCGTGATCGCTCCACTCGACGGCAGCGAGATCCAGGTGGAACGCGCCGACACCGTTCGCCTTTCTCCCCAGGTCCTCAGTCGCGGCACGGCCGAACAACTCTATCTTTCGATGCGCCTCGCTCTCGTCCGCGAATACGCCAACCACGTGGATCCTCTTCCCGTCGTCTTCGACGACATCTTCGTCAACTTCGATCCCGAGCGCAGCCGAACCTCGTTCAAAGCCATCCGCGATCTCTGCTCCACACACCAGGTGCTTCTCTTTACATGCCATCCTCATCTGATCGGTCAGGTCGAGGAAATTGTGCCCGACGCGAAGTTGTTCGCGATATACTGACTTCGCCCTTTGCACAAACCCACCGAAGAAAGATATGACACCAGAAGAATTGAATCGAATGATCGAGTTCATTATCCAACACCAGGCGAACCACGAAATTTCGCTTGACCGTGAGTGGGAAGAACGGCTCGCGCGGGCGGCTGAACATGAACAAATGACAAGGAACATCGCGAGCCTTCAGGCGCGAGTGGTTGAGTTAATCGAGATCCAATCGCGTCGCCTGGATCGCAACGACGAAGAGCATCGCCGATTTGAAAATTGGCAACGGGACTTCCAGCACGAAGCTCAAAGGAAGCACGAAGAATCAATTGCTCGACTCGACCGTATCCTGGAAAGACTCACCGGAAACAATTAGATCGCTGATTTATGGAGACCAGGAACATTCAGGAGTTGATCCGCTTTTCAGACGACAAGATGCAGAAGATTCCTTTGTTCGACTCGACGAAGTACTTCTGCGACCTGTATTGCCTGAAGCCGGGACAGGAACAGCGGGTTCATAGTCACGCGGAATCGGATAAGATTTATTTCGTTCTTCGAGGCAAGGGTGTGTTTCACATCGCCGGCGAAGAGAAGGAGCTCGAAACAGGCGAGACCGTGATCGCGAGGCCCGGCGACGATCACGGCGTGAAGAATGCTTCCGCCGGCGATTTGGTATTACTTGTTTTCATGACACCCCGTCCATAATCAAAAAGCAAAGAGAGGGAAAACGATGGGGCGAAACGCGCAATTGATCCGGCAGTGGGCAATCCTGAAGCAGATTGAAACGAACCGCTGGACAACGATTCTGGACATCGCCGGGCAGCACGTGGTTTCGACGAAGACCATTCGCCGGGACCTTGCGGCGCTGATGGAGGCCGGCTTTCCGCTCTACGACGAACGTTACGACGGCAAGGTCTACTGGCGGCTCAACGAGGAATACAAAGGACTTCCTCTGGCGAGCCTTTCGCTTTCAGAGACTGCTGCGCTCTACTTCAGCAAGAAACTCGTCGTCAATCTGGCGGCCCCTCCCTTTTCCAACGATATTGCATCGGCTTTCAAGAAGATCGAGAGCGCGCTTCCCGAGCGCAACATCCAGTTTCTGGACAGCCTCGATGCCATGATCAGTGTCCGGGCCGACGCGCCGAAAGATCTGGATCATTCCAAGAACACGATCCGGATTTTGATGGAAGCGATCGGCGAAGAAGTGCGCGTCAAGATGCAGTACTACTCCGTCCACAGCCAGCAGAAGAAGACGTACACGATCGATCCGTATCGTTTGATGTACTTTCGGGGAGGGCTTTATCTGTTTGCGCGTGTCGAAGAGTACAACCAGATTCGAACATTTGCTGTCGAGCGCATCGAGAGTATCGAGAAGACCAGGGACGAATTCGAAAAACCGCCCGACTTTTCCGTCGAGAGTTACCTGGAATCCGCGTTCGGAGTCGTGAAGGAAGATCCTTTCGACGTCGAGATCATCTTCAATAAGGACATCGCCGAGTACGTGCGGTCCCGGGTCTGGCACCCGTCGCAGGTGGTGCGCGAGATTGGGGGAGGCCGTATCACGATGAAGATGCACGTTGGCGGCGAATTCGAGCTGGGCTCCTGGATCCTCAGCTTTGGGCCTTCGGCTACCGTCGTTTCGCCCGAGCGTCTCCGCCGGCGCGTGGAAGCCGAGCTTGGCCGGGCCCTCGAAAATTACCGGACGGAAGTAACCGTCGCCCCAAGAAAATCCAAAAAAGTCGACTCCAAAAAGGCTGCTGCAGCGGGGGCCCGCCGAAGTTAAAGTTAAGAAGAAGCCAGAAGCCAGAAGCCAGAAGCCAGAAGCCAGAAGCCAGAAGCCAGAAGCCAGAAGCCAGAAGCCAGAAGC
>Ga0137418_10007345_pt1 | contig 10124 bp, 7 predicted proteins | sample CZODoug3_1_2_16f_FD_122242 | JGI IMG/M metagenome (GOLD analysis project Ga0137418, IMG submission 122242) | Vadose zone soil fungal communities from Angelo Coast Range Reserve, California, USA - CZODoug3_1_2_16fungal (Hybrid Assembly) | ecosystem: Environmental > Terrestrial > Soil > Vadose... | reverse complement strand
GTCACGCAAAATACTTTTTCCGTGCCGTTCACCGTCAGTTATGAAGTGGATTTGTTTGGCCGCCGAAGGCGCAGCATCGAGGCTGCGGAAGCATCCTATCAAGCCAATGCTGCGGATGTTGAGAATGTACGGCTGTTGGTCACTTCGCAGCTCGCCGGCGACTATTTCAATCTCCGCGAACTCGATTCCGAGTTTCAAATTCTGACTCGCACGGTGGAAGCCCTCCAAAAAGGATTGGACCTGGTGAATTCGCGCCACAGTGGCGGCGTCGCTTCCGGCTTGGACGTTGCGCAGGAAGAAACCTTACTCAATACCACGCGCACGCAAGCTGTCCTTCTCCAGCAGCAGCGTAAACAATTTGAGGACGCCATAGCCGTGCTGGTCGGGCAACCTGCGCCGGACTTTCATGTTGCGCTTCGCGTTCTGAATGCGGAGCCTCCTTCGCTCGATGCCGGCCTGCCTTCGGATCTGCTCGAGCGCCGCCCAGACATCGCCGAAGCCGAGCGGCAAATGGCCGTCGCCAATGCGCAAGTCGGTGTCGCCCAGGCCGCGTACTATCCATCTCTCCCGCTTTTTGCGCAGGGTGGTTGGCAAGCGGGTGATATCGCCAAACTGGCCAACGCGAGCAGCGCGTTTTGGGCTATCGGCGCGAACGTGGCACAGGAAATCTTTACCGGCGGGGCGCGTCGCGCACAGGTGCAGTTTGCGCGTGCCGGTTACGACGCGAATGTCGCCAGTTACCGGCAAACTGTTCTTAGCGCATTTCAAGAGGTACAGGACGAAATCACCGGGCTGGCCGTTTTGATTCAGGCCCAGCAAACGCAGCAGCAAGCGGTGGATTCGGCGCGACGTACCCTGGATATTTCCACCAGCCGTTATAGCGGCGGCCTGGTCAGTTACCTGGACGTGGTGACCGCGCAGCGCGATCTGCTCGCCAACGAGCAGCAACTAGCGATTATTCAGGGGCAGCGGTTAGTTTCGAGCGTGCTATTGGTAAAGGCCCTGGGCGGCGGTTGGGACGCATCCAGCCTGGCGGCCGTGCAGGTCAAAGCCAAACCGAAAGACATCATCACGCCGTAAGCTTCATCTCCAGCGTACATCCCATGCCGCCCTCTGCAGCAGCGTGGCTAATCACTTTTCCGAGGACTCGCTTGCTACGATGGCTGAAGACAACGTATGATCCGGGAAAATGCAACGCAACGCGCCGCATGTACTTTTTTGCTGCGTGAAGTTTATTCAACGATTCAATTTTGATTAGGGCGCAATCCTCGATCACGCGGCAGACACAAAACTCATTTTGATTCGCTGGCTGAGTGTGATTCGCGGGATGATGCGCCGCTGCGGGTCCGCCTATGTTGCGATTTAACTGTTTCATCGCGGCAACCTCGTCTGCGATTTAGGCGCCTCTACTCTAGGTGAGCATTTTGCGAAGGGAGGGGTAGAGACGAAGAAGAAATCTAATACGTTATACCTCCAATGGTAAAGGCACAATTTCCTCTTTTTCCACAGCTTGTGAATTTCACCTATCGGCGTTTGGCGTCTCGCCTTTCGAGTTCGGCACCCTACCCATTCCCCGACCAGTCTCAGGCCTCCTAACGGAATTCCCCTAAGCGTGCTCGGGAGTTCTCTTGATACAAAAAAGCCTCAGATACCTTTATCCTCTGTGTTTTGATGGCCCTACGGCGAGGAGGATCATTGAAAATAGCCCAGGTAGCACCTCTTTATGAGAGTGTTCCTCCACAGCTCTACGGGGGCACGGAACGAGTCGTCTCCAATTTAACGGAGGCGCTGGTCGACGCCGGGCACGACGTCACCCTCTTTGCCAGCGGTGATTCCAAGACGGCTGCGCGCTTGGTCCCCGGTTGCCCGAAGGCCCTTCGTTTAAATCATTACGAATGCCAGGACCAACTTGCCCACCACTTCGTAATGCTGGAAGAAGTGCTGCAGCGCGCCGATCATTTCGACATCATTCACTTTCACGTTGATTACATGCATTTCCCACTGTCCAAGCTGTCTGGGATCGTCCATGTCAGCACGCTGCACGGCCGCCTCGATTCTCCGGACTTGGTGCCTCTATATCGGAAGTACAGAAATATGCCGGTGACTTCTATTTCGCTCGCCCAGCGGGCCCCGCTCCCTTGGGTGAACTGGGTGGCGAACATCTACCACGGCCTTCCCCACGCTCGTCTACCCTTGGGTGACGGCGGCGGAAAATATTTGGCCTTCCTGGGTCGCATATCGCCGGAGAAGCGCGTTGACCGTGCCATCGAAATCGCCGTCAAACTCAACATGCCGCTTAAGGTTGCGGCCAAGGTCGACCGCGCGGATCGCGCCTACTACGAACGCGAAATCAAGCATCTGCTGACCGCGCCTAATGTCGAATTCGTCGGCGAGATCAACGAGCAGCAAAAGGGTGAATTCCTGGGCAACGCTTACGCCTATCTGTTTCCCATTGATTGGCCGGAACCCTTTGGACTCACGATGATTGAGTCCATGGCTTGCGGCACCCCTACCATTGCCTTCCGATGCGGCTCGGTGCCCGAAGTTATCACCGATGGACTAAGCGGCTTTATCGTAGACAACATGGACGATGCGGTTCGCGCCACGAAACAAGCGGGTACGCTCGATCGCGCCGCTTGCCGCGCTGAATTCATGAAGCGATTCAGCGCGCCCATAATGGCGCGACAATACGTTAAGGTGTATGAGTCGATGGTTGCGGCCAAATCCGGGGCTCCTGAAACCGTGCCCGCCGGACCTGACGCCGAAATCGACACATTGCTTACTCTCTAGGACGGTTTTCTTTTGACGGACATTGTCCGCCTTGAAGACGAATATTACGTCCGCGCGTCTTCCGCGCTCGCCGACGACCGCACACGTGTGCTCAAGTACGGCGATACCTTCGCCGTTTTTAACCGTTACGGAGATATCGAGCCGCTGGGCACCTCCCGTTTTGGCTTGTTCCATTCGGAAACACGACATCTTTCTCGCCTAACGCTGCGCCTGAACCACAAGCAACCTCTGCTCCTGAGTTCCACCATCCGCGAAGACAATGCATTTCTATCCGCGGACCTCACTAATGTGGACACCAACCTCAATGGCAATGACGAGCTACCCCGAGGAACCGTCCATCTGTTCCGCTTGCAGTTTTTGCGCAATGCTTCGTGTTATCAATTTTTTCGCCTTCTGAATTACGGCCTACAGCCCGTTAAAGTCTCTCTGCTGCTCCAATTTGAAGCAGACTTCGCCGACATCTTTGAAGTCCGCGGCACCAAGCGCTTGCGTAAAGGGGAACGTCTTCCGGATCATGCCGCAAATGGCCATGTCGTCTTGTCGTATCGGGGCCTCGATGACGTTCTGCGCCGCACTTGCCTCGAATTCTCTCCTCAGCCTGTATCTCTTTCTGCCGAGGAAGCGGCATTTGAGATCGCTCTGCAACCAAAACAGGAGGCAGTTGTTTCGTGCACGATTACTTGTGAGCGAAACTCTGCTTCCGTCAGCGTAGATCCATACAACTCCGCCTTCCGCAAGCTCGAGCAGGAATTCGACCGCACCGGCATCGACGAGTGTGTTATCACCACTTCTAGCGATCCCTTCAATTCCTGGCTCACTCGTTCCTCCGCGGACCTGCGCATGCTTATTGACGGCAATCCCGAAGGCCCTTATCCCTACGCCGGCGTGCCCTGGTTCAATACCGTCTTCGGGCGCGATGGCATCATCACCGCCTTCGAATGTCTTTGGATGACGCCCCGCCTCGCCGAAACGGTCCTGAAATATCTCGCGAAAACGCAAGCAACCAAAGAAGAGCCCGAACGCGATGCCGAACCAGGCAAAATCCTTCACGAAATGCGCCGCGGCGAGATGTCTGTCATGGGCGAAGTGCCCTTCGCGCGCTATTACGGAAGCGTTGATTCCACTCCGTTATTCGTAATGCTCGCTGGCGCGTATTTTCTTCGCACCCACAACCTCTCTTTCCTGAAAGAAGTCTGGCCAAACATCAAGCTGGCCATCGCGTGGATTGATACTTACGGTGACCGCGACCGCGATGGGTTTGTCGAGTACGAGAAGCGCTCATCCAAAGGTTTAGTGCAGCAAGGCTGGAAGGACTCCCACGACTCCATCTTTCATGCCGACGGCCGCATGGCCGATCCACCCATCGCGCTGTGCGAAGTGCAGGCGTACGTATACGCCGCCAAGCGATCCGCAGCGCTCATCGCACGGGCCTTCCAGGAGACGGAATTCGCGGAAAGGCTCGAGGCCCAAGCCGAAGCTTTACGCGAAAAGTTTGACCAGGCGTTCTGGTGCGAAGACATAGGCATGTACGCCCTCGCCTTGGACGGCGAGAAAAAGCAGTGTCGCGTGCGGGCCTCGAACTCTGGCCACGCCTTGCTTTGTAAAATCGCTAAAGAAGAGCGGGCGAAGTCCCTGGTTTCTTCGTTGATGACCGAGCAGCTTTTCTCCGGCTGGGGCATCCGCACAATCGGAGCCGCGGAATCTCGCTACAACCCGATGTCCTATCACAATGGCTCCGTGTGGCCGCACGATAACGCGCTGATCGGCCTCGGTTTTTCGCTCTATGGTTTTCAACTCCGAGCTTGCGAAATTCTGCACGCTCTATTCGAAGTCAGCCGCGACGTCGAACTCCAGCGCCTACCCGAACTTTTCTGCGGCTTCCACAAACGACCCGGTACTAGCGGTCCTACGCTGTATCCTGTTGCCTGCGCTCCGCAAGCCTGGGCCGCCGGCGCAGTTTTCCTGCTTCTGCGTGCGTGCCTTGGTATGAGCGTCCGCGCTCCCGAGCGCCAAATCTGCTTTAACCATCCCGTTCTTCCTCAACATGTGGATCACATACAAATTGAAAACCTGAGGCTGGTGGACGCCACCGTCGATCTCCTGATTCATCGCCATGACGAAGGTGTGGCCGTCGAGGTCCTTCGCCGTCGCGGCGAAATCGAAATTCTTAAATCTCTGTGACCTTGCTCGCACGCCGATTTGGCGTACCCGGCGGAACGCGCCATAATTGGAGTTGCGTGCAGGGCGTACAACCCGCAGCCTGACGCGCGCGGTCCAATAAGTAGAGTTCCTACAGGCGAGGAGACCCCGGGAATATGGCCAACGAATTTGCATCTTCAATCAACAAACTGCTCAGACGAGTCGGCGCCATATTGATTCTCGCCGCCGCAGCGCTCGTCTCTTCCCTATCGGCCCAGCAGCAAGGACCGTTGCCGGCCCCGCCTGCCGCCTCGCCAACCGCTCAGTCTGCTCCTTCGCCGCAGCCGGGCGCCCCCGCCTCCCCAGCTCCCGCAGCGAAAACGCAAAGCGAGTCCGGAACGATCTCCCATGAACCGCCTGCGCTTCCCGTTGAGCAGATCATTCAAAAATTTGGCGAACGCGAGATGGAATTCAAGAAAGAACGGGACAACTATACGTACAACCAAAGTTTCGTCGTGCAAGTAATCGATAGCGATGGCCAGGTCGCGGGCGAGCACCGTATGACCAGCGACATTCTGTTCACTCCGGATGGTAAGCGCTACGAAAAGGTCACCAGCGCGCCGCCTCCCACCCTGGAACGCGCCGGCATGAGCCTCTCTCAGCAGGATCTCGACGACGTCGAGCATGTTCAGCCATTCGTTCTGACCAGTACAGACCTGCCGAAATATGACGTGAAGTACGTCGGTCGCGAACAGCTAGACGAACTGAGCACTTACGTTTTTGACGTTGCTCCGAAAAAAATCGAGAAAAACCAGCGCTACTTTCAGGGCCGCATTTGGGTGGACGATAAAGACCTGAATATCGTCAAGAGCGACGGAAAAGCCGTGCCCGATATCATTAAAAAAAATAACGAGAACATTTTCCCTCGTTTCGAAACCTTCCGCGAAAACATCGAAGGACACTATTGGTTTCCTACCTACACGCGCGCCGATGACGTCCTGCATTTCAGCACCGGCCCGATTCACATGCGCATGACCATTCGCTACGCCAACTACAAGCGTTTCGGGGCCACCATCAAGATCGGCAACCCCGTCGAAATAAAGGAAGACAAGAAGCCCCCAAAGCCCTGACCCGGCTTCGCTAAAATCTAAATCGTTCGTTGCATCGATTTGCAGAGACCTGTTCCAGCGACCCGTGCCCAATCGGCAACCGTGCTCTATTTTCGCTCCGCGAGCGCTCCAAATCACGCCACAATTAGTAAGCACTCACACTACTCAATGGGCCGCTGATCCAACGTCGGCAGAGCCCGCAAGCAAAGAGAGGCAAGATGAAAAAGTTAATTTTGGGGACGGCATTGTGCGCCCTTGCCGGTACCCTGGCACTGGCCGCTCCGTCCCAGGATCGCGACCGCGACGAGCACCACGACAACGGCAAACACAAAGGTTGGGACAAGCACGATCGCGACGACCGCCACGATAACGGTAAGCATAAAGGTTGGGAGAAGCACGAAGCCCGCGCCGACTATCGCAGTTGGGATCATGAGCACGACCGTATCGTCCCCAACCACCGCTATCCGCGCGGCCACTACGAGCACGTCAAGCAAGTCTTCGTCGCGCGCTCAATCGACTATCGCACCCGCAACGTCATTCTCTATGACCGCTCCAACTGGGTCGTTGCCTCCTACGATCTCGACCGCTGCCGCAATTGGCAATGGGATCGCGACCAGGTCTACGTCTACGACGACGATCATCATCCAGGCTGGTATTTGCTATTCAACTCCCGCCTGGGCGGCTACGTCCACGTAGAATTTTCCGGCGTAAGGTAAGCGAACGACTGAAAGGTTCTTAGCAATTTTCCGAGGGCGCGGCAGAAAATGCTGCGCCTTTTTTATTCTTAAACCCGCGGCTCATGAGCGCTTAAGAACCTACAGATTGTCCAGAAAAAATTGCGTCACCCGATTGAATATGACTTTTCGCGCTGCCGGGTCACTCGCTCCGTGCCCGCGCCCCGGCGCTGGTATCACTTCCGCATACTTTCCGTGCGCAATCAGTTCGTTAATCAGCGATAGCGTGTTGGCAAAGTGCACGTTATCGTCCCCGGTCCCATGCGCGATCAGCAGCTTGCCCTTCAAATTCTCCGCCCGGTCAATCGGCGAAGACGCGCGATATCCATTCTCATTTTGCGGCAGCAGCCCCAAATAGCGCTCCGTATAGATCGAATCGTAGAAGTGCCAGTCCGTGACCGGCCCGCCTGCGAAACCGGCTTTAAATTGACCGCCCGCGGAAAACATCGCATTTAGCGTCATGGTTCCGCCGTAACTCCAGCCCCAAATCCCAATGCGGTCCGCGTCGACAAAAGGCTGCGATTTCAGATACGCCACTCCTTCGCGCTGGTCCGCAAGCTCCACCGCTCCCAGGTTATAGTGAATCGGCTCTTCAAAAAGGTGGCCGCGGCCCGCCGAACCGCGATTGTCCAGCGAAAAAATAATGTAACCCTTCTGCGCCATCGACTGGTTCCACAGCGCCGTGTTCCCGCCCCATGCATTCAAAACCACCTGCGCATGCGGCCCGCCATATGTAAAAACCAGCACCGGATATTTTTTCGACTCATCGAAATCCGGCGGCTTGATCATCACCGCGTTCAGAGCCATGCCGTCGTGCGCCTTCACCGAAAGAAATTGCGGCGCGGAAAGATGATAATCCGCCAGTTCCGCAACTTTATTCTCATTAATAACTCGCAGCAGCGAACCATCCGCCCGCGCCACGTCCTGCCGTGGCGGCGTCACCACATCCGAGTAAGTATCCACAAATGCCGAAACATCCGGCGCCATCTTCACCCCATGCGTCCCGTTGTGAATGGTGATGCGGCTAATCGCCGAGCCATCGAGCGACACACGATACAAATGCCTCTCCAACGGAGATTTCGCCGTGCCCGTGAAATACACCAGCCCTTTCCCCTCATCCACCGCGTCGACCGCGGAAACTTCCCAGTCACCCTTGGTGATCTGCGCAAGCTGCTTGCCCTCCAAATCGTATAGATAAAGATGCCGATAGCCGGAGCGCTCGCTGGACCACAAAAATCGCTTTCCATCCTTCAGAAAACGCAAATCATTGCTGACATTGATCCAATATTGGTCCGTTTCATTCAACGCCGCGTGTGCCGAGCCCGTCGCTGCATCGCAGATCAGCAAATCCAAAACCGTTTGCGGACGGTTCAGCCGCTGAATAGCAATGTGCTTCGAGTCCGTAAGCCAATTCACCCGCGCGATGTAAATATCCGCGTTCTCTCCGGTATCCATCGCATGCGCCTCGCCGCCGCCCACCAGCGCCACAAAAACTCGCACAATCGGATTGCCGCCGCCCGCCGGCGGATAGCGCTCCTCCTCCGCTTCACCGGTCGGCGACGAAAAATCCACCAGCGGATACTTCGCCACCTTGCTTTCATCCATCTGAAAGTAGGCGATCGCCGACGAATCCGGCGCCCACCAATACGCCGTCGTAATCTCCAGCTCTTCCGGGTACACCCAATCCAGCTCGCCCTTGCGTACTTCCTCCGTGCCGCCCTCCGTGAACGCGCGCTCTTTTCCATCCGCCACGCTAACCAGCCACAAATTGTGGTTGCGCACGAAGCTCACATACTTGCCATCCGGAGAGATCTTCGGATCGGCGATCCTCTCTTTCCCAGAAACAAGTCCCCGCGAAGTCTGCGTCTTCAAATCAAACCAAGCCAGCGACGTTGCTCCCTGAAAAAGCAGCGCGCTTCCGCCCGGCGCCCATTGATATTCCGCCGGCGCGTGCCGCCCCAGCCCGGTAGCCTGCGTGCTCTGTTCAGCATCCGCTGGCAAAACCGATTCCAATTTTTCCGCCGAAAGAATCACCCGCCGCTGCCCCGAGGCCACGTCGACCGCCCACAACTCCGTCCTCCCCACCTTCCCCGTGGCATTGCTCTCAAAAAAACTAATCTGCTTCGAGTCCGGCGTCCAAGCAATCCCACGAGTCAAGCGTCCACTCAAGCTCGGCTCGCTATAAATCCGATCCACAGTAAGAGGTTTGTATGCCGGCGTTGCTGCGGCGGGAGCCTGCCCCGTCTGTTGCGCCGCGCAGATCAACGGAGCGCCCGCCCACACCAGCAACAATATCCACCCAACCAACACACGATTGCCGACCGACCGCCGCATGCGCCCCCTCCTCATACCGGGCCTTAGTTTAACGTGCCCGCAGCACCTCGTGTAAATGACCGTTACGCCAAGCGTCCGATAAGCAATGGCTCAGAATCGCAGCTACGACATTTATCTGCCCTGAGTAACTCTTTCGGAACAGTCGGGTCGAACGAACATGTTCGACACTCGTTTGGGCGGGAAGATCATTGACACTTGGTCCAATCCGTCTTGAGGATACGGGCCGTGGCTGAAAATCGCCCCAAAGGATGGAAATGTTCTCAGTCGTGGGTTTGACCTTAGATGAAGTCTCGTCCGGTTCTCTGCCGCATAATAATTTAGCTAAGACGCTGGACAATCGTATGACCAAGAGCAACTTTCGATTTGCAGAAATTATCTTGGTCTATACAACGGTCGAAACGGACACCCAAGGTTCGGCAGAGCGAACTAAGTACAGGCAGCAGGGTCAGTTTCTGGTGTTTCTGTATTTCAATGACGCTGCGGTAGAGGCTTGCAAAGAAATGGGTATTCCAATTCGCGTTCTGGACCGCATCGATGAAAGCCAGCTACCGGCTCGGCGAGCTACGGTGATGGAACGCCCGTATTTGGCTCCCGTGTCTAAGTAAACGGCGAACGATTCCCAAGCCTGGCCCGGCCGAACCACCGCATCTCCAGCACAACCCAACTAACAACCTCACTCCATGGACACGGCGTAGATTTGATTGCCGCTGACTTTTATTTCGATGCCGTAGGGAGGCCGCAGATCGTTTCCCTGCACGATGGCGCCACGCACCAGGATGTTTCCGGGAAGCTCTTTTAGTTGTAGCGGATCATGGATGGCGTGACTGCAGGGATTAACGACCATGGGATGTCTGGCCGCAAATCCGTACTCGGAAGAAAGCTTCGCGACGTTCTCAATATATTCAAACTTACACTGAACGAACGGCGCTTGCAGAGAAAAGGCCCAGTAGGATTTGCTTTCGGACGCAGCACCAGGCAAGCGGACAATGAGCGCCGGAACATATCTGGACAGGGTCAA
>Ga0137418_10007344_pt1 | contig 10124 bp, 9 predicted proteins | sample CZODoug3_1_2_16f_FD_122242 | JGI IMG/M metagenome (GOLD analysis project Ga0137418, IMG submission 122242) | Vadose zone soil fungal communities from Angelo Coast Range Reserve, California, USA - CZODoug3_1_2_16fungal (Hybrid Assembly) | ecosystem: Environmental > Terrestrial > Soil > Vadose... | reverse complement strand
CGACGGGACAGCCGAGCAGATGCTGGAGGCGCTGGCGCGGCTCGCGCCGAAGGCCACGGTGAGCCTCCAGCAGGGCGAGGCGGGCTCGACGGTGCTCGACGGCGCGCGGTTCTACCGGCCGCGCCGGCGGCTCAAGGTCCACCTGGTGGATCCGGTCGGCGCGGGCGACGCGTATGTCGCGGGCTTCCTCTGGGCCGTGCTCGGCAAGCGCGAGCTCCAGGAGGCCGTGGAGATCGGCAACGCCGTCGCGGCGCTCAAGTGCTCGATCTGGGGGGACATCGCGCTCGTCACGCCGCGCGACGTCGAGGAGGTTCTGGCGGACGGGCCCGACGTCCGCCGGTGACCGCCGCGCTGGCCGCGTTCCGCTGACCGTCCTGCGCGTGATGCTGCTATAGTCGAATTCGTATGGCGGGCGACCGCATCCTCGACGGCCTCAACGATGTGCAGCGTGAGGCCGTCACCCACGACGCGGGCCCCCTGCTGATCATCGCCGGCGCCGGCACGGGCAAGACCACCGTCATCACCCGCCGGATCGCCTGGCTGATCGCCAGAAAGAAGGCGCGCCCCGAAGAGATCCTGGCGCTCACGTTCACGGACAAGGCCGCCGCCGAGATGGAGGAGCGCGTCGACCAGCTCGTGCCCTACGGCTACGCCGACGTCGAGATCGCAACCTTCCACGCCTTCGGCGACCGCCTCCTGCGCGAGCACGCGCTCGAGCTCGGGCTCCAGCCCGACTTCCGCGTGCTGAATCGCGCCGAGCAGGTCATCTTCTTCCGCGACCGGCTCTTCCAGTTTCCGCTCGAGCGGTACCGACCCCTCGGCGACCCGACGAAGCACCTCCAGGCGATGATCACGCTCATCAGCCGTATGAAGGACGAGGACATCTCGCCCGAGGAGTATGCGGTCCACGCCGAGGGGCTGCGGGCGCTCGCGGTGACGGCGCCCGAGGACGCCGAGCTCGCGGCGCGCGCAGCGCAGCACGGGGAGCTCGCGCGGACGTACGCGAAGTACCAGGAGCTCATGGCCGCGAGCGGCACGATCGACTTCGGCGACCAGATCGTGCATGCGCTCCGGCTCCTGCGCCAGCGCCCCTACGTGCTGGGCGGCTACCAGCGGCGCTTCAAGTACATCCTCGTCGACGAGTTCCAGGACACGAACTGGGCCCAGTTCGAGATCGTGAAGCTCCTGGGCGCGCGCCACACGAACGTGGCCGCCGTCGGCGACGACAACCAGGCGATCTACCGCTGGCGCGGGGCCGCCGTCTCGAACTTCCGGGGCTTCCTCCAGCACTTCCCGCGAGCGCGCGTCGTGGTCCTCACGGAGAACTACCGCTCTCACCATCGCATCCTGGACGCGGCCTACCGGCTCATCCTGAACAACCCCGACCGTCTCGAGGAGAGCGAGGAGGGCCGGCGGCACCACGTCACCAAGAAGCTCGCCGCCGTGCGGGAGCCCGACGGCCCCGAGCCGCAGCACCTCCACTACGAGACCGCGAGCCAGGAGGCCGACGCGGTGGCGCAGCTGATCCGCGAGCGGGTCGAGGCGCGCGCGTGGAAGTACGACGACGTCGCCGTCCTCGTGCGCTCGAACGGGGACGCCGACCAGTTCCTGCGCTCGTTCAACCTGCGCGGGATCCCGTGGACCTTCTCGGGCAACGCCGGGCTCTACGGCCGGCCGGAGATCCGCCTGCTCATCGCGTTCCTCCGCGCGGTGGCGCATCCCGACGATTCCGTGAGCCTCCACTACCTGGCCTTGTCGGACATCTATCAGGTGCCGATCGTGGACGTCACCCGGTGCTCCACCTACGCCGACCGGCGCCACCGCTGGCTCTTCGACGTGTTCCGTCGGGCGGAGGAGCTCCGCGAGATCCGCGACGAGCTGGAGGACGAGGGGCGCGAGGCGATCAGACGGCTCGTCGCGGACCTCACGCGGTACATGGAGCTGGCGCGCGAGATGCCGACGGGCGAGGTGCTCTACCAGTTCCTCGTGGACTCGGGCTGGCTGGCGCGGATGTCGAAGGCGGCGACGGCGCGCGACGAGGCGGAGGTGCAGAACATCTCGAAGTTCTTCCGACGTGTCCAGGACGCCTCGAAGGCGCTGCGCTACGACAACTTGCGCGAGTTCGTGAACCATCTGGACGCGCTGATCGACGCGGGGGAGGACCCCGCGGTCGCCGAGGCGGACGTCGAGACGCCGGCCGTGCGCGTGCTCACCGTCCACAAGGCGAAGGGGCTCGAGTTCCCGGTGGTCTTCCTCGTCAGCCTCGTGCAGGACAAGTTCCCGCTGCGCGGCCGCAAGGAGGCGCTCGAGGTGCCGGTCGAGCTGATCAGGGAGACGCTGCCCGCCGGCGACTTCCACCAGCAGGAGGAGCGGCGCCTCTTCTACGTCGGGATGACGCGCGCCCGGCGCGAGCTCTACCTGACGAGCGCGCGCGACTACGGCGGCGCGCGCCAGCGCAAGGTGAGCCAGTTCGTCCTGGAGGCGCTCGACCTCCCGAAGGACGCGGCGCGCCCGTTCAGGACCAAGGCCATCGAGGAGATCCAGCTATTCGCGCCGCCCGCGCACCCGGACGACGCGACCCTGGCGCCGATCCCGCCCGACCAGGAGCTCCTCGTCAGCCACAAGCAGGTGGACGACTACCAGACGTGCCCGCTCAAGTACCGCTACGTCCACCTGCTGCGCGTGCCGATCCTGCGCCACCACGCCGTCGTCTACGGCAGCACGGTCCACAAGGTCGTCGAGCACTACCTGCGGCGCCGGGCGGCCGGCAACTACACCTCCCTCGAGGACCTCCTGGGCGTGTACGAGCGCGAGTGGGACAACCAGGGCTTCCTCACGTGGGAGCACGAGGAGGCGCGCAAGGCGGCGGGCCGCCAGGCGCTCACGCGCTTCTGGCACGAGGAGGAGGCGGGGGGCACGAAGCCCACGTACGTCGAAAAGGAGTTCGGCTTCGCGCTCGGCCCCGACCGCGTCCGCGGCCGCTTCGACCGCGTGGATGAGGATCTGTTCGGCGCCACGATCATCGACTACAAGACCGGCGACGTGGCCGCGCAGAAGGTGGCGGAGCGCCGCGCAAAGGAGAGCCTCCAGCTCAAGATCTACGCGCTCGCGTGGCGTGAGATGACGGGCGATTTTCCGCAGCTGGTGGAGCTGCGCTTCCTCGAGGCGAACCTGGTGGGCCGCCATACGCCCGACGAGGAGGACGCGGAAGAGGCGGGAGCCGCGGTCAAGGCCGCGGCCGCCGGCATCCGGGCGCGCGCGTTCGAGGCGACGCCCTCCTACAGCGCGTGCCGCTACTGCGCCTACAACCAGATCTGCCCGTTCACCGCGACGCGGGAGTAGGCGCGCCCGCGCGGACGGCTTTGAAAGATTTCCTGCAGGGCGGCCGGAGCTTTTAAAGAATTCGCCGTGAATTTTCAAAAGATGCGTATCCTTTGAAAGCCGGCTTACAAAGCGTCGAGACCTACCCATGAATCCCACCGACTTCCGGGCTCCAGAGGCCGGGCGGGTGGTCCGCGCGCGCGGGGGATACGACGCGTTCCTCCCGGCGCCGCTGCCGCCCAAGCTGGCCTATGACGACGACCTGGTCCTCGCTCTCTCCCGTGCGGATGCGGCGCTGAGCGAGCTGTCGGGCCTCGGACGGCATCTGCCCAACCCCCATCTCCTCATCGCGCCCTATGTCCGGCGGGAAGCCGTGCTGTCCTCCCGGATCGAGGGCACGACGACGACCCTGGCAGAGCTCCTGCTCGAAGAGGTCGCGGAGGGCGCGGCGCGCCGCGACCCGGCCGACGTCCGGGAAGTTCGCAACTACGTGGCGGCGCTGGAATACGGTGTCACCCGGCTCCGGACCTTGCCCTTGTCGCTCCGGCTCGTCCGCGAGCTGCACGCGCGGCTCATGAAGGGCGTGCGCGGCGAGCGCGCGACCCCGGGAGAATTCCGGCGCACCCAGAACTGGATCGGCGTCCCGCGGAGCACGCTGGAAAACGCCATCTACGTGCCGCCGCCCCCGGAATTGATGATGGAGGCGCTCGAGGCGTGGGAGCGCTTCCTCCGCGAGCGCGGCCGCGTGCCCGATCTGGTCCAGTGCGCGCTCATGCACGAGCAGTTCGAGGCCATCCATCCGTTCCTCGACGGGAACGGCCGGGTGGGGCGGCTCCTGATCACGCTGTTCCTCATCGAGCGCGGCCGATTGTCCCAGCCCCTCCTCTATCTGTCCGCGTACATCGATCAGCATCGGGGGCAGTACTACGACGGACTCCAGGCCGTCCATACCGACGGCGACTGGAAGGGGTGGATCCGGTTCTTCCTGACCGGCGTCGAAGTGATCGCGCAGGAGGCCGTCGCCCAGGCCGCGAAGCTGATGGAGCTGCGCGAGCACTGGCGCGAGCGCCTGACCGACCATCCGAAGGCGGCGCAGCTGATCGACGCGCTGCTCGTGAATCCGTACATGAGCGTCGCCCGCGCCCAGCGCCTCTTGAAGGTGTCCAACCCAACGGCGCGCCAGCTGGTCGCCCGGCTCGAGAAGCTCGAGCTGCTGACCGAGATCACCGGGCGCGAATGGGGCCGACTCTACCTGGCCCGCCCGATTCTACGCATCATCGAGCAGATGCGCGGCCGCGGCGCTCCACGCGGAGGCGGTTGAGCTGAGAACACTGAGTCCTACTGGATCTTCCCGGCCAGCTTTTCCAGCATCTCGGCGATATTCCGCCGCGCCGCTCCCGCCAGGGACTTCTTGGCGGCGCCGGGCACTCCCTCGCTGAATGGCGCGCCCTCCTCCGTCTCCTCACTGATGATCGTCTCGCGCCACACTTCCCGGCCGGAGGCGGTTTCGCGGACGCGGTAATTCACGACGAGGGAGGACGAGACAGCCAGAACCCCCGCGCGCTGGGATTGCTGCGAGACGATGCGCGCCTGCAGCTCGTGATCGCCGGCGCCTGCGCTGGTGACGCTCTGGAAGATCCCTGATGCGCCGAGCGCTTTACCTTCTAGGGAAGCCCCAGCCGACGGGACGTGGTCAAGCGAGATCACAGAGAGTACTTCACCCTGCAACTCGCCGAAAGCTACTTGACACGGCCCCTGTTCCGGCAGATCGTGGCGCGCATCGAGCGGCTCGCGTGGCACCCCACGTGATTGAGAGCCCCACACGAGGGCCGGGGACCATGAGCAGCGAGGGGCGAAGGAGCGGAGGTGTTTCTGAAAGGACACTCGGAGTGACCACACTGACGAGCACGGGCCTGCGTTCGGCCCCGAGGCCTAGGACGCGCCCGGACGTGAAGCGCGCTCGCGTGAAGCGGCGGACCTGAAGGAGGATTTCGTGCTTGAGGCGCGCGAGCCCCTCGCCGAAAAACACAACGCCCCCGGGTGACCGAGCTGGTCACCCCGGGGGTTGGCGTCAGAAGTGAAGACCGAGTAGCGCCGAGCAAGGGGTGTTTGTGAGACAAGGAGGCAACGATGAGCGTGCTAGCGGAAGTTCTGAAGGCGAATGCGGGTTACGCTGCGACGTTTGGCGCGAAGGGCAAGTTGACAATACCACCGGCGCGCCATTTTACGATTCTCACGTGTATGGACGCCCGTCTAGATCCTGCCAAGTACGCCGGACTCGCGGAGGGCGATGCCCACGTAATTCGAAATGCCGGAGGGCGCGCCAGCGATGACGCGCTCCGCTCCCTGGTCATCTCCTACAAGCTGCTAGGCACGAATGAGTTTTTCGTCATTCACCACACCGACTGCGGCATGCTGTTCTTCACCGACGAGGTGATGCGGAATCTCCTTGCCAGTAGCCTCGCGACGGCGGAGCTCACGCCCAACGGCTTTCGCGATGTCGGCAAAGGCCCCGGATCGACGGAGGGCGAGTTCATTGATTGGCTCACGATGAAGGATAATGCGGCTGCGGTCGTCGCCGACGTGAGGCGCATTAGGAACCACCCGTTGATTCCCAGGTCCATTCCGATCTACGGATACATTTACGACGTAAGAACTGGCAGGTTGGAGGAAGTCTCCGGAGCCTCGGCTGCGGGCAAAGCCATGCAGTAAACGACGGGAGCATCAACTATGGCGTCGTCTCCGCTTGCTCCCGCCGCGGCGTTCGCCTAGATTCCGTGTGGGAGGCAAGGAGAGGCGAATGGGGCGCCGAGCCAAGCCCGCGAAGCTGACGCCGAAGGCCACGCGACCGCTCGCCCCTACGGTGCCGACGAAGGGCGGCGCGAGGGTTCAGGAACTCGAGAAGCGCTTGGCGGAAAGCCTGGATCGCGAGACCGCGACGGCCGAAATTCTCGCACCTCGCCGATCATGTAAGTGACCTCTAAGAGCTCAAAATCACTACGCGCTCCGTGCAAGCGATCGCTTGACTAAATAGCAGGCTGAGTATTGAGCTTGACAACGCCGCTGATGACGCCCATGGTCCTCGTGACGTGGGCAGTTGCTCATCTCTTCGGATAGTCTGAACTAAGTCAGACCCTCTGAATCCTTCCTGCTTAGCTGCAAAGGGGTCCCCATGTTTGCTCGTACAGTGCGCATGCATCTGAAGCCGAACAGCGTAACGCAGTTCACCCAGACGATGGAGCAGGATGTGATTCCGCTCCTCCGGAAGCAGCCGGGATTCAAGGACGAGGTCACGTTCCTGCCCGCCGATGGCAGCAACGAAGCAGTCGCGATCAGCTTCTGGGAGAAGCGCGAGAATGCCGATGCCTACCAGCGTGGCGCCTACCCGGAAGTGCTGAAGGCGGTGGCAAAGGTCGCCGACGGCACTCCTAACGTCCAGACGTCGGAGGTCTCGAACTCGACCTGGCACAAGATCGCTGCCCGGTAGGACCTGAAGCCTGTCGCGGATAGGGGCGGACCGATCCGCCCCTACCGCCTGCTCTTGATCGTGGTGACTGGTCGGTACGCTATAGAACCCTTCGCGGTTGCCTTATGTCTCTATTTCGCCCTCACGTATCCAGTTTGCTTGATTGCCGAACTCTACGGGCGAGCATTCGAGAGCGCAGCAGGGCCCGCAGAATGAGCGCGGCGCGCGGTGCAGGGCGCGGCATGGGAGGCGCTGGGTAGTGTCTCAGTTTGCCGCCGACCGTCGCCAGCGGTGGACTGCCACGAGTGACCAGATTGCTTCGACCAGTCCGAAGGGCCACGCGCCTTGAAGGAATCCGTAGACCGACGCCAGAACGCACGAGCCAGCGAAGGCCAACACAAACCAGCGACTGCGGTGCTCAAGCGCGTAACACGCCATCATCGCCGTCACCGCGAGCAAGCCGAAGGCCGTAAGCGGATTCACGCCACGAGCTACTAGGGCGGCAGGCGGAGTGAGAACGTCAGGACCCGATCAGCGGTGACTTCTTCGCGTTCGCATCGCGTGACGACCTTGGGAAGCCATATCACCGAGCTCTCGTTACAGATCGCGATATTTGTCGGCGTCACGAAGCTGTTGCGCCTGCTCTTCCGCCTTTTTGCTGACACCGCGCTGGTCCGCCCACCGCTTCTCCTCCGCCTGAGCAGTGGCCTCGTTGGCAGCCGTGATCCACTTGTCGATGTGCCGGACCCACGACGTGACGTGCGTCTCGGCGCTCTCGAAGCCAAGTTCCGCCTCCCGGAAGGCGACACGCTGCGGATTGATGATGCCTCCCCGCTCTCCGGAATTCCGAAAGAACTGGATCCATTCGGCCGTCGGTTTGTCGTTAAGAGGGATGCTCCAGAGGAACTCGCCCCGCTTTTGTTTGGCTGGCACGGGACCGGAAAGACGCTTAATCGGCTCCATCATCAGACCCTAGACCTTTCCGCAAAATGGGGCGAACGGTTGGCCCCGAAGTCGGACCTCTCTCCTCTGTCACCGTAGCATCTGACCGCCGTCCCGTAAACCCGCGCGCGGCAGCCCGCTTCCTTGAATTCAGGCGACGTTGGCTTTTTGGCTGCTGGCACTAGGCGGCTCAGGCCCCTTCGGATAAGATCCGGTCACACGCCATGAGAGGATGGCTGATCCTGACCGTTACGTTCCTGGCCGGCGTCATCCTCGGTGTCGGTGCTGCGACCAGGGGACCGACCCTCGTGGCCCCATACCTGCCGAAGGCAATAAGCGGGCAGAGTGAACGGATCGAGGGCGAGGTCCTGCGGAAGCAGCGCGAGGCGAATCGGCTCCTGCTGAAAGTGGCCACGGCCCAGGGGTCGATGCTTGTCACCTTCACTCAGAAGGTCGCGGAGCTGGACCTGCTTCTGGAGGCTGGGGATACGGTGACACTCGTCACCACCGGCTATGCACCTTTCGTCGAAGATCCAACCATTGAACGCGTGAAGAGGCAAGGGGGAGTCGGGGCTGCCCCCTCGCCTCCACCAGCCGCGTCAAGCAGCCCGCAGGGCCCGAAGGAGAAAGCGGTTCGATGATGGAGCGCGCGTTAGACACTTATCCGATAGACGCGAGCAGCCGTGTCGTGGAACATCGCGGCGCGCTCGGTTGTGGAGTAGCCCTTCGACAGCCGTTTGAAGGTGTTGTACATCACGTTGTAGGAATAGGACACCTTGTCGACGGGGAAGTTGCTTTCGAACATGCACCGGTTGGGACCGAACTGCTCGATGCAGTAGGTCATGAAAGGGGCCATCGCCGCCGCAAGCTTGTCTGAACCGATAGGCGTGCTCCGACTGTGCCAGTCAAACCCAGTGCGGGGCATGCCGATGCCGCCGAGCTTGACGTAGACGTTGGGGCACGCGGCCACCGCAGCGATCCCGCGCCGCCAGGTGGCCAGCACCTCGTGGTCCCGGTTGGTATACGGGCCGACCCGCAGCAGGCCACCAATATGGTTCAAGATGATTGTCAGGTCCGGGACGGCCTTGGCGAAAGCCGCCAGCTCGGGCAGCTGCGGGAAGTATAGCCAGGCCTCGAAGGACAATCCCATTCGCGCCAGCACCCGCGCGCCGACGCGGAACTGGTCGCTGGCAAGTTGCCCCTCGATCTTGTGCGCGGCCGTGTTCTCCACCTCGGGATGAGGATCCCACGTCACGGAATGGCGGATACCCCGAAACCTGTTAGGGCTGGCCGCGCGCAATGCCTCCAGCACCGGTGCCACCCCTTCGCCCAGATTCAGGTTAGCGTGGCCGACGATAGCGGCAGCAGCGCGACCGGGGCCGTACAGACCGCTGGCGCTGGCCGCGGCCAGCCCCTGGACGAATTCGACTTCACCGACGGGGCGCATCTCCTCCGGGCCGTCGGCGCGGTACATCGCGCGCGCCTCGATGAATACCGTGGAGCGCACGTTGTGACCGCTCTGCATGTCGGCGGCCAGCTCGTGGAGCAAGTAGCGCTGGTACGGGATGCGCCCGGTGCGAAAGTCCCAGAAGTGGTGATGGGGATCGCAGATGGGCAGCTGCGGTTCCAGCGCCTGCTCCTGGGTCAGCGCAAGCCAGTCATTGCCTCCGAATGGCACGATGGCACCTCCGAGATGATGAGGGTCAATCTGCGTTTGGTCGGGACGGTCGTGTCCGGGCAAGGGTATCAGGAAGCTGGCCCAAGTTGCGCAGGATCGACGGCTGGCGGACAATCCGGGCGATGCTGAGCCAACACGTGCCAGTGGCGACATGAAGGTCACTGCGCTCACAGGCGGCCTCGTGCTCCTCATCGCGCAGCTCGCCGTGGAGGCGCAGCCGACGAGAGTCTATCGCATAGGGTTCTTGTTGCAGGGTTCGCCACCGCCGCCAGGGAGCATTCCAGGAGGCATCAGCAAGGCGCTGCACGATCTCGGCTACGTAGAGGGACGGAACGTATTCATTGAACGGCGATGGGCGGATGGCAAGAATGAGCGTTTCCCAAGCCTTGTCGCCGAGATCGTTGCGCTAAAACCCGACGTGATGATTGTTGACACAACCCCGGGCGCCATTGCTGCCATGCGTGCGACGACGACGATTCCCATCGTGATGTTCAACGTTTCCGACCCAGTAGGCTCCGGCATTGTGTCGAGCCTTGCGCGTCCCGGGGGGAACATTACAGGTGTAACCGACTTTGGTAGCGACATGGCCGTGAAAGGCCTGGACTTGGTGCACGACGTCGTGCCCAAGGCAACCCGAATTGCCGTGCTGATGTCCGAGAACCCAGTCCATCCATCCCAGCTCAGGGACATTGAGAACGGCGCGAAGAGGATCGGCCT
>Ga0137418_10007343_pt1 | contig 10126 bp, 9 predicted proteins | sample CZODoug3_1_2_16f_FD_122242 | JGI IMG/M metagenome (GOLD analysis project Ga0137418, IMG submission 122242) | Vadose zone soil fungal communities from Angelo Coast Range Reserve, California, USA - CZODoug3_1_2_16fungal (Hybrid Assembly) | ecosystem: Environmental > Terrestrial > Soil > Vadose... | reverse complement strand
TGCAGCGCCGCCACCAGGCCCGCCGCGGCCATCGAGCAGGCCACGCCCACCTCGCCCATACAACCCATCTCCGCTCCCGAGATGGAGGCGTTTTTCTTGTAGAGCATGCCCATCGCCGCGGCCACCAGCAGGAAGCGCACCACCCCGTCATCGTTCGCGCCCGGCTCGAAGCGCTGATAGAAGTGCAGCACGGCGGGCACGATGCCCGCAGCCCCGTTGGTCGGCGCGGTGACCACGCGGCCGCCGGCGGCGTTCTCCTCATTCACCGCGAGCGCGTAGGCGTTGACCCAATCCATGACATCCAGCGGTCCCGCCTTGGCGCTCTCGGTCAGCATGCGGTAGAGGCGCGGCGCACGGCGGCGCACCTTGAGGACCCCCGGGAGGAGTCCGGTCTGACGGAAGCCGCGCTCGACACACGCCTGCATCACCTGCCAGAGGTGCAGCAGCTTGGCGCGCACCTGCGCCTCGCTCGCCCAGGTGCGCTCGTTCGCCAGGACCAGCTCGTACATCTCCAGCCCGTGCTCACGGCACTGGGCGAGCAGCTGCGCGCCCGAGGTGAACGGGTACGGCGGCGCCGCATGGCTACTCGCCTCGCGCGCCTCCTGCTCGTCACCGCGCACGATGAAACCGCCGCCTATGGAGTAGTAGTCCTCCTCCCGCAGCGTGCGGCGATCCGAGCCGAGCGCGGTGAAGCGCATGCCGTTGGAATGCCCCGGCAGGCGCTCGTGGTGCATGAACAGCAGCTGCATCGGCTCATCGAAGGCGATCTCGTGCTCGCCGAGCAGCCGAATGCGCCCGCTGGTGCGGATGCGCTGCACGGTGGGTTCGATGCTGTCCGGATCGACGCTCTCGGGCTCCGCGCCTTCAAGGCCTGCGAGGATTGCGCGGTCCGTGCCATGGCCCACCCCGGTGAATGCGAGCGAGCCGTAGAGGCGCACCGCGATCTCCTCGGTCGGAGCCAGCAGGCCATCGCGCTTAAGTCCCAGCGCGAACTCGCGCGCCGCCCGCATCGGACCCATGGTGTGCGAGCTCGACGGCCCCAGACCTACCTTGAAAATGTCGAAAACGCTTAAGCTCATGTATCACCCCGGCAACGAGCGCTTCAGTCTGCAGCGTAACGCGCAACCCCACATGCTTTGCGGCGACGTGCGGCGACTCAAATGCGACCCCGCAGACGCCGCAGCTGCCGGCGCTCGCGTTTGTCGGGCCGCACCGAGGGACGCGCGGTGAGCCCGGCAGCCAGCTTCATGCGCGCAGCGAACTCGGCGCCGCGCGCGGCGCTTGCGGGCGTCTCCTGGTAGCAGCGCGCCGCCGCCGCCGCCGCTCCCCGGCGCGCTGGCACGCCAGCCACCGCGCACTCGAATTGCACCGTGGCGCGCACGAAGCTCACCCGGTCCCCGGCACGCACTTCGTGGGCGGGCTTCACGCGCGCGCCGTTCACGTGCACTCTGCCGCCAGTCACCGCCTGGGCGGCCAGCGAGCGTGACTTGAACAGGCGTACGGCGAACAGCCAGCGGTCGATGCGGGCGGTGCCGGGATGGCCGCTTGCTGCGGGCTCGGACATTGAGGCTCAAGTATAATTGCATCTCATGAATCAGGCTGTCATCGAGCGCCTGCGCGGCGAGCTCACCGGATTGCGCGAGCAGGGCCTCTACAAGAGCGAGCGCGTGCTCAGCGGCCCCCAGGGCGCCGTGGTGCGCGCCGGCGAGCGCGACGTCATCAACCTGTGCGCCAACAACTACCTGGGTCTCGCCAACCACCCGGCGGTGCGGGCGGCGGCGCAGCGGGCGATCGATGAGTACGGCTACGGCATGGCCTCGGTGCGCTTCATCTGCGGCACGCACGCCACCCACAAGGCGCTCGAGCAGCGCCTCGCCCGCTTCCTCGGCAGCGAGGACGTGATCCTGTATTCATCCTGCTTCGACGCCAATGGCGGCCTGTTCGAGACGCTGCTCGATGAGCGCGACGCGGTGATCTCGGACGCGCTCAATCACGCGAGCATCATCGACGGCATTCGGCTGTGCAAGGCGCAGCGCCACCGCTACGCCAACAACGACATGGCGGAGCTCGAGCAATGCCTCAAACAGGCGCAGGGCGCGCGCACGCGCCTCATCGCCACCGACGGGGTGTTCTCGATGGATGGCTTCATTGCAAGGCTCGGCGAGATCTGCGACCTGGCGGCGCGCTACGACGCGCTGGTGATGGTCGATGATTCGCACGCCACCGGCTTCATGGGAGCCACCGGCCGGGGTACGCCCGAACACTGCGGCGTCGCCGCGCGCGTCGACATTCTCACCGGCACACTCGGCAAGGCCCTGGGCGGCGGCAGCGGCGGCTACGTTGCCGCGCGCCGCGAAGTCATCGAGTGGCTGCGGCAGCGTTCGCGTCCATACCTGTTCTCCAACAGCATTCCGCCGGTGGTGGCCGCCGCCAGCCTCGCGGTGCTCGAGCTGCTGGAGCACACACCGCAGCTGCGCGCACAGCTGTTCGAGAACACGCGCCTGTTCCGCGCCGGGCTCACCAAGGCCGGCTTCGATCTGAAGCCCGGCGAGCATCCGATCATCCCGGTCATGCTCGGGGATGCGGCGCTCGCCGGCCGCATGGCCGACCGGCTGCTGGAGCGCGGCGTGTACGTCATCGGCTTCTCCTATCCGGTCGTGCCCAAAGGGCAGGCGCGCATCCGCACGCAGATGTCCGCGGCGCTGACGCGCGAGCAGCTCGAGCGGGCCCTGGACGCCTTCAGCAGCGTCGGCCGCGAGCTCGACGTGCTTTAGCTGAAAGATCAACCCATGAAAGCACTGGTCAAGCAGCAGGCGGCGCCCGGTATCTGGCTCGAGGACATCCCCGAGCCCAGGGTCGGCCCCAATGACGTGCTGATCGAGATCGCCAAGACCGCGATCTGCGGCACCGACATGCATATCTACAACTGGGACGCGTGGGCGCAAAAAACCATTCCGGTGCCGATGGCCGTGGGTCATGAGTATTGCGGCCGCATCGTCGAGCTCGGCTCGGAAGTGAAGGGCCTGCAAAAGGGCGATCGCGTTTCGGGCGAAGGCCACATCACCTGCGGTTACTGCCGCAACTGCCGTGCCGGCCGCCGCCACCTGTGCCGCAATACGGTCGGCGTCGGCGTCAACCGCCCGGGTGCCTTTGCCCAGTACCTGGCGATTCCGGCGGGCAACACCTTCAAGCTCACGGACTCGATCCCCGATGACATCGCCGCCATCCTCGATCCGTTCGGCAATGCCACCCATACCGCACTCGCCTTCAACGTGGTCGGCGAGGACGTACTGATCACCGGGGCGGGTCCGATCGGCATCATGGCCACGGCGATCGCGCGCTTCACCGGCGCGCGCCACGTCGTCATCACCGACGTGAACGACTACCGCCTGGAGCTGGCGCGCAGGATGGGCGCCACGCGCGCCATCAACGTGCAGCGCGAGTCACTCGATCAGACCATGAAGGAGCTGGGGATGCAGGAGGGCTTCGACGTCGGCCTGGAGATGTCGGGCAATGCGAGCGCCTTGCGCGAGATGCTGCGCACCATGCACCACGGCGGCTCCATCGCCATTCTCGGCATTCCGCCCGAGGACACGGCCATCGACTGGAGCCAGGTGATCTTCAAGGGCCTCACCCTCAAAGGCATTTACGGCCGCGAGATGTTTGAAACCTGGTACAAAATGGCGAGCCTGCTGCAGAGCGGGCTTAAGCTCGAACCCATCATCACGCATCACTTCCCGGTGCAGGACTATCTCAAGGGCTTCCAGACCATGGGATCAGGCCAGTCCGGCAAGGTGATCCTCGACTGGTCGACGCTGTAGTGAGGCTACTGCGCCTCGCAGAAGCAGTATGCGTACAGCCGGTTCGGCACGCTGAAGCGGCTCAGGCGCTCGACTTCGCGCGTCAGCGGATCGAAGCGCTGCGCGACTTCGCGCAGCGCGAGCTCGCCCGGGCCGGCGCGAAACAGCGCCTGCGCCGCGCGCGACTTCAGTTGCAGCGCCAGCGCCTGCGCCCAGGTCAGCTCGGGCTCGAGGAACTCGGGTGCATAGTCGGTGAGCTTGGCGCGGCGCGCGGCGGCCTTGACCGCGTCGCTGAAGGAACCGAGCTGATCGACCAGCCCCAGGCGGTGTGCATCCGCACCCGCCCACACCCGCCCCTGGGCGATGGCATCGACCTGCTCGTGGGTCTTGTTGCGGCCGCTGGCCACGCGCGCGAGGAACTCGTCGTAGCCGCGGCTGATCTGCGATTGCAGCAGCGCGCGCGCCTCCTCGCCCAGCGGACGATCGATGCGCAGCTGACCCGACAGCGGCGTCGTGCCGACTCCGTCGACGCTGACGCCGATCTTGCCGAGGGTCCTGTCGACGGTCGGAATGATGGCGAAGATACCGATCGAGCCGGTGAGCGTCGCCGCGCTCGCCCAGATCTCGTCCGCCGGCGCCGAAATGTAGTAGCCGCCGGAGGCGGCGTAACCGCTCATCGACACGACCACGGGCTTGCCGGCGGCGCGCAGCGCCAGCAGCTCGCGATAGATCTGTTCCGAGGCGAGCACGCTCCCCCCGGGGCTGTCGACGCGCAGCACCAGCGCCTTCACCTCCTTGTCGAGGCGCGCTGCGCGGATCAGCCGTGCGGTGGACTCTCCACCCACGGTGCCGGGCGGCTGATCGCCGTCGAGGATCTCGCCGGCGGCCACGATCACACCGACGCGCGGCTTGCTACCGGCCTGCAGTTTCTTCTCGGCGCGCGCGTAGCGCACGTAATCGGCCGCCGACACCGACTTGAAGGATCCGCTCAAGTCGTCCTGACCGACGAGCTCGATGAGCCGCCGCTCGGCCTCGAGGCGCGACTTGACGCCGGTGACGAGCCCCGCCTGCAGCGCGACCTGCGGGGCATCGCCGCCCGCCGCGGGCACGGTCTTCGCGAGCGTACCGACGTACTTCGTCAGCGCATCCGCCGGCAGCTTGCGCGCGCGGGTCACGGCCTGCTGGTAGCTGTTCCACAGCGCGTTGAGGTAACTGCGGCTCTCCTCGCGATCCTCGGGCGACATGCTGGTGCGCGTATAGGTCTCGACGGCGCTCTTGAAGGCACCGACGCGGAACACGTTGATGTCCACGCCGAGCTTGTCGAGCGCGTCCTTCAGATAGGTGCGGTAGCGGTCGTAGCCCTGCAGCAGCACGAATCCCATCGGATCGAGGTAGATCTCATCGGCCTGAGCGGCGAGGTAGTAGCGCTCCTGGGTGAACTCCGTGCCGTAGGCGATCACCTTCTTGCCGGCGGCGCGGAACTCGCGCAGCGCATTCGCCAGCTCCTCGAGCGTGACCTGGGTCGCGCCGTCGAATTTCTCCAGGTCCAGCGCCAGCACCTGGATACGTCTGTCGCTCGCCGCCGCGTGGATCGAGTCCGTCAGATCCCACAGCAGCGTCTGCGCGTGACCCTCGCCGCGTGCCTCTTCGACCACGCGCTCCAGCGGGTCGCCCGAGAGCTGCTCGACCAGCTCCCCCTGGGGAGCGATGAGCAGCGCCGCCCGCGCCGGGATGCGTGGCAGCCCGGCCCGCAGCAGCCCCACGACCAGGGCGAAGATCGCCAGCAGCACGATCAGATGCAGCGCCTTGCGCAGGCCGTCCAGGCCGCGCCACAGGCCGGAGAAAAACGAACGCGGCGTCATGATTGCTTCAGATCTTTTCCTCGATCCTCGCGGCCTTGCCGGACAGATCGCGCAGGTAGTAGAGCTTGGCGCGGCGCACGTTGCCGCGGCGCTTGACGGAGATCTCGCTGATGGCCGGGCTGTGGGTCTGGAACACGCGCTCGACGCCCTCGCCGTGAGAGATCTTGCGCACCGTGAACGAGGAGTTGAGTCCGCGATTGCTGCGCGCGATCACGACACCCTCGTACGCCTGCACCCGCTCACGGTCGCCTTCCACCACCTTGACCTGCACCACCACGGTATCGCCGGGCTTGAAGTCCGGAACCTGGCGGGTCATGCGCTGCTTCTCGATTTCCTGGATTATCTTGCTCATATCAGTCACCTCGATCTTCGCTTCCGGCCGCACCTGCGGTCAGGAACTCATTCAATGCGCGCCGCGCCTCGGGCGCGAGCTGCGCGTTCGCCAGCACGTCGGGCCGGCGCTCCGCGGTGCGGGCCACCGCCTGCGCGAGCCGCCAGCGGCGGATGTCGGCGTGGTCACCGGACAGCAGCACCGGCGGCACGCCCCGGCCTTCGAACACCTCCGGCCGTGTGTAGTGCGGCCAGTCGAGCAGGCCGTGCGCAAACGAATCCTCGGCGCTCGAGCGCTCATCTCCCAGCGCGCCAGGCAACAGCCGCGCGAGCGCGTCGATGATCACGAGCGCCGGCAGCTCCCCGCCTGAGAGCACGTAGTCGCCCACCGACAGCTCGCGATCGATGCCGAGCTCGACCACACGCTCATCCACACCCTCGTACCGTCCGGCCAGCAGCAGCATACCGGGCAGCCCCGCCAGCTCCCGCGCCTGCGCCTGGCCAAAGCGCTGACCCTGCGCCGACAGGTACACCCGCGGGCTCCCCGGCGGCAGCCGCGCGTGCGCGGCGCGAATCGCCGCCAGCAGCGGCTCGGGTTTCATCACCATGCCCGGACCGCCCCCGTAGGGACGATCATCGACCGTGCGATGCGCGTCGGCGGCGTGCAGGCGCGGATCTTCTGTCCCCACGCTCATGAGCCCGCGAGCGATGGCGCGCCCCACGATGCCAAACTCGAGGGCTCCCGCGATCATGCGCGGAAACAGCGTGACAACCTCGATCTTCATGGAGCCTTCTATTCCAGCTCCGCCGGCCAGTCCACCAGAATCGTACGCGCCGCCAGATCCACCTTGCGCAGGTGGCGCGGCACCGCCAGCACCCAATGCTGGCGCCCGCCCGGCGCCAGCGTGACCATCACCGGCCCGGCGGGCATATCCACGAAGTGGCTCACCGTGCCGAGCTCCGCACCCTCGAGGTTGCGGACGCTGAAGCCCGCGAGATCCGCGCGGTAGTATTCGCGATCACCCGGCGGCGGCAGCGCCGCGCGATCCACTTCCACCACGGCGCCCGTGAGTGCGGCAGCCTGGTCCCGGTCCGCCACACCTTCCAGGTGCGCGACCAGCCCGTCCGCGTGGGCTCGCGCCTCAGTGACGCGCCGCGTGAGCCGTTCGCCGCTGGCGAGCCTCAGAACCCATTCCCGGTACTCCAGCAGCCGGCGCGGAGGATCGGTATGCGACTGCACGTGAACCCAGCCCTTGACGCCGTAGGGCGCACCCAGGCGACCCAGTTCCATCCACGCCACGGCCCGCGGGCCTCACCCGCCTTACTTCAGGCCGTCGCCTGTTTTCGGTAGGAAGCCACCAGAGTGCGCACCCGGTCCGAAGGTTGCGCGCCCTTGTCGACCCAATAGTCGATGCGCGGCAGATCGAGCTTGAGCTTCTGCTCGCCGCGGCGGGCAATGGGGTTGAAGAACCCCACGTGCTCCAGGCTCAGGCCCCCCTGGCGCTTGCGGCTGTCGGTTACGACCACGTGATAGAAGGGCTGGTTGCGCGCCCCGCGCCGCGTCAGGCGAATGGTTACCATGATCGTATCGCTCTCGTTCCGGCGGGCGACCGCAAAAGGGCCGCCCAAAAAAGAGCGCGGATTCTACGCAACCTGCGAATCCTGCGCCAGTTTTTCCACGCACCCTAGCCGCCACCCGGGAATCCGGGCGGCATGCCGCCCTTGAAGGCGCCCATGAGCTGCTGCAGCCGCCCGCCCTTCATGCTTTTCATGACGCGCTGCATCTGCAGGAACTGCTTCAGCAGCCGGTTCACGTCCTGAACCTGCACGCCCGAGCCCCCGGCAATGCGCCGGCGTCGCGAGCCGTCGATGATCGCCGGGTTGCGCCGCTCACGGGGGGTCATGGAATTGATGATGGCGACCTGCCGTCGCAGGTCCCGATCCCCCTGGTCCGCCGACACGGCGCCCTTCCTGGCCATTGCCCCGGGCAGTTTGTCCAGCAGCGCCCCGACGCCCCCCATCTTCTGCAGCTGCTCGAGCTGACTCTTCAGATCCACCATGTCGAAGCTCTTGCCCTTGAGTGCCTTGCGCGCCAGGCGCTCGGCTTCCCCGGTGTCGACCTGGCGGTGAACCTGTTCGACCAGGCTCACGACATCGCCCATGCCGAGAATGCGCGAGGCCATGCGCTCGGGGTCAAAGGGCTCGAGCGCCTCGGTCTTCTCGCCGACGCCGATGAACACGATCGGCTTGCCGGTGACCTGCCGCACCGACAGCGCCGCACCCCCGCGTGCATCCCCATCGGCCTTGGTGAGGATGATCCCGGTGAGATCCAGCGCCGCGCCGAACGCGCGCGCGGCGTTCACCGCGTCCTGACCGGCCATGGCGTCCACCACGAACAGGCGCTCGGCGGAGCCGACCGCGGCATCGATGTCGCGCACTTCGGCCATGAGACTCGCATCGACATGCAGGCGCCCGGCGGTGTCGACGATGAGCGCGTCGAACACCCCGCTCTTCGCCCGCTCGAGCGCCGCGCGCGCAATCAACGCGGGAGCCTGGTCGCTGCTGGCGGCGAAGTACTCGGCCTGCACCTGGCCGGCGAGACGCTCGAGCTGCAGCATCGCAGCCGGGCGGCGCACGTCGGTGCTGGCGAGCAGCACGCGCTTGCGCTCGCGCTCGATCAGCCAGCGCGCGAGCTTCGCCGCGGTGGTGGTCTTGCCGGCGCCCTGCAGGCCCGCCAGCAGCAGCACCACCGGAGGTTGCGCGCGCAGCTTCCAGGGCGCGCCCGATCCGCCCATGAGCTGCACCAGCTCGGTGTGCAGAATACCGATGAACGCCTGTCCCGGCGTCAGGCTCGCCAGCACCTCGGCGCCGAGCGCCTTGGCCCTGACCGACTCGATGAACGACTTCACCACCGGCAGCGCGACGTCCGCTTCCAGCAGCGCGACGCGGGCCTCGCGCAGCGTCTCGGCGACGTTCTCGTCCGTGATCCGGCCGCGGCCGCGCAGATTCTCGATGGTGCGGGAAAGGCGCGCCGTGAGATGGTCGAACATCCGTGGATTATAGGGTCGTGGGGGCGGTTTTCCCGCTCGCGGCCCTAAGCTTCTATGCTAGAGCGTCCGCGCCGCCAGGCAAACCGAGGGATGCCGCCTTGAACGTCGCTTCGAACGCCCCGCTGCTGCTGGCGCTGCTCGTGCTGCTGGTCATTGTTGCCTTCTCATCAGGCACGGAAGTCGCGATGCTCTCGGTCAACCGCTACCGGATCAGGCACCGCGCGCAGGCGGGCCACGGCACCGCGCGGGTGCTGGAGCGGCTGCTGCAGAAGCCCGATGACTGGCTGGGCGCGAACCTCGTCATCCTCGCCGCCGCCAGCGTGTTTTCCTCCGCCATCGCGACCATTCTGGCGCAGCGCACCGGCTACCCGTACGCGGTGCCCCTCGCCGGCGTGCTGCTCACGATCGTGGTGATCGTGTTCTGCGAGCTGGCGCCGAAGATCTACGCGGCGGCGAATCCGGAAGGGGTGGCGCTGCACGCCGCCGGCGTCTACCGCGTGCTGGTGCTGGTGGCGCGGCCGGCACTGTGGCTCACCAACATCATGGCCTACGGTTTTCTGCGCCTGTTCGGTGTGGTGCGCGCCGCCGTCACCACGCAGACCCTGAGCGCCGAGGAGCTGCGCACGGTGGTCACCGAGGCCGCGCCGGTCATTCCCGCGCGGCACCGGCAGATGCTGCTGTCGATCCTCGACCTGGGGCGCGTCACGGTGAACGACATCATGATCCCACGGCAGGAGATCTCGGGCATCGACGTGAGCGAGAGCTGGGAGGACATTCTCGATCAGCTGCAGCAGACCCCGCACACGCGGCTGCCGGTGTACGAAGGCGAGCTCGACAACCTCATCGGCCTGCTGCACATGAAGCGCGTGGCGCACGAGCTGGTGCGCGGCACCTTGAGCCGCGAGCGGCTCATCGAGATCGCGCGCGGCCGCGAGTCGTACTTCGTGCCCGAGGGAACCGCGCTCAACGTGCAGCTCGGGCAGTTCCAGCGCAATCGCCGCCGGCTTGCCTTCGTCGTCAACGAGTACGGCGACATCGAGGGACTGGTCACGCTCGAGGACATTCTCGAGGAGATCGTCGGGGA
>Ga0137418_10007342_pt1 | contig 10127 bp, 7 predicted proteins | sample CZODoug3_1_2_16f_FD_122242 | JGI IMG/M metagenome (GOLD analysis project Ga0137418, IMG submission 122242) | Vadose zone soil fungal communities from Angelo Coast Range Reserve, California, USA - CZODoug3_1_2_16fungal (Hybrid Assembly) | ecosystem: Environmental > Terrestrial > Soil > Vadose... | reverse complement strand
ACGGTCGGCACATGGGTGCTGGGATTTGTCGCTGCGTTTTCGGGCGGCATCTGGGAGCAGATCGCGGGCTACACCCCTTCCGAAATGTTGCAGGCGTTCCGGCGCGGACTCCTACGCCTCAACCTTGTGCTTGCCGCCGTCGCTATCATCGCGGGCTCACTGGTTCTCGCCGCAGTCTGGATGCGCCTAGGCATGCCCCTCTGGCGAAAAGTGGCAGAGTCATTTGTCATTGTCTCTGTTGCTGGCGTTCTCGCGTTCGCAGCATCATTCGCGAGGCCGAGCTGGGACGTTTCGGAAAATGAACGGAACTCCTTTCCTGAACGTCACGCCGCGCTCCTCAGCAAGATCACCGCACCGCTCCGGATTGAAGCCTATCTCGCGGCGGAGGACCCCCGCCGCTTCGACCTCGAACTACAGACCTTCTCCAAGCTCCGGCGCACCATGCCTGATGTAATCGTGAACTATGTTTCCAGCACCGCGACGGGCTTGTTCGAGCAAGCCAAGGAGCGTTATGGAGAAATCTGGTACGATCTCGGCGGAAAGCGCATTGTCGGCCGCGCCACGACGACCGATGCGGTGCTCGATGCGATTTACGAGCTGGCCGGGATTCAGCCCCCACAAGAGGGCGAGTTCGGCCATCGTGGGCACCCGCTTGCGGCCGAACCGGTCGGCGCCGTAGCCTTATTCTACATCATCTGGCCTCTGGTCGTGCTCGGCCTGGGCTTCTTCTTTCAGAGGAGGAGGTTGGCATGAACAGATTGTCGCGCCGCGACCTAATGATCGCCGCCGCTGGTTGCGCGGCAACACCGCTGGCGATCAACCGCCTGTCCGCCGCCGAACTCAAAGTGGACCTGACCCAAGAGCGTGTCGGACAACCGCCGGCCAGCTTCCAGCCAATCGTCGGAACGTGGCGCGTGGCTCAAGACGGGGCTGAGAAGGTGATCATGGTCGACGGCCAGCCCTGGAAGGCAGCTCAGAACAACCGCACGGGCTTGCTCGCGGAAAGGGCGCGGGCCTTTTACAACGCCTCGCAGGAAGACTTCATCGATAACGTCAAGCAATTCGCCTACTACCCAATCGCAACGCTCAATGGCGTGGACAATTTCTCCAACGGCACGATCAGCCTGAAATTCAAAACAATTGCCGGCGATCTCGACCGCTGCTCGGGCATTCTGTTCAATGTCAAGCCAAACGGCGACTGGCTTTCCACCCGTTACAACGACACCGAGTACAATATCACGCTCTGGACCTTCCATGACGGCATCCGGAAGATGGTTAAGCGCGGCCCGGGGCGTGAGCCGTGGCACTTGGCCCGCGATCAATGGCATGACCTCAAGATGACGGTTGCGGGCACTGACTTCAAAACTTATATCGACGGCCAACTTGCGCTCGAATACACGTTGTCGGAGCCGGTGTCTGGAAAGATCGGTTTGTGGTCAAAAACCGACAGTACCAGCTACTTCAAGGATTACGTCTTAGAGCCTGCGTAGAAACTGAACGGCGAGCGCTGACGCGCTCTCCCGATCAAATAAATGGTGATGCGGGCAGGGGAATCGGGTGAAAAATTCATGCTGCGATGAGGCTTGCGAGGAATTCGTCATCCCAGGCGGCGACTTTGCGGCGGAGGCGGATGGAATCCTTGCCTGGGGCTCTTCGGATCAGGTTGAGGGCCATATGCTTGATGGTGGTGAAGTTGGCGGGAGCGTGATCGGTGCGGATGCGGCATTCGTCGTCGCGGAAATTCATGTCCATGACCCAGTGAAGGCCGTTCTCGATCATCCAATGGGCTCGGATAGCCGGCCCGAGTTGGGCGGCGACCCACAGCAATGAAGTGATATAGAAGCGCGTCTCGCGCTCGATTGTGTCGGTACCCGAGCTTGGTCCGGGGATTTCGCGCTGGCTCTCGACCATGACGACGCCTTGCAATCCTGGCCATTGGTGGCGTTCCTGAAGCCAAGCCACATCGTGGATCACCGTATAGGTTCTGGTCTCGATGCGGCCATGGTCGCCATCGACGGTCTCATGTCGGGTGATTTTGGTGTCCTTGAAGCCGTTTGCCTTCTGCTCGGCGGCGAACAACTCGACATCCTCGCGCAGCGTGCCCTGGTTGCCTTTGAGGGCGAGGATGTAATCGGCCTTCTTGTCGAGGACTTTCTGGGCGATGTCGCGCTGGCAGCCCATGGCGTCGATGGTGACGACGGCGCCGTCGATCGCCAGCATATCGAGAAGCGCAGGGATGGCGATGATCTCATTGGATTTGTCCGCCACTTTGACTTGGCCGAGTACGAGGCGCTGGCGCGCCGCGAAAGCGGACACCATGTGGATCGCCGCTTTTCCGCCTCTCTTGTGGGAGGAGCCGCGCAACGTCTTGCCGTCGATGGCGATCACATCCGCCGACACGCCGATCAGCTTGGCGACCCAGGCGACGAAGCGACGTTGGAATTCCGTAGCGTCGAGCGTCGCGAAAATGTCGCCGAGGTGGTCGTGCGACGGCGTTCCATCACGAAACGGCAGGAACCGGCGAAGAAGCTCGATCTTCTTCTGGCCGAACCGCGCGATATCGACGAACGTTTCCGCTCCGGCAAGCACAGCGAGCAGGCACAACAGCAGCACCTCTTCGAGCGGATAGACCACCTTGCCGCGCTGCCGCGGATCCGGAAAATCCGCAAAACACTCCAGAAAAACAAGCGCTTCGCTCTGCGCCCCAAATCCAGCCCTCGCCTCCATCGCGTCCTCCGCAAATCGAATCAGAGGATCACGACAGATTCAGCACTTCAGCCGTTTGTCACGAACTACTTCACCCGATTACCCTGGCCGCCGCGGTGCTTATGCTTGCCGCTGCATCAAGATTCAAGTACCTGGGCCATGCGCCCGCAGTTTCGGCGCGCGCGAGCAGCGCGCCATACCTATTGGAGGGCCGGGTCCGAAAGCGGCGAACGTGATGGCCTTGCAACCGGCCTCGCTGCCGCGTTTGGCGGGGGCAGGGCATTTTCGGTCGCCAGGGCTGGTTTCGGCTTGGCGGCTGGCGCTGCAATGGCTGGCGGCCGCACGACCGGCCTTGTAGGCGCGGCGAGCGGCTCCCTCGCAACAGCCGCCATCGCGGGTTTCGGTCCGGCGGTTAGTGCTGCGTTTGTCGGCGTCGCCGTCCTCGGGGCCGGCGCGGCGATTGCGGATGCTGGCGCCCTCGGTGCTGCCGCCGTGGCAGGAAGCGGAGCGTTCCCAGACGTCGTCGCCGGTTTCGGTCCGATAGCCGGAGCGACGGTCATCGGTTCCGGCGCACTTCTGTGAGAATTTCCGCCAGGCGATGGGCCTGCCGTCCGAACCGGTGTTGCCCCAATGGCAGGCCTTGTCCGAGGTAGCGGGGACGGCCGGGGCACCGGCACCGTTTCCGGCAACCCTGCACTCACGCGCGGCGCGGGGTCTTCCACGATGATCGAACTCGTGGCTTCCTGGGGCCGCGCGAGTCGTTGCGGTTGTGGAGAGCGGCCAATCGACGGGCTGACCGCGTCAAGCGATGGCTCCAACGGAGCCGCAACGCCAGCACCGGGGCGCGGCGGCGCCACGAGAGCGGCGGAGCGCTCGACCACTTGACCGAAGAAGCGGCCATGCTCCGTGGTGGCGCGGATCCTGGTACCGTCGGGCTGCGTCAGGTGCACGACAAAGCGATCGTTGGTGGACTCGAACGCAAACGAATTTTGACCCGCCAACTTTCCGGTGCGGATCGATGGACCGACTTCGGTGACAGACCCGACTTTCCGGCCCTCGTGGAAAATCTCGTGCGTCACGGGGTCGGTCGCGCGGATGCGATGGAGGACGAGATAATCGTCGATGACTTCGCCGGTCAGCCAGGTGCCGCCGAATCCGGACGCGAAGCCAGGCGGCAAGGCCGCGACGCCGCCCCGCAGAGCGGTCGCGCTGCCAAGCGTCCGTGCGATGGCCCCGGTCGTGCCGGCCGTTATTCCGGCATCCGGCGCCGGCACGGCGATCTCGGTGACGATGGCCTGGCCGTCGAAGAGCAACGTCTCGATGATCGAACCCTGACCGGTGGTTCGGCGCGCCAGCAGATACGAACTACCAAGCTCCTCCGTCGCCTCGGCTCCCTCCTGCGCGACCGCAACCCCATCCGCAACGGCCCAGCAGATGACAGCTCCTGCCAGGACGGCACGAAGGTCGCAACCATAGGCGCGAGCCATATCACATCCTCCCAACATTATTGCGTATCATCGCCGCCCGTATTCGGGCCGGCCGTCAGGTCGGCGCGCGTATCGCGGAACTTGCAGCCTCGACCGTCTGCCGGCTGCAGTCACGCCACACCCGACCAGGATGCACCTTTTCAGGGCAATCATCAATGATGCACGGTCGTTGGGTGACCGGCGGCGTTCCTCACGGTCTGCAGCTGAGCGACCGGTCGAGCAGCCGACAATGACTAAGCACCTTGCCGTCCACGTCGAACAGCGTCCCCAGCCAAAGATTGCCGGTGCGGTCCCACACCATGTAGGCAAAGCCCGAATAAGCCACCGAGTTGACGACCTTGTGGCCGTTGATGTCGGACCCGACAACGCTCAGCGGAGGTACCATGACAAGATTGTCGCCGCCGGTACCGACCACGAGCTGAGGCGGGCGCGAGCCGCCGAAATCCACCGCCTGGAAGAAATGGATATGACCCGCGACGGTCATCCGCACGCCGGGCGGCATGATGGTTCCGAACGCCAACTCCTGCACCGCATTGTCGACTTCGTTCACGGGCCGATCAGGCGCGCTGCGCATGGAATTGAGGGGCCGGTGGCTTACGAACCAAGCCTCCGCCGGCACATTTGCGGTCACGTCGGCGAGCTGGCCGCGCAACAAGCCGGCAAGCGCGCCCATGTCGCCCTTGGGGTCGTCTGCGCGTGCGCCGTCGACAACCACGATTCCGAAATCGCCCAGGCGCGCCACGAAGATTCCGGTCAGGTCCCGGCAAATCGCGCTTGCCGGCAACCGATCGAGGAACCGGATCCAGCCCTCTCCGGCGCGCGCGCAGTCCTCATGATTGCCGCGCACCATAATCCAGGGCGCTGCCGCCAGCAGGGGCGCCGCCGGATCAAAGAAGTCCGCGTACCAGGCGTCAAAGCCGTAACCCCACGGACTGCGGGCGCAACCGCTGCGCTCCGCCGGACACGGCAATTCGCGATAATGGTAATCGCCTACGTGGATCACCAGGTCCGGCCTCGCAATCGCTGCCGCCGCAGCGATTTTTGGAAAGGGCCACGCCGCCGGATCGTTGCAATCCTGCTGCGTATTCCGGTCAAGCCGACAGCCGGTGTCGCCGAAGACCAGAATACGCTGAGGGTTGGGCCGTGCGAGCGGCAGCACCCGACCGTCGAGCGTCGCCGCGACGGCGCCCTGCGGCACCGCGACCTCGCAGCTGCGCACCGGAAATGCAGCCGGCTTGACGTTCTCGATGCTCTGCCCCGGTTCGGCGCGAACGATCATCGACGTCGGGATGCCGTCGAAGATCACCTGCGGGCAGGCATCGTCGGTGATCGCCCGCACGCTCGAGGCACCGTCCGGCCCGAGTTCGACCCACTGGGCAAAAACGCGCGCCTGCGCCGCCGGCGGCCACAGCAAGACCGCAACGGCGAAATTGGCCGCCATGGCAAGGCTCATGCGAACGGCACGGAGACGGTAGAAATAAAGCATAGCCCCTCGGATTGAAGTCATGTCGTTCCGCCACGCTTAAGGCTGGGGTTGCTCCGCGCTGTCATTTGCCGCAATCCCGGATTCCAGCAACTCGCCGATGATCTTGGTGGCCTCGAGGCCCTCGAACGTGCCGGTGTACATTGCGGCGCGATACATGGCGCTTTCAAGCACCGCTCGGGCTTCCTCGCGGTCAATGACCCCCTTGGCAACGAACAGATCGATCAGCGCCGTTACGATTGCGCCGCCGGCGATTCCCATTCCTACAGCCTTTGCGGCGGTCGTCGCGTCGGTCATGGCAGTCCTTCTGTCATCTGATGTCTGACATCTGTCTTCTGGAAGGCACTTCAGTCCGCTTGATCGAGCTTGAGCAGGAATGAGTTCAAACCGTCAAACAGTTCGTCGCTGCTGCTGTAGCGCTCAAGCGCTACCGTGCCTTTGGCGGCGATGACCCCGCTGAGGAGCGCATTGGCGACAGCCATCGGGGCCACCATGGAATTTTGCATGCCGGTTCCGGTCGGGGACGCTACCAACACGGTATCGGCAATCTGGCCGACCGACGAAATCGGCGTATCGGTGATCGCGATGATCGTCGCCCTCTGTTTGCGCGCCCACATGGCAGCCCGCTGTGTGAATTGGGCATAGCGCGGAAACGTAAACGCCACGAGGCAGTCCAGCGCGCCGGTTTCGGCGAGCCGGACCTTGGATACACCTTCGTCGGCCCCGAGAATGTGAACATCGGGGCGAAGGCGGCTGAGCACCAGGCCGAAATAGTGCGACAGCGAATACGCCGAAAAGCCGGCGATCACTAAGACACGGCGCGCCGCGATGAGCTGATCGACAGCGCGGTTGAGATCGTCCGCCGTCAGGCTCATGATTGTGCGCTGCAGATTGCGCAAATCATGGGCAAGAGAATCCCCGAAAGTCGTGCCTTGCAGATGGGCGCCGCTGGCGCCGGTCTCGACCTGCTCGTCGGCGCGCGACAATTGGCCGCGAACGACTTGGCGCATGCGCTCCTGCAAATCGGGAAATCCGTTAAGGCCAAGGCGGTAGCAAAAGCGTACGATCGTTGAAGGATTGACACCAAGCTGCGCGGCCATCTGGTCGACGGTCGAAAACGCCACCGCCTGGGACTGGTCGACGATATATTCGGCTATGCGTTTCTGCGAATGGGTGAGCAGATCATAGCGTCGGCGCAGTTCCTCGATCACATTGGCGGGCTCCGAGGTCTTCGCACGCACCTGTTCGACCGTCGGTCTGGTCACCATGGGCTTTCCTCTGACGCGTTGATTTACTGCACCGTATTTACGCAACGCCAGCCATCGAAGTCGCGCGCGCGATCGCGCCGCGCGCAAGTCCGCCGCGTTCGGAACGATGTTGTTTCAGGAGTACATAAAAGGCTGACCGTCCCCTCGCGAGCGGCCGTACCCGACCGCAAACACCTGCGCCGCGCAACTACGAGTTGGTGACGCCCACACCTGCTTCCGCCCCAGACAACCCCCGGATGATCGTTACAGCAAAACGGCCCCCCGTCAATTCGTCGACACTGCGGCAATCGTTTGCCGCGCAGCCATGGTGCGCAGGGGGCCGACCGCAATGGATCAGTTCGGACGATACCCGGGGACCTCATCCTTCGAGACGGCCGCGCATCCTTCGACAAGCTCAGGAGCGCGGCCTCCTCAGGTGAGGCCGGTGTTTGGTCCCTGCGCGGCGTGTCTCCTTGGTCCGAGGCGACTGCCTCGCCCCAAAACCGTTGAGCAGCCTTCATTCCGCAGGACGATAAAATGTCTTCGTACCGAGCGGGTTGACAGGCGTCTACTTTATAATCTGTAACTTGTCCGTTTCATCTCATCAGACGACATCTCCACCAGACGATCGCCGTCACGGTGGCGACGCCGGCAGCAAATGAAAATTCGGCATGAAGGTTTGCGCTGCACCGCTGAGCGCTGTCCCATCGCCGGAATGATAGTTGATTACGCTCCAGCCATGTTGGCTCACGCCTAAAAGGCCCACACCAAAGCGCACTGCGTATTGCGGCGCGAAGACGACAACAAGCTATGCTTTGCGGCGCGACGGCGACAACATGTATTGCCACGCCGCGCACACGTCATATTTCATCCTACTTTCTTCGTTGCGCCTTGTTGGCGCCCAATATGCACAGCATGTTCTCGCGCGGCGGGGTACTGGGGGGGCGGTGGGCGACAAGGAAGGACAGTCGCATGAAAAACCACGGGACAGCGCCGGCGTTCTCATTTGCGCCCTGTAACGTTTCACGATTGTTCTGTCCGCGGTGTCGAGATCTGATTATCGCCGCGACGAAATCTCAGCACGTGAGCACGAATGAGGTGCGGCATTGGTGGGCGTGCGAAGCGTGCGGCTATGAGTTTCGTACCACTGTGCAGTGGCAGTCGTCGCCCCCTCGGAGCGTGTCGACCATCGAGGAAACTGTGCCGCAATCGCCGCAAAACCAAAAAGAACATTGCCCGGATGGAATTTCATTCGGGGTTTGATTCGCTCAAATTTGGTCGACCGGGATTTGGTCGCTCAAATATCGACGAGCACGTCGTCGCCTTCGATCCGACATGGATAGGTTTTCACCGCCGTATAGGCCGGGGGCGCCACGACTTCCCCGGTCTTCACATTGAACACCGCCTGGTGAATTGGGCATTCGATGCAGTCGCCATCCAGGAAGCCTTCCGACAGGCGCGCAAAGGCGTGGGTGCACACATTGTGCGTCGCATAGACGGCGTCGTCGACCCAGTAGAGCGCAATCTCCTCACCCCCCACGTCGGCATCCATCACGCCGCGCTCTTTGACCTCGGCCACCGCGGCCGCCCGTGTCCAAGCCATCTGCCCTCCTGCCGCACTTCGCGTCTGTCGGCGCTCCCGGATTAGGGCTCGCCCGGCGCGGCGCGACAATAGCCGCGCCTTCACGCTTGGCAATCCGTACCGCTCCGCGGCCTCCGTGCCAATCGGGCGCGCCTATTGCGACCTTAAGCGCCGTCACACAATCCATGGCCGTATCCCAAGTATCGGCATGAAGCCCAATAACGCGCATTTCCACCTTTCGCCTCGAAGGCGCTCCAATCGGAACACTGCGGCAGGCGAAGAGACGTGCTAGAGAGCTGCGAATGCGTGGGCTGGCTTAACCGACGTGGGTAGGCCCCGAATTCGGCACTAGGACCCGTCAATGACATCCAGCCTGTTGGCCACACGGCGATTTGCGCCCCTGTTCTGGTGCCAGTTCTTCAGCGCCTTCAACGACAATTTCCTGAAGACCGCGCTCGTTTTGCTGCTCCTGTTCAGATGGGCCGGGCCGCACTCGGAGGCCCTGATAGCGCTCGCCCCTGCGGCCCTCATCTTCCCGTTTTTCGTCCTGTCGGCGATCGGCGGCGAGTTGGCGGACCGCTTTGACAAGTCGGTGATTGCCAGCAGGCTCAAGGTCATCGAAATCGCGGTGGCCGCCGTCGCGATCGCGGGCTTTCTGTACGATTCCCCGGCACTCCTGTTTGCGGCCCTGTTCTTGGTCGGTGTCATCGCGGCCCTATTCGGGCCGATCAAATACGGCATCCTGCCTGACCATCTCGCAGAGGCTGAGTTGCCGCGCGGCAACGCGCTGGTCGAAGGCGCCACCTTCATCGCCATCCTGACCGGCACGATCATGGCCGGCTTCGCGTCCAAGAACGGCAGTCCGGCTGCCTTTGCGGGCCTGATGATGGCGTTCGCGTTGGCTTCCTGGATTTCCGCGCTTCTCATCCCGCGCACCGGCGAAGCCGCACCCGACCTCGTGATCGACTTCAACATCGCGCGATCGACTTGGGCTTTGCTGCGCGATCTTAGCCGCCAATACCGGCTGTGGTGGGGCGGCTTGGTGGTGAGCTGGTTCTGGCTCGTGGGCGTCGTCGTCACGACGCTGCTCGCGCCGCTCGTCAAGAAAACTCTCGGCGGCGACGAGCAAGTCATCAATGCCTATCTGGCGGTGTTCTCGATTGCGGTCGCGGTCGGATCCGGCCTTGCGGCTTGGCTTGCCAGCGGGCGCATCGTCCTCATTCCGACGGTCTTCGGCGCGGTGCTGTTGGCCGTGTTTGCGATCGACCTCGGCTGGCTCACGGCCGGCATGGTTGCGGGGGAGCAAGGCCGCGGCATCGCTGAAGTCTTCAGCGGCGGCCCGGGCGTCCATATCGCCGTCGACCTTGCCGGCCTTGCGATCGGGGGTGGGCTGTTCATCGTGCCGTCGTTCGCGGCGGTACAAGCCTGGGCCGGGGCCGATCGCCGCGCCCGCGTAGTGGCCGCCGTCAACGTGCTCAACGCCCTGTTTATGACCGTCGCGGCGTTGTCGGTCGCGGCATTACAGGCGGTGGGCGTCGCGACCAGCACGATCCTGATCGGCCTTGGCGTCCTCAACCTCGTGGCTGCGGTCGTGATCCTGCGCACCATGCCGGTCAATCCGG
>Ga0137418_10007341_pt1 | contig 10128 bp, 11 predicted proteins | sample CZODoug3_1_2_16f_FD_122242 | JGI IMG/M metagenome (GOLD analysis project Ga0137418, IMG submission 122242) | Vadose zone soil fungal communities from Angelo Coast Range Reserve, California, USA - CZODoug3_1_2_16fungal (Hybrid Assembly) | ecosystem: Environmental > Terrestrial > Soil > Vadose... | reverse complement strand
CGACCATCGCACTCAGGCGTGGGTCCGCAAACTTGCGTGAAGGGCGCAGTTCTACCTCGCCGTAAGCTCCGTCAGAGATGGCCATCAGTGCCGCATCGGAAATACCAAGCTGCAGATGCGATACGTTCATGAGTCCAACCCACTCACCCACATGACGATGGCACAGTGCTAACTCGCCCGCCCTGTAGTCGAACTTTTCCAGCGCGGAACGCTTCGAGCCCCACTCAATTGAGCCGGGCCGCAACATCATTGCGAAGGCCTGATCATGCCGTACCCAATGACGCGGCTCTGTTTCAGAGTCGGGGTGAAAGAGTTCAACTCTCATTCTTTTATTCCATCCCTCAAGTTGTCAAAATATCACACGCACTGAGGGGATTCAATCAGACTTTGGTATTGCCTGCGTTCTACCCATAGGGCGTTGCGACGGCATAGTCCAGCTCAGGGTTGCTTGTCGAACAAGAGATAAACGGCGTCATGAAGCTGATCATCTTTAGTGTTACGGGAATGGTTGGGAAGCCGTGCTGCGGGTGTCTGCGTGTTGAGGCTGTTGAGAGCTGCCGTGTCAAAGCAACATTCAACCCCTGGGCTAATGGACTATTCGAATTCTGTCGGGCCGCAGAGGTTTACGTGGTGTCTATCACGTGTTCGATGGACACCAAGCGACACGTGTTGGCTGAACTATTTCTGGGTCAACTGGACGAAGCAAAGGCGTCAGCTGCAAGGGATGTTAACGCTTGATCCCGGCTTCACCATCAACGGCTGGTGTGAAGCGGTCGGCTTTGCGCCTCCCAAAGGGTGTTCTGATGGACGGTTTGAAGCTGGCAGGCCCACCTGAATAGCGGTTTCATCCTGCCTCTCAGCTACTTAAGAACCTAAACCAAATCTTCAGCATTTTTTGGGCGCGATGTTCGTCGCTCGGGTCGAGTACATAGTCTATTTTCAAGATAGCCGACTGGTCGCCATCACACACCTCGGCGAACATTCCCGGCATCCCGCGAGATGGACCTAGTCGATGGCGGTCTTCAACTCCGCAGGATTCGCTGCCAAGTCTGCGTTGAAACCCAAACTGGAAAGCCCGTTTGATCACGGGAGGATGGTGTCATGAAGAACCCTCTCGTCCGAAAGCTGCTTAAGCTCCCACTCTAATGAATAAACAATCCTTGGCAGCGTTTCGGTAAACTGCATCACGGATGCGCGTCTTGCACAGCGTTATCGTTTGCCGCAAGGCGCTGCTTAAGCGATGGAACAAGCCAGCGTTGGAAGTCTGGCTGCATGGTGAGAGCTTGCTGCAAAGCAGATTCGTAATACGGTCGCGCTTCTGTTCGTCTGCTGAGCGCATCCAACACCGTGCCCATCACTGCATTCACGCGGGCGGAGTCTGGAGCCAAGGCCACCGCCTGTTGAGCTTCTTGCAGTGCCTCCGGAAGCTTTTTCTCACCAAGGAGGATGCCGGCTCTTTGCGCGTGAGCCAACGCCGCAGCAAGTGGAATCTCGAAGTGTCCGTCATACACGAAGACACTGGAGTCGATGACATCTACAGGCGTCAGATTCTTGAACTGTTCATAGGGATTAAGTGGAGGCGGGCCGAATTCGAATCCCGTGAGATCCACGGCGCTGATGAAGACCGGACCATCGATCGCAGGCGTAGCATCTGAGAGTGTGCCCAGCCAAATTGACTCGACGGTCGGAAGCAGCTTACACGGGATTTTGTAGTAATCGTAGTCGATCACACCGGTTCCGAAGTAAACGAACCAACAGCGCTGAATGTTACGCTGGTCGGTGTATCGCTTTACGGCGTGCAATTGCTGCGCCCAGTCCGCACTCGAATCGCTCAGATTTCTCCACACGTTCTTCGGGCCACCAAAGGCTTCGTTCGCATAGCCAATGTAGTTGGGAAATGTGCGCGTCACAGAGATTGCCTGAAACAACAACAAGAGTACGACAGCATACAGCCAGTGACGGCGGCTCTTAACCAATACTGAGGTCGCGCCTGCGATCAAGATCGCAAGAAAAATGTAGACAGGCAGAATGTGGCGAATACCAATGTTCATTCCGCCAAGCATCGAAGCTGCCAGATAGATCAGTGCAGGAATCAGCAGAAACGCGAGTGCACGCCTGTTCTGCAGGCGACCGCTCGCAATCACCCAAATGCTAATCACTAATAGGATCAAGAAAGTAAGGCTCGACTTCACCAGCATCGCCGCTGGGAAGTAAAACCAGACTGCGTGAGGATATGCTTTGCCGAAGACATAACTGTTGAACCTGTCGGCACTGAACAATACGTGAGCGAAGCCATAGATGTAAGACTCGGGCAACAAATGCAGTCGTGCAAACTCACCCAACACTCTCGCTTCTGTCGGACTTGGCACCTGGTTGAGTTGCGCCTCCATCGACGGATTCAACTTCAATTCGTTCCCGCGTGCCGAATAGCGGAATCCATACGTGCCCCACAGAATTCCTACTGAAATCAGACCGATGATCAGCAGAGCAGCACCGAGGCGAGCAGTGCGCTTACCAATAGAATGTTGCGATCCCATGTCCGCTGACCTTCGTCGGAATACCTCGATCCCTGCGAGCATCACCAGCATCGGGAAGACCAACACAGCACTGTGCTTGGACGCCAACGCCAATCCCACAGCAAGACCTGTGATTGCAAGGCGGCTTACCGAGGGCGCTTTGACATAACGATAGAATGCATAGATCGAAGCCAGCAGGAAACAGGCTTGGATTGCATCTGTGGTCACCAACGCTCCATGCGCGAGCAGTGTTGGGTCAAAGACGAGCAGGCCCAGCGCAACGAATCCCGCAGTTGTGCCAAACATCTCCCGAGCGGTGAGAAACACTATGACCAGCAAAAGTAGCGTGAAGATCGAAGCCGCCATCTGCGCTCTAAAAACAACCTTGTCGGCGTCATTGTGAAAGATGAAATCTCTTCCACCGAGAACTGCCTGCAATCGGTAAGGACGATCCTGCAATTCTGGCACATTCAACTGCATGCCAAGCAGGGGTAGCGTGGCAACGAACTTGACCAGTGGCGGGTGCTCGGGATTCAGCCCGAAGTCGCCCTTCCACGACATGTATCCGGAATAGATGTGATCGGGCTCGTCCCAGGTAACGGTGTTCGCGTGTGACGTCAGCGCCAAATGTATGGCGAAGAGCACTATGAATGCGCCCACGCCCGCAACAACCCGCCCACGTCGAGGGTTCTCTCGCAATTGAGTCACGGTTTGTATACGCCATGTGGGATTCAGTTTCATCTATTCCCCCTTGAATCCTATTTGAAGTCGGTCGAGATGCTGAGATCCTTCCAATCTCGGTCGGACGCTAACATTTGCATTGTGTGTTTCTCGGCTGCGTTGTAAGCGTCAGTTCCAAGCAGGAGCCGCAGCGGCGGTTCGGAAAGCGATGCAATATGCAGGAGCGCCCCTGCCGCTTTCATCGGATCTCCCGGTTGCTTGCCGTCGTAATCGCGTTGAAAACGGACCGTAGCGCCGACCGTCGTGTCATACTCCGGCCGGCCTTCGCGAAGCGTAGTGGAAGAGCCCGCGAAGTCGGTTCGAAAGCCGCCCGGTTCGACGATTGTGACCTTTATGCCAAGCGGTCCGACCTCTTTGGACAGAGATTCTGAAAAGCCTTCGACACCGAACTTCGCTGCGGCGTATGCCGCGCGCCCTGGTGGGCCAACGCGCCCGCCAATCGACGATATCTGGATGATGTGGCCAGATGCGCGCTCACGGAAGTAGGGGAGTACTGCCTTCGTCATAATAATGACGCCGAATAGATTCGTTTCAATCTGTGCGCGGAAGTCCGCGAGAGACGTATCTTCGACGGAGCTTACGTTCCCGTAGCCGGCATTGTTAACGAGGACGTCGAGGCCGCCGAAGGTTTGGATCGCTGCTTCGACAGCGTACCTTGCCTGCTTTTCGTTCGTGACGTCGAGCGGTACGGTGTGCACACTCTCTCCAAACTTGCCGGCGAGATAAACGAGATCTTCCGAATTGCGCGCCGTGGCCAGCACGCGGTGCCCGGCTTTGAGCGCCTCTTCAGTGAAGGCTCGACCAAGGCCGCGGGAAGCTCCCGTAATTAGCCAGACTTTTGACATGCTTACCTCCTCCGCATCACTTGCGAGCGTGCGTTGCGGCTTCTTCGATCACAGCAGCGACCTCCTTCGGTCTGGAGACGTAGACGGCGTGGCTGGCGCCTAAGACTTCGACCTTGTGGCTGTTGGCTCGTGCGGCATACCACCGTTCAAGGTCGGGGTTGATAGTCCTGTCTTTTGTCGCGACCAACATCCAGCTCGGTTTGCTTCTCCATGCAGGCGTCGTGATAACCGCTTTGAAATTGTCAGCAAGGTTGAGTACCTGTGATCGCGCCATGAAGGCGGCCTGCTCGGCAGACAGGTCGGCTGCGAAGTACTCATGAAACTGCGCGGGGTCGAGATAAGTGAAACCGTCAGCAGTCTTCTTTATCGCGCTAGACTTACTTAGGTCACTCGGGAAGCGTTTTCCGACGTCAGCCTCATTCTCTCCAGCATCTGGCATGTGGGCCGCGACATACACCAATCCCACAACCGATGGATCGTTCCCGGCTTCAGTAATTATGGCTCCCCCATAACTATGAGCGACAAGAATGCATGGTCCATCCTGTTGAGCAATGACGCGTTTCGTCGCAGCCACATCTTCCTTAAAGGATGTTTCCGGCTCCTGGACTAGACGGACGTTGTAGCCATCTTTGACAAGAATGTCGTAAACGCCCTTCCAGCCGGAACCATCGGCCCAGGCGCCGTGAACCAGAACAATATTCCGAACGCGACGGTCTTGGGTCTGCGCGGAGAGAGCGCCACAGGTCAACAGTAACAATGCGATGCTGAGGGTCTGAGAGTTTCCTCGAGCTGCTCGAATAGCCTTCAATGGATTACTCATTTCGCCGCTCCTGGTGCAAATCTAGCGGAGACCGCCGCTGCCGAAGATGATCTCACCGGTAAGCCATCGGGCTTCGTCCGAGGCGAGAAAGGCTGCGATCAACCCAATGTCTTCCGGCATGCCGGTTCGACCCAGCGGAGTCAGCGCTTTGATCTCGTTTGCGACTTGCTCGTAAGTCTCCATAGCACGCGCGCCCTCGGTGTCGATTACGCCAGGGTTGATGGAGTTCACGCGGATGTTCTGCGGTCCGAGTTCCTTCGCGAGCACGCGGGTGATAGCGTCCACTGCACTCTTCGTTGCTGCGTAGATCGACGATGCGGGAGGAGTTAGGGTGCTTGCTACAGAGCCAATGTTGATGATGCAGCCGCCCTTTTCGCCAAATTGCTTTGCAGCACGTTTGGAAGTCAGGAGAAGTCCGAGCACATTCGTGTCGAACTGGCGATGAAACTCCTTTTCGTTTACGTCTTGTAAGGGCAGGTAGGAGAAGACGCCGGCATTGTTGACAAGGATGTCCACATTGCCGAGTTGCTCCTCTGTCTCGCTGAAGAACCGATCGATCGCTTCCGACGAGGTCACGCTCCCTTGCACGGCAATGGACTTTCCGCCGACCGCTTTGATCTTTTCAACAACGCGATCGGCACCTTCTCGATCGGAGGCGTAGTTCACCGCAACCGCGGCGCCTTCCTTTGCCAGCGACAAGGCGATGCCTGCCCCGATTCCTTTCGATGCTCCTGTTACTAAAGCGACCTTTCCATCAAGCTTTGCCATAGTATTCTCCAGGTCTGCCTCTTTCAATTGCGCCGCATCGGGCGACCACACGATTCGGATAATCGATCTGTTCAAAAATCTCCCTCGGTCGTAGCCTCGCGTCGCTAAGATGAGCTATTCAGATCGTGTTCACTCGCCGCGATTTGTGCGGTATCGCCTTCGTCAAAGCCACCGCGGCTAAATAACTCTTTGGATTGTGACACACTCTTGCTTCTCATCACGCCAAGGCCAATGCAATGATCCTGCCAAAGTTTGGCGTAACTGTTTCGGTGAGAGAATGAAGGATCTTTAGTCTGCCCGAGGCTTAACACATGATCTTGTCGCAAGACCTGCGTGAGACTAGCGTGCGCCATTTACTACTTTACTTACAGTTTACTTGTCATGCGGCGTGACAATTCGCTTCGAATCCTTCTTTCCCGTGCTTTCACTTTGGCATTTCTTCAGCGATCAGATGAGTTATCTTGGGCGGCTCGGGGCCGAGATGAAATGCCTGAGCGCGCTGTTCTACTTCGCGATTCTCGGCGGTGACTCTTTCGTGTTGCCGCAAATGATCGCCCCACGATTCAGTCACGAAGGTTTCGATGTATCTTTCGGGGTCCGCGGTATCGCGACTTAAGTTCCAACGGATTGCGCCGTCGCGTTGACGTATCCGCTTCATCTCTTTCATTGCCTGCAAAAACTCGTCAGCGGTTTTTGGATCGATTCGATATTCCATAACAGTGATCGCCGGTCCCTCCTGTGGCTCGGCATCGATCATTACAATTGGTTCGGGCCAATGCAATGAAGGCGTCAGCGGCAAATTCGTGTTGCCGGCGAGACGATACCGCCACGCGGCTGCGGGTCCAACGAGCAAACCAATTGCCGCGAACAATAGCGCGGTCGAAACACCGATGCGCGCTGCCACAAAACCCCAGACGGCGCTGCCGACGGCGAGACCGCCCATGAAGACCAGCAGGTAAACGGCCATGACCCGTGCTCGTACCCACGAAGGCGTGACTGTTTGTGCGGACACGGTCAAGCTCGACAGTACCGCAATCCATCCGACGCCCCCGCCTGCTAACGCGCCGGCGAGCACTCCGAAAGAGTGAATGTAGGCAAGGGAAATTGTTGCTAAGGCAAACACAACCGTGCCCGCCGCTACCAGTCCATTCACAGAGAGCCGCTCTCGGATCTTTGGCAGCAACCAGGCACCAATTATTGCGCCGAGACCGATGCAACCGAGGAGCAGCCCATAACCGAACGAGCCCAGACCTAACCCTCTCCGAGCCTGCTGCGCCAGTAAGGCCCACAACCCGCTCGCGCAGACAGCGAAGATGCCGGTCCGAACCATGACTGTTTGGAGTTCCGGCGAGTTGCGCAGATAGAGGGTGCCGCTGCGCATAGCTCCAATGATGTCTTCAGGAGGTAGCTTGCTTCTCCGCGGAGCAGGGCGCCAACGATAGACGACGACCATTATGGCAATGAATGAAGCTGCGTTGAGGAAAAAGACTGCCCATGGGCCAGACGCGCCAATGATGAAGCCGCCTAACGCCGGACCGATTGCACGCGCGACGTTAAAAGCGACAACGCTCAGCGTGATCGCGGCTGGCAAATCTGTCGGACGAACCAACTCAGGCGTAATCGCCTGCCAGACCGGGTTACTCATCGCCGTCCCGACGCCAAGAAGAAAAGTCAGCGAGAGCAAACGGGTGGGAGTCATTTGGCCCATCAACGCCAGGACACCCATCGCGCCTGCGGCGACGACCATCCAGCCCTGCATGAACAGAAGCAAGCGACGGCGATCGACTATGTCCGCGAGCGCCCCTGCCGGCAGAGCTATCAGCACTACCGGCAAACTGCCAAATGTTTCTACCAGTGCCACCAGCACAGGTGAAGGCGTCAACGAGGTCATCAACCACGACTCGCCTACGTCCTGCATCCACGTCCCGATGTTCGATACGACGGTCGCTATCCAAAGTGCACGGAACACGGATTCGCGCAGCGGACTCCAGGCGGATAAGAGACTACCGGCATCCTTCCCCTGGGGTTCCTTGGCCAAAGGAATTGTCTTAGCCGATTTCGACATACTTCTGCACTATATCCCTAAAACTTACACTGTCACTGCGAATTGCCTAGTCGGCCTAGTCATTCGGAAGCAACCTTCTCGACGCGGCGTCAACGCGGTTTTTGTGAATCGTTCGTATATGGTACTGGAATCCACCTGTAGTGATCGCCTTCTTTCTGAATATGTCCTACGCCCGGAAAATAAACGTGGTCGAGAGCTACAAGGTATCCATTCTTTGCTTTAGAATTCTTTTTGCTTGATCTTTTTCTGCACTATCAGATAGTGAAAGAACATTGTTTATCAGTTCTGGAATTGATTCTCTTACCCATCCATCAATTACATTATGAATTCTTTTGTGTATTTTTACTACAGGATCATCAGTGTTTACGTCAAAGACACCAGTGTAATTATCATATTCTACTCTGTATATCAAAGCCAATATGCAATCTTTTGGGTTTGGATTTTTCAGCTGCTCTATAGATTGTGGTCCTGCTTTGCCTTGAACAACTTTGTTTTTGAGACCAACTGCATTTATTATAATACCATTAATACCTATCTTGGAATCTTCTATGCCTGTAACTACCCCAACAACTATCTTTCTAAATTCTCCATCTGGTATAGATGTGAAAGCATGATCTCCTTCCTTCCATGTTTTTTTACTGAACATGGCAGCTTTTCAAAAAAGATCATATTTAATGTGTTGCTTCAGAATGCTTAATATCGGTCATTCCGAAAACTTCTCAAAGATGGACAAGGAACAAATTCTTACAAAGTTTTCTGCCGATCCTGATAGGTATTACAAAGTAGCATTGTTTGAAAATGAAGGATTTGTACGAAAATCATGTGCAAAATGCAAACGATATTTCTGGACTCTTGATATTAATCAAAACTTTTGTCCTGATGATTCTGAAAATAATTATTCATTTATTGGTAATCCTCCTACAAAGAAAAGATTTGATTATGTTCAAGCATGGAGAGAAGTAGAATCTTTTTTTGTACAAAACGGTCACAAGTCAGTTAGCAGATACCCAGTTGTCTGCAGATGGCGCGATGATCTGTATTTTACAATAGCATCAATTGTAGACTTTCAGAGAGTTATGGGATCTAAGGTTGTTTTTGAGTTTCCTGCAAATCCTCTAGTAGTACCACAACCTTGTCTTAGGTTCAAAGACATTGAAAATGTTGGAGTCACTGGAAGACATTTTTCTAGTTTTTGTATGATTGGTCAACATAGTATTCCAAATTCGCAAGGATATTGGAAAGACAAATGTGTTGATCTAGATTTCAGACTACTGACAGAAAGATTTGGTATTGATAAAAAAGAGGTAGTTTTTGTAGAGGATGTCTGGGCTGGAGGTGGTTCATTTGGTTCCTCGTTAGAATATTTCGTCAGAGGACTAGAACTTGGAAATGCTGTCTTTACTGAATTTCAGGGAGATCTAGAAAATTATTCAGTTTTGGACCAAAAAATAATAGACATGGGAGCAGGTCTTGAGAGGTTTGCTTGGATTACAATGGGCACTCCAACTGCATATGATTGCTGTTTTGGTCCCATCACAAAAAATCTCATACAAAACGCAGGAATAGATCTTGATTCTAAAATGATATCAAACTATTTCATATCGATAGCAAAAAGCCTTAGTGATTCAAACGATATCTCAATTGCAAGAAAAATTGCTGCAAAACAAGCAGGAGTTGATGAAACCAGATTCAATAAAACAATAGCACCACTTGAGGGGATTTATCTAATTGCTGATCACCTTAGGACTTTGGTATTTGCAATTTCTGATGGTGCCCTGCCAAGTAATGTAGGTGGGGGATACAACTTACGAATGATTCTAAGAAGAACTGTAGCTACAATGGACAGGTTTGGCTGGAATTTTGATCTAAAAGAATTAGTTGACATGCATATTGATTATCTAAAATCAACTTATCCAGAATTAGAAGAAACACGAAATGATGTCAAGACCATAGTCGGAATAGAAAGAGAGCGATACAATGAATCAAAAACAAGAATGAAAAGCATTGCAAGTACCCTAAAGAGTCAAGACAAGAAATTGACAGTTGACGAACTTATTAGATTATACGAATCTGACGGAATAACACCTGACTTTTTAAAAGAAACTCAAATAATTTCTGAAATTCCTCCTACATTTTATGAAAGATTATCAGAATTACATCAATCAGAAAAACAAGAGAAAAAAGATGATCTTGACTTGAAAGGAATTCCAGACACCGAACTATTATACTATAAACAAGACCCAGAAGAGTTTGAGGCCAAGGTTCTCAAAGTAATAAAAAACAAACTAGTGGTTTTAGACAAGACATCATTTTATCCTAGAGGTGGAGGCCAGGAGCCAGATCATGGAAAAATTGGAACCTTTGATGTGATTG
>Ga0137418_10007340_pt1 | contig 10129 bp, 4 predicted proteins | sample CZODoug3_1_2_16f_FD_122242 | JGI IMG/M metagenome (GOLD analysis project Ga0137418, IMG submission 122242) | Vadose zone soil fungal communities from Angelo Coast Range Reserve, California, USA - CZODoug3_1_2_16fungal (Hybrid Assembly) | ecosystem: Environmental > Terrestrial > Soil > Vadose... | reverse complement strand
CCATCAAGGAGCTGGCGGTGGATGTGATTCCGCGCGACTTCCGGGTCGCCGACACGCGCCGCGCACGCGTCATCCTCGTCGAGGCGGGCACGCGCGTGCTGCCGGCGTTCCACGCCGATTCCTCGGCGCGCGCGCTGAGGCAGCTGCGCGAGCTGGGCGTGGAAGTGCGGCTCGGCGCGCCGGTGACCCGGGTGCTCGCCGACGGGGTGGAGCTCGGCAGCGAACGGCTGCGCAGCCACAACGTCATCTGGACGGCGGGCGTGCGCGCCGCGCCGCTCACCGCGACGCTGGGTGTGCCGCTCGGACCCGGCGACCGCGTGCGGGTGTCGCCGGACTGCTCGATCCCGGGGCACCCCGAGACGTTCGTCATCGGGGATGCGGCCTGCCTCGTTGACGCGGCGAGCGGGCGGCCGGTGCCGGGCGTGTCGCAGGGGGCGATGCAGATGGGGCGCTATGTCGCGCGCGTGATCGACGCGGAGCTGCGCGGTGTGCGCAGCGAGCGCGTCGCCGGATTCCACTACCGCGACAAGGGCTCCATGGCCACGATCGGCAAATGGCGCGCGGTGGCGGAGATCGGCCGCGCGCATTTCGGCGGTCTGCTGGCCTGGCTCGCGTGGATGGCGTTGCACCTCACCGTGCTCATCGGCTTTCGTAACCGCCTGGCGGTGCTGCTCTCCTGGATCTACGGCTATGTGTTCTCCCGGCGTAGCTCGCGCCTGATCACGCGGGGTGCCCCCGGGGAGCTGCGCCAGCCGCTCGCTCCGGGTACCCCGGCATCACCGCCGCGCCGCTCCTGATGGCCACACCGGTTCATCCGCCACTGCACACCGGCGTCGCGCCCGGCGGCCGCGAGGCTACGACGCTGCGGGGTTTCTTCGGCGTGTTCCGTTACAGCCGGCGCGCCCTGGAGCTGGTGTGGAGCACCAACCGGGCGCTGACGCTCGCACTCGCCCTGCTGACCCTCACCGCCGGCATCCTGCCCGCCTCGGTCGCCTACGTCGGCTCCCTCATCGTCGATGCGGTCGTGGCCGCCATCCGCAGCGACGGCGGCACGGCAACCCGTGTCGTGCAGCTGGTGATCCTGGAAGGGATCCTGGTGGCGGCGATTGCGGCGGCGCAGCGCGGGCTGTCGCTGTGCCAGTCACTGTTGCGCGCGCAGCTCGGCCAGCGTGTCAACGTGATGATTCTCGAGAAGGCGCTCACGCTCGAGCTGCAGCACTTCGAGGACTCGGAATTCTACGACAAGCTCACGCGCGCGCGCCGTGAGGCCTCCACCCGCCCGCTGAGTCTGGTCACCCGCACGTTCGGGCTGGTGCAGAACGGCATCTCGCTGGTGAGCTACGGGGTGCTGCTGGCGCGTTTCTCGCCCTGGGCGGTCGCGGTGTTACTGCTGGCGGGCCTGCCGGCGTTCGTCGCGGAAGCTAAGTTCTCCGGTGATGCGTTCCGGCTGTTCCGCTGGCGCTCCCCCGAGACCCGCATGCAGATCTACCTCGAGACCGTGATCGCCCGCGAGGATCACGCCAAGGAGGTCAAGCTCTACGGCTTGGGTCCCCGCCTGCTCGAGCGCTATCGCGACATTTTCCGGCGGCTGTACCGCGAGGATCGCGCGCTCACCATGCGGCGCGATGCCTGGGGCTTTGCACTGGGACTCATCGCCACCGCCGCGCTCTACGGCGCCTACGCCTGGATCGCGGTCACCGCCGTACGGCGCCTCATCACACTCGGCCAGATGACCATGTACATCGCGCTGTTTCGCCAGGGGCAGGCGGCCGTGTCCGCCATGCTGGCGGCGGTCGGGGGCATGTATGAGGACAACCTGTACCTGTCGACGCTCTACGAGTACCTGGAAACCCACGTGCCGCCGCCGGCCGGCACCGTGGTGCGCGGTCCGCATCCGGAGGATGGCGTGCGCTTCGAGGATGTGAGCTTCAGCTATCCGGGGGCCGAGGAGCCGGCCCTCGAGCACGTCACGCTGCACCTGACCCCGGGCACGAGTCTCGCGCTGGTGGGGGAAAACGGCTCAGGCAAAACCACCCTGATCAAGCTGCTGACCCGCCTGTACGCACCCACGGCGGGGAGGATCCTGCTCGACGGGCAGGATCTGGCACAGTGGGATGAGGGCGCGCTGCGCGAGCGCATCGGCGTCATCTTCCAGGACTTTGCCCGCTATCAGATGCTGGTGGGTGAAAACGTCGGCGCCGGCGATGAGCGGTTCTTCGAGGACGAAGCGCGCTGGCGCACGGCGGCTGATAAGGGGCGGGCCAGCGAGTTCATCGAAAACCTGCCCTCGGGCTATCACACGCAGCTCGGCAAGTGGTTCCGCGACGGGCGCGAGCTCTCCGGCGGCCAGTGGCAGAAGATCGCGCTGTCGCGCGCCTTCATGCGCATCCGCGCGGACATCCTGGTGCTGGATGAGCCGACGGCGGCCATGGACGCACAGGCGGAGGCGGAAGTCTTCGAGCACTTCCGCCAGCTGGCGCGCGAGCGCATCACCATCCTCATCTCGCACCGCTTCTCGACCGTGCGCATGGCCGATCAGATCGCGGTGCTCAATCAGGGCCGCATCATCGAGCGCGGCAGCCACGAGGAGCTGATGCAACTGAACGGGCGCTACGCGCAGCTGTTCACGCTGCAGGCGCGCGGTTACCGCTGAGTGCGCAGATCCGCCTTCATGCGCCGGTAATCGACCCTGCGGATCTCCTCGATCTGGCAGCGCCACCGCCCGGTGGTCACCGAATCCAGGCGCGAGTACACCGCGCCTCCGGTGGAGGTGATCCCGATGCGGGTGGCGAACTGCAGGTCATCGCACGGCGGGGACACCTTGATGAGGTAGGCGTCGCTGACTCCCGTGAACACTACCAGCTCGTAGCGGCCGATCGGCTGCCAGCCGTCGTAGCGTCCGAGCCAGGTGAAGTGCGCGATCGGCTCGCCGGAGTACGCAGCGAAGCGATCGCGCTCTTGCTGCTGGCTCTCGTGACGGGGGATGCCGGTGGCACAGGCGGCCAGCAGGGCGAGCGCCGCCGCCAATGCGGCAAGCCCCAGGTGTCGCATCCTGCGCTCCGAAGGGTGGGGTGTTGGTTTCATCTTGCACCTGCTTCGTGCCGCGCGCCAGCGCGAAAGTTCACTGTTGAATTTCCGTGTTCCCCAGGTGTCAACCGGCGCCGCCGTGCGGCGTTGGCCCGCAAGGGCCGGCGTCCGGCTCATCGCAACCGCCGGTGAGCAGTGCCACCGGGAACTCGGCCAGGGCGTGCGCGGCCAGCACGCCCACGCTCTCACCCTGCCGCACCGGCAGCAGCTGCACGCCGTCGAGGACATTACGGAACGACTCGCGCGCGCGCTCCTCGCGCGGCAGCTCGATGAGGGTCTCGCCCCATACGGCCTGCCCGAGGGGCAGCCCACCTTCGTCGCCGAGCAGGCGCCGGTACAGCCGCGGCGCAATGACCACGAGGGACTGCTGCCGCAAGCGACGCGCGAAGGCGCACACGTGCTGCGCCCGCACTCCCCGCACGCGCAGCCGCCGGTAGTCGCCGTCGCGAAACAGTTGCGGGTGCGCGCGCCGCAGCTGCAGGGCCTTCCAGGTGAGCAGCAGCTTAGCTCGCCCGTCCTCCATGCGCTGCGCGAGCGCGCGCGGCGCGGTGCCGGGGTCGGCATGCTGCAGCTCGGCCAACAGGGCGCGGCGGCGGCGATAATCAACCGCGCGCCGATTGTCGGGATCGACCAGCGAGAAATCCCAGATCTCGTTCCCCTGATAGATGTCGGGCACCCCCGGCGCGGTCAGCTTGCACAGCGTCTGTGACAGGGCATTCAGCAGGCCGAAGCGCGCGACACGCCGCTGGAACTCGACGAAGTCGCCTAGAAACAGGTTGTTGTCGCGCGGCTCCAGCGCGCTGCGCACGAACTGCAACAGCGCCTCCTCGTAGGGCGCGTCGGTTTCGGTCCAGCTGGTGCGCAGCTTCGCCTCGCGCGCCGCCTTGATCATGTAGGCCTCGATGCGCTCTCGATAGGCGGCGGCGCCCGCCGTGTCCGGCTCGGTCAGCGGCCAGGTGCCCACCAGGGTCTGGTAGAAGTGATATTCGTCGTTACGCGAGGGTGCCTGCCGTCCCTCGACCTCGCGCTTGCGCGAGCGGTTGATGCGGCTCCAGCGGCGCACGGCCTCGCGCCACGGCGTGCTCATTTCCGAGAGCACGCTGAGCCGCGCGCGCACGTCCTCGGAGCGCTTGGTGTCGTGGGTGGAGGTGGCGAGCATCTCGTGTGGCCAATGGCGGACGCGGTACTCCGCGTCCGCGTGAAACGCGCGCACGCCGCCGCCGTAATTGCCGGGCTCGCCGCCGACCTCGTTGAGCGACAGCAGGCGGTTGAAGCGATACAGCGCGGTGTCCTCGATTCCCTTGGCGGTGATCGGCGCGGTGATCTGCTGGAACTTCATGGCGAAGGCACGTATGCGGCCCCGCAGCTCATCGGTCGGCGCCGGCAGCTCCAGCAGCAGCGCCGCACGCACGAAATCGAACACCGACGCCTCGTTCGCGGCGCGGCGCCGCCGGGCGGTGGCGATGGCCCATTCGATGTAGCGCCGGTCGCTGTCGGCAACCGTTGCCGCGACGTAAGTGCGGTATACGGGGAAACAGGCGATGACTTCCGCGAGCGCGGTGCGCAGGCCGTTGTAAGTGAAGTCGCGCGTGCGCCGGTCGGCGCGCGCGATCCGCGCCAGCTGGTTGGTGGCGACGTTCAGCTCCGAGGCGAGCGAGCGGCGCAGCACCAGCTGCTGGCACTCGTACGCCACGTCGCGCCATTCGAGTGGCTCGTCGATCACTGCGCGGTACGCGCGGTCCATGCGCGCGCGGGTGGCGGAATCCACCAGCATGCGGTTGACGACGTTGGCGAAGTGGTAACCGGTCTCCCCGTGCACCGGCCAGTCCGACGGCAGGTGCTCGAATGAGGCGCTGATCTTCTCGACCACCAGGTACAGCGCCCGCGCGCCGCGCCGGCCGGTGACTGCGGCGATGCGCTCCTGCAGGCGTCGAACGTAGCCTGCCGGGTCGTACAGCCCGTCCGCGTGATCGATGCGCAGGCCGTCGATCATGCCGGCGGCGATCAGCTGCAGCACCAGGCGGTGCGTGACTTCGAACACCGCTTCATTGTCGACCCGCAACGCCGCCAGATCGTTCACATCGAAGAACCGCCGGTAGTTGATGTCCTCGGCCGCGACGCGCCAGTAGGCGAGGTGGTAGGCCTGCAGCTCGAGCAGCTCGTGCAGCGCATCGAAGCTCGCCGGCTCCGCCGGCGTGCCGCCGAAGCTGCGCACCGCCGCTTCGATCGCGGCGGCGACCTCGGGGTTGCCGGCCGTCAGCGCCGCGAGCCGCTGCTGGTGGCGCTGCTTCTCGCGGCAGCGCTCCGCCACCTGCTCGGGCGTGAGCACCTGGCGGTCGGGGAGCGCTGCCAGCGCGCGCCTGATGTTCTCGAGCTCGGTGTTGGAGACCAGCGCCGCCACGCGATCGAGGATCCGCGGGTAGGTGCGCGGATCGAGCGGCAGACGATGCGACTGGTAATACACGGCGAAGGAGCCCGAGTGCGGCTCGAAGCGCAGCTCGAGCTCGCCGCGCTCGAGCACCGTGCCGTAGGGATCCGCCAGCACCGGCACCAGCACCTTGTGGGCGCGGTCCGGATTGGACGGCGCCCAGTCGATGTCGAAGAACGCCGCATACATCGATGCCTCGCCGTTCTCCAGCACGTCCATCCACCAGGCGTTGTCGGCCCCCAGGATGCCGACGTGATTCGGCACGATGTCGAGGATGTGACCCATGCCGTGCGCACGCAAGGCCGCCACGAACAGCTCGAAATCATCGCGCTCACCGATCTCCGGGTTGAAGGAGTTGTGGTCGACCACGTCGTAGCCGTGCGTGCTGCCCGCGCGGGCGCGGAAATACGGCGAGCAGTACACGTGGCTGATGCCGAGCGCCGCCAGATACGGAACGATCGCCGTCGCGTCGCGGAACGTGAAGCCGGCGTTGAGCTGCACCCGATAGGTGGCGCGCGGAATCACGAGCTCAGCCGCGTCGGCGGCGCCGGCGCGGCGCCGTGCCGGGCCGCGCCGCTCAGCGCGATTCACGGCCGTGCTCCAGCAGCCACAGGACGCTCCAGGGCGCGAGTTGCCGCGCGGTCAGCGCGGCGCCAGCGTCCTGGGTTGCGAAGATCACGCGCCCCGAGGCGCTGCCCACGAGCGGCGCTGCGGTCGCGCTGAGATTGGCGCTCAGGCGCAGCACCTGCTCGCCCGCCGCCCATTCCACCGTGAAGGCCGCACCGGCTTCGGTCCTGGTGCAGCTCCCCGCGCGCAGCCGCGGAATCAGCGGCACGATCTCGCGGCGCCGGATCGAGAGCAACCGCCGGTGGTATTGCAGCGCGCGCGCGTGCCGCGGCTCCTCGAGGCACCGCCAGTCGAGGCGCGCGGACGCATAGGTCGCCGCCGCCGCCGGATCCGCGCTGCCCGGGAACTCGCCGCTGCGATGCGCAAACACGCGTGCCGCCAGTTGCGGCTCGAAGTCGCAGAACCACGGGAACGGCTCGGTGGCCGCCCACTCCTCGCCCATGAACAGCAGCGGTGGTGCGGGCGCAAGCAGCAGCACCGCGGCCGCGGCGCGCAGCGCCGCCTCGTTGGGCACCAGAGCAGTGAGCCGCTCGCCGCGGGCTCGATTGCCGATCTGGTCGTGGTTCTGCAGGAAGTTGACGAAGGCGCTGGGCGGCAGGTGCCGGCTGCTTCCGCCACGCGGCCTGCCCAGGTAGCCCGAGGGTTCGCCCTGGTAGGCGAAGCCCTCCGCCAGGGTGCGGCACAGCAGGGCGTGGGGCTGGCGCGCGTAGTCCGCGTAGTAAGTGCCCGATTCGCCGCTCAGCAGGACATGCAGGCAGTGGTGCGCGTCGTCGTTCCATTGCGCGTCGCAGGTCGTGGCAGCGCCCGCGGCACCGAGAAAGCGCACGGCGTTGTCGAGGTTCTCGAGCGTGAGGTAGATCGTGCGGTTGCGGCCTTCGGCCGCGCGCGCCGCGCGGGCGATCTCGGTGACGATGTGCGGTTCGCTCTCGTCGTGAACGGCGTGAATCGCATCCAGACGCAGGCCGTCGAAGTGGTATTCCTCGAGCCAGTAGAGCGCGTTGTGGATGAAGAACTGACGCACCGCCGCACTGTCCGGTCCGTCAAAGTTGATCGCGGGCCCCCAGGGGGTGACGTGCCGCTCGCTGAAGAATTGCGGCGCGTACCAGTGCAGGTAATTGCCTTCGGGGCCGAAGTGGTTGTAGACCACGTCGAGCAGCATCGCGAGGCCACAGCGATGCGCGGCCGCGATCAGGGCCTTCAGCTGCTGCGGCGTACCGTACGAGCCGTGCGGGGCGTAGGGCAGCACGCCGTCGTAGCCCCAGCCGCGCGCGCCCGGGAATGCCGCCACCGGCATGAGCTCGACGGCCGTGACACCGAGGCGCGCGAGGTGCTCCAGCCGTGCCGCCGCTCCCGCAAAGCTACCCTCGGGACTGAAGGCGCCAACATGCAACTCGTAGATGACCGCGGCGGGCCAGGGCGGGGCGCGCCAGTCCCCGTCATCCCAGGCGAAGGCGCACGGATCGATGACCTCGCTCGGCCCGTGCACGCCTTGAGGATTGCGGCGCGAGGCCGGGTCGGCGACCTCGCGCTCGCCATCGAGCCGAAAGCGGTACAGGCTGCCGGCGCGGGCCGCGCCGGTCTCGAGCTCGAACCAGCCGCCGGGGAGCGCGCGCATCGCCAGCGGCTGCGTGCCGCCGGTGTCATAGAGCATCAGGTCGACCTGCCGCGCCGCCGGCGCCCACAACCGAAAGCGCACCGCTCCGGCGGGGGTGAGCTGCGCCCCGAACGGCATGTGGTGCTGGCGCCGGATCTGCGGCTGCATGCGGTTCCGCGTCAGCGCGCAAGCGCGGTGAGTCTGCGCAGCGGCACCTCGGCCCATTCCACCCGGTGGACCAGCTCATGACGCAGATCGGCGAGGGCCGTGTCGAGCTCGAACAGGCGCAGCAGCGGTGCCATCTCCTCGAACGATGCGTACAGGCCGCTCGCGCACGCGATCTCGTCGTAGCTCGCGAGAAATACGCGGCGCGCCTGCTGCTCCCACTCCTCGAGCTGCGGCTCCCATTTGCCGCGCTCGTGCGCGGAGAGCAGCGAACATTGTTGTAACGCCATGTGACGCGCATATGCAAACGAGCGCAGCATGCCGGCGACGTCCGTCAGCGGGCAGTGTTTGCGTCGCCGCTCGGCGGCGCTCTGACCGGGAGCGCCTTCGAAATCGGTGATGATGAAATCGTTGCGCTTCAGCAGCACCTGGCCCAGATGGTAGTCGCCGTGGCAGCGCGTCCTGACAGCGCGCGGGGCGGTGCGGCTGGCGGCGCCGATGCTGCGCAGCAGCGCTGCGCTCTGCCCGAGCACAGTAGCCGCGTGCGAAGCCGCTGCGGCTGGCAGGGTTGCGGCATGCTCGGCCAACATCTGCAGCGTGGCCGTGGCGGCCGCGCGCGTGGCGCGGTGCCAGGCGCTCAGATCCTCGGCGCTGATCGGCTCGGGCGCGAAGGCCGGGTCGGAGCTCGCGGCCGCGAGTGCCGCGTGCAGCTGCGCGGTGCGCGTGGCGAGGGTCTTCATGAGGGCGAGATGCAGCCCATGTGCATCCGCTGGCGGCGTCACGCGCTCCTCGAGGAAACGCACCAGATGATTGACGGTGTAGTCCCAGCCATCGCCCTGGTTGGTGACGAACGCCTGCAGCAGCGCGAGCGTGGAGATGGTGCCATCGCCGCGCCGATACTCGATGAAGCCCGCCAGCGGCACGCTGTTGGGAAAGTGCGCCACTTCGGTCAGATAGCGGCCGATTTCCACGCCGGGGTTGATGCCCGGCTGCAGTTTGCGGCAGATCTTCAGGAACAACGTCTCCCCGACCCTGACGGTGGTGTTGCCGCCCTGTGCGCCCGCCGGGGCGACCGCGGGATCGGCGGCCTGGGTGCCGCGCAGTGCGGCAAAGGCGCTGGTCGGGTGGCAGCGCACCTGTCCGTGCTGGGTCGGCCACAGCTGCGATGCTGCGATGCCCGCAACCAGGCTGCGGCAGAAGTCCTCGTCCGCGCCGGCGTCCGCCAGCACGCCCACCGCCGCCTGTTGGCGCACGCGCGCCAGGGCGGCGGGCTGGAGCTTGCGCCAGCGCGCCTCTTCGCTGTCCTCGAAGGCGATCGCCAGCGGTACGAAGTACTGGCCCGACAACACGCCGCCGGCAACTTCGAAGATCGCGAGCAGCCAGCGGTCCAGATCCAGCTGCGGCATGACGCAGTCCGCCAGCGTCGCGCCGCTCAAGTCCGCACCGCGCGCCGCCGCCGGTTCGGCAAGCGCCACGCCGGCGGGTGCCACCCAGCGCTGGGTGGCGAGAAATCCGGGCACGACGCGCCCCTCGAGTTGCACCCGCAGCCCGCTGGCGAGCGCCTGCCGCCAGGGCGCCACGCGCTCCGGAAAGAAGCTGCTCCATCCCTGCACCAGCACCATCACCGGCAGGTCCTCGCGCGCCACGCGCTCCCCATGCCACGGCGGCGCCTCGGCCTCGCGGCTGAGGCGAAACCAGAAGAACGCATGGCCGGGGAGCGTGAGCAGGTAAGGCGTATCGCCGATCGGCGGAAACGGCGCCCGCCCGAGCAGCTCGATCGGCACGGCGCCCTTGTGCTCCGCAAGATCGAGCTCGACCGGCTGCGCGGAGCGCGACAGGTTCGCCACGCACAGGATGGTGTCGGCCCCGTACTGGCGCAGGTACACCAGCACGTGGCGGTTGCCGGGACGGATGAAACGCAGCGTGCCGCGGCCGAAAGCCTGTGAGCCGCTGCGCACCTGCAGCAGGCGTCTCATCCAGTTGAGGAGCGAGGAGCGGTCGCGCGTCTGGGCTTCGACGTTCACCGCCTGATAGCCGTACACCGGATCCATGATCGGCGGCAGGTACAGCTGCTGCGGGTCGGCGCGCGAAAAACCCGCGTTGCGATCCGGACTCCACTGCATCGGCGTGCGCAGGCCGTTACGATCGCCCAGAAACACGTTGTCGCCCATGCCGATCTCGTCGCCGTAGTAGATGATCGGCGAGCCGGGCATCGACAGCAGCAGGCT
>Ga0137418_10007339_pt1 | contig 10130 bp, 11 predicted proteins | sample CZODoug3_1_2_16f_FD_122242 | JGI IMG/M metagenome (GOLD analysis project Ga0137418, IMG submission 122242) | Vadose zone soil fungal communities from Angelo Coast Range Reserve, California, USA - CZODoug3_1_2_16fungal (Hybrid Assembly) | ecosystem: Environmental > Terrestrial > Soil > Vadose... | reverse complement strand
GATGGGGCAGTATTCCACGCAAGCGGGGGAGCCCGCGCAGCCAGTGCAGCACTCGGTTATGACTGCCAACTCTTTGGGTTTCTTACGGCGAACGGTATCGGTACCTACGGACTTGGGCTCAAATTTCAGCTCATCGGGAACCATGCCTACGGCTTTGGCGTCGGCCATATGGCAGGGATTATACCTTAGATTCGCAAGGCGAAATACGTCACCACAGAGACACAGAGTTCACAGAGAAAACCTTTCAATCTTTCCCAAAATGCTACGTTCTCTTGAGATTTTCTCTGTGTCTCTGTGCCTCTGTAGTAGATACGCCCCTTTTTTCTGATATATTCTGCTTCCAGCCCTAGTTCCAGGTTCGTATTCCGCAATCCCAGGCTCCCGCAATGTAATCAATCGAGGAGCCACAGAAGGAGCAGCAATCATGGCAGGTAAAAGTCTTAATCGAGTTCAACTCATCGGCAATCTTGGCAAAGACCCGGAAATCAAATACACCCCTAGCGGCACTCCCGTAGCGAAGATCACCATCGCCACCAACGAACGTTTCAAAGACAAAGCCGGCGACTGGCAGGACCGCACTGAGTGGCACAACGTCGTGGTGTGGCAACGTCTGGCAGAAATCGCCGGCGAATACCTGAAGAAGGGCAGCAAGGTATATATCGAGGGACGCCTGCAAACGCGCTCCTGGGACGACAAGCAAACCAATCAGAAAAAATATATGACTGAAGTCGTAGCCCAGGATCTGGTTCTACTCGGTGGACGCGGCGAGGGTGGTGGCGGCGACGACTCCGGCGGACGTTCCCGCGGCGCAGCCGCTGGCGGCGGTTTTGACCAACGTGCGCCCGAGCCGGAACCAGCCGGTTCGACGCCCATCAGCGACGAAGATATTCCCTTCTGACGAGTGAGGCTGACGATGTCCGATCTGGCCAGCAAGACATGTGTTCCCTGTCGCGGGGGTGTGCCTCCGCTCAAAGGGATGGAACTCGCAGCGATTCACAAACAGATTCCTGAATGGGCGCACTGGAAAGTCGTGAACGAACATCACGTGACTCGCACCTATACCTTTCCCGATTTCAAGCAGGCGCTTGATTTTGTGAATCGCGTCGGGGCAGTGGCCGAAGAGCAAGGGCATCATCCCGACATTTTTCTGACCTGGGGAAAAGTAGACATCACAATCTGGACCCACAAGATTGATGGCTTGACCGAGAGCGATTTCATCATGGCCGCGAAGATCGACAAGCTCCAAAGCTAGTCGTTGGCCGTTCGTCGTTGATCGTTGGCCCGAGCCGCATTGTTCCTCGCCGTTGTGAATTGTCAGGGGGCTTGCTGATGAAGGTGTTCCTGCGCTCGACCGTAGTCCTGTTCTTTCTCGCCGCTGCAGCCTTCGCACAAAATGAAGTTATTAGTCCCAATGAAAACCTGGTTGTCGAAGGAGTTCCTCCGATTCCAGCGTCGCTGGCTGAAAGCTATCTCTTGGGCCACGTAAAGGGAGCGTTTACAGGCGCGACCAGCGACGCGAAAGGTATCTTTGAGGCTGCTAACCAGAGCACGTTGTTCCTCGACGAAATCGCGGAATTGACCCTGGAAGTACAAGCTAAGTTGCTGCGCGTTATTCAAGATGGTGTAGTGCAACGGGTAGGAAGTACCGCGCCACGGAAGGTCGAAGTGCGAATCATCGCGGCGAGCAATCGCGACCTAAGGAAAGAAGTGTCAGCCGGGCGATTCCGCGAGGACCTCTATTTCCGCTTGGAAGTTGTGCAGATTAAACTTCCGGCGTTACGCGAACGCCTCGGCGAGATTCCTGAGCTGGCGCTCATGCTACTCAGGCAAATTAATCAGCTAAGGGAAAAGCCCCGCCAGCTCACAACCGAGGCTCTGGCGCGTCTTGAGCGGCAATCATGGCCTGGAAATGTTCGCGACCTCTTAAACGTGCTGGAGAGGTCTGTGCTCTATTCGCGCGCAGAACTTATCGACGCTGAGGACCTAAAATTTAACTGCGATCCACCGGGGAAAGATCCTTTCGTAGCGTTGCCGGAACTATCCGATGGATTCAGGCTCGAGAAATATCTGGCACAGGTACGGAACCAGATTTTTCTGCAAGCCCTTGAGGCGTGCAAAGGCAACCAAACCGCAGCCGCGGAGATGCTGGGCGTTTCCAAACAGGCGGTCAGCAAGTTTGTGCAGGGGCAGAATGACAACGAGAATTGACGTCGCGACAACCACCGTTGTCGTAAGTCGGTTTTTTCATCAGCGTAAGTGGTTGATTCTGCGTTAGTGTGATTTGGTCCGCCGCGTGCCTTTGCTCTTCAAGAGGCAGAGATACTATGCGGACCTTGCAAGAAGAATTCTCAGAAATTGAAATCGGTCGATCTTCTGAGTTTCGTAATCTCATCCTGTTTCCATTAATGCGGCGAAGCGCAGTCGTCCTACCGTTGGACTATCTCCTCTTGGAAGACGGGATAGCCCAAGGAAAAGTCCGTGTGACCGAGCTTCACGCAAGCGGATCTGTCCCGGAGCTACGCCTTGAAAATAACGCGGACCTTCCCGTGTTGCTGGTAGACGGAGAGGAACTCGTCGGGGCGAAACAGAACCGCGTCCTGAACCTGACGATTCTCGCGCCAGCGAAGCATACAACCGTGATCCCCGTTTCTTGTGTAGAGGCGGGCCGCTGGGGGATGGAGTGTAGCGATCTGCAGGTGGCCAATCACGTCATGTATTCGTTGGGGCGCGGAGAACGAGTGACGCAGGTCACGGCCGCCATGCGTTCGAATGGCACGCGCAAATCGGACCAAGGAGCGGTGTGGAGAAACATCGCCGCCAAGGCGACGCGTCTGAAGGCGTCGTCGCCAACCGGCGCCATGTCCGCGATCTATGAGCGCCACGCCAGTTCGGTGGAGGAATTCGCTCGTGCTTTCACCTGGCAAGAGGGTCAGTGTGGAGTAGGGTTCGCTATCGGTGGCCGAATTCTTGGGTTGGAAATCTTCGATCACCCGGAAGTCATGCGCAGGTTCTTCCAAAAACTAGTCCGGAGCTATGCCCTGGATGCTCTGGATGCCCCGGCGGCGAACGAAACCGCAAGTGTCGAAGCGGTGTGCGCGCTGGTAACTCAGATAGGCGCAGCTCAGAGTTTTTCGGAGCAGGCCCTGGGGCTGGGAAAAGACGTTCGGTTCAATGGGTCCGAGATTTCTGGCGCGGCTCTCTGGGCCCAAGAGCGTTACGTGCACATTTGCACCTTCGCGAAGAATGGCCAGAGTTCCGACGCTCCTAATTTTTGGACGCGGATAACTCGACCGAGCCACCGCCGCACGTTTTGAATCATGCACAAGAGGGTGAACTGGGCTGGAAGAGAGCAAGTAGGGCAGAAGCCGATGTTTCGAAAGTCGGCAGGCTGTACTAAGAAAGGCTTCGACCTAAAATGTGGACCACAGGGGTCAAACCAATGAAGGCGGGCGCTCGGTCGGTGGTGCTCGATCCAGACAGAGACCGTCTGGACTCCTGGAAGGAAATCGCGGTTTATCTGGGTCGAGAGGTGCGCACTGCCCAGCGCTGGGAGAAGCGTGAAGGCTTGCCCGTCAACAGACACATTCACGCGAAGGCAAGCTCGGTGTACGCATTCAAACACGAGATTGATGCTTGGCTGCGGAGTCGCAGTCGGGCCACGAGCGAACCTGCTCCCGATAAGGAATGTTCGGAGCCCACGGCTGAAACCCTGAATCCAACGCTGCTTGTTGCGGCGCGGATGCCGGCCAAATCGCAGTTATTGTTGCAAAACTCTGCTGCCGGAGTAGGGTCGCTGGACCTATTGCAAGGAGAGAATCGAATCCGGCTGTATCTCTATGTACAGTTTCGCGGTGGAAGGGATGCGAATTCCTCGCTCAAGAAATCAGTAATTCGAGCCAGGGATGTAAACTGAACTCATTTGGCGCGAGGATCTACACAAGGCAGGATATGAGTGCGTTTGGATTGCGGAGGAAAGTTCGCAAAGGCCGTTTAGCCCGCGCCTGCCAAATGCCCGCAGTATTAGTCACATCCAGAGAACTGGCTAGAATAATCCTGTTGTGAAGAAAAAGCGGGCCATCCTCGTCATTTTTCTGTCTTGCCTGCTCGCGCTGGCCTTCTTGGCTTTCTTCGGAATACGGAGAACACGGATTGAGGCGCTTCAGAGTCTTGTCTCCCAGAACCTGAAGAACGGCGCGTCATCTGGCGAAGTGATGAGTTTTCTCGACGTCCAGCATCTAGAACACACAAGACTGAGTAAGCCCGAATTCACGCAACTCGGTGGGAATCAAAGCGTCATAGCTGCCATCAAGCGAAATACCTGGATCGGGTTGCCGCAGAAAGAATCTATTCACCTCGTCTTCGTTTTCAACGAAAGCCATGAACTCGTGAGATTTGACCTGTATCCAGTCTATACGGGAAAGCGGCGACCTAACTTGACCGGTGACGAGCAGCAGCGGCTGACAAACCGCTCCACGAAGTATGCGTATGCCGAAGCCTATCAGCTTTACCACAAGGGCCTCTACTACTTCGACGAATCAACCACGGTGGCAACGCTGAAGGCACGCGAATACTTCCAGCAAGGCATTGACAAGGACCCATTCTATCCGCAGGCCTACGCAGGATTGGCGGGCACCTACGTTTATTTCAGTGAGCTTCCTCCCAAGGAGGCGATGCCGAAAGCGAAAGCCGCTGCCCGAAAGGCGCTGGAGCTCGATGACGGCCTGGCCGAGACCCATGTCTCAATGGGATGGGTCAGCCTCTATTACGATTGGGATTGGGTGACTGCTGGAAAGCACTTTGAGAGAGCCATTGCGCTAAATCCAAGTTCTCCCCTCGCCCATCTTGAGTATGCAAACTATCTTTCGGCTCTCGGACGGTCGAACGAAAGCCTTGCAGAAACGCAACGCGCTCTGGACCTCGATCCGGTTTCCCCTTTGTTCAACTCAGACTTCGCATGGCAGCTTTATGCTTCGAGGCGATTCGACGGGGCCATTGAACTGTACCGGAAGACGCTGGAATTCGATCCGAGCTTCCCCCCTGCCCGTTTTGGACTTGGGTTTGCATATGCAGCAAAGGGCATGTACCGGAAAGCCTTGGCCGAATTTGAAAAGCTTCCACCAGACCAACGCGACGTTCGTCTCGCATATGTACATGCCCGAATGGGTGAGACAAGCCAAGCGCTCCGGATACTCGACGAGCTCAAGGCACGCTCAAAACAAAGCTACGTGCCCGCCTCCGCCTTCGCCATGATTTATCTTGGACTGGAGGACAAGGACCAGGCCTTCACGTGGCTCGAAAAGGCTTACGAGGAGCGTTCTTTTCGTTTCCTCGCCAGCGTTAAAGTGGACCCACTCTGGGACTCCTTGCGCTCCGACCCACGCTTCGCCGACCTGCTGTGCCGCCTCAGCTTGCCGCTGTGATTGCCACAGACGACCTGGATTGCTCGGAATACGTACGCATCAGGCGATTGCAGAAAGCAAGCCGGGGTCGTTCTTCCGGTTGTGTTCGCTGAATTCGAATCGAGTCCATTTTTCGGAGCGTTTGTCCAAACTCGGACAACGTATCCTTATTACCTGTAGCCCAATGAGTAGCCCAACTAGCAGAGGGGTTTGCACTGTTAAAAGACGCCGATTCAATGACTTAGATGAGATGACGGCGTGCTTGCAAAGCAGGTGCTCTCCCAGCTGAGCTACACGCCCGTATAACTCCATGATTTTAATAGATTTTTAGGAGAACGACCACCTTCTATTTCCGCAGGTGCTCTCCCGACACTTTTCGGCCAATGGACGGTTTGCGCGTTACCAGGACTTGAGTAGACGCTCAGTGCAGGGCAGGGCCACTTACGTTTGTGGGGCAGTTTCTGAGACAGGAATTACGCCCGGGTGGCCTTCGGACGAAAAAAAAGGCTGCCAGAGCACGCGCAAAGGCAGCCTAATAGACCCTGCAACTCAGTCTAAGCCCTGCTTATGGCGCTGGGTTGTTGTCGGATCGGGTACAAGCCGCGGCGGGTTCGGCGACAATATCACCCCCCACGTTTTGAAATGCCATGTTTTGGAGGATCAGGCTTGGGCATTTTGCGACGATGCCTCCTCCTCCATTACCCGAAACGTTGGTGCCGATAATGCTGCTGCCAGGACATTCGGATAGGTCGATACCGGTGCCGCCGTTTTGAACAACTTGGCTATTTCGGACCGAGTGTCCGCTGCCGCCGAAACAATGAATGCCACGGTTGCCGTTGGATAACGCCTGCACCTCCTGGACCGCAAAGCCGGCGCCGTCGAGGGTTAGCCCATGGTTATTTCCCACCACGCGAACTTTCTCAGCCTTATGACTGCTGCCCTCCAGGGCGATGCCCCTCTCGAAGTTGGTAACAACTCCGTTGCGGACGTGGGTTGCGATGGGATACTTACCACTAGTATTGGCAGTGCTGTAAATGCCAAACCCCGACCCTGGCCCCACAATGGTGTACCCGTGGAGGTCGAGGCTGACATAATCTGCAACAATCAAAATACAGGATGGATTACTACTTCCGCTCGTCTTCAGGTCCTTTCCCGTCGCGGTGAAACCCTTCGCGAGCTCATATGAACCAGGCTTGTCGATTACAGTACAGTTGCCGATGGTCCGGATTCCGTCTTCGACGTTGGACGCTCCTAACGCTACGAGCGAGTTGGCGTTCGACGTGCCAAATGCCGTAAACGAGAGGAGCGCCAATACACAGAACAGAGCGCCACCAGAGCGAATGTTGAAAACAGAGACGGCCTTTCTCATGATTTCCTCCTTAAATAAATTCTCTACGCAAAATGGAATGATTGTCCTGACCCTAATTTGCGATTTCAACTTTATCCTTCGCAAAACCATATGCCTGCCGCTTTCAGGTCTCAACCTAGGTGACCATTGGATTGCTTCCTTTTTATGAACTTATAAGCGTATGCACTTAAGCTTTGCCGACCCCCTATGGGCATGCATACCATGTGCCATTGTTAAGTGTCAGACAATCCTCGCGGCAGCAGCTAGGATCAATGAAGAACTGGTGGGATGTCCTTCCAGTTGCTGCCCAAATGCGACACCCCCGTGAATGGATACCTGACGAAAATCCGATGTTATGCCCGTTCTCCCATGCTCCGGCCTTGAAGAACACGAGCATGTCCGCGTTGGTCTTCCGAACCTACTTGGACGTATAGTCGTCTAATCGGACATGTGCTTTTTCGCGATTCTACTTTTCCGATTTCGGCGTTTACCAGGAGCTTGAAGCGTTAGTCAGCATCGGTCACAACAAAGTTTGCGCCGCCATTGGCTGGAATTCTGATTGGGCAGACATCAGCGAACGGACCATCCTTCTCCCCCACCAACACCGAGAAGACGGTTGCGAATGTGACTTGGTAATCCCCAGCTTGTTCAAACGAGAAGGCATCTTCAAGCAAGAAGTGCTCCTCAAAGTGCTCGCCGGGTTTCAACGTCACGAACGGAATTTCAGGAAAATCCCAGCTGTAGGTGTCGGGCAAGATAGCTGAATGGCTCAGTTTTTCCGACGGAAAGAACAGGGCCGAGTGGAAAGCAGGCTCTTTCCTGACCACGTCTAAACTGGTGCCCTCCGCCATTGCGCCGCGCTGCGGAAATCAAATTGTAGCTTGAGAGCCATTATCAACTGTCAGGACAATCGGGACGTGAGTGCTTTTTTTTATCGCTCCCTCGCGCTCAAACCGAAACTGCGTTTTGACCTGCGTTACGATGTCACTCCGCTCGACTATCAGCTCCAGCGGTGCCGTCTTCTCGCCGGCACACTCTAAAATGAGTACGTAAACACCTGGTTCTATCTTGTCGTCCCCGAAACCCCATCCACCAGACCACCCGTAGTCGACCATCCCGTCGGTAGGCCATCCTACCGATTCGACTCTTCGAGTCCCATCTGGCCTCGTGACGCTCAACGAACATGGTTTCCTGAGTTCCTGCGGAATTGTCGACGAATTCCTAGGCTTTACTCCGACCCAGAAACGAATGGCCTCACCTGCGACATATCGAGGCTTCTCTAGGCGGAGTACCGGTTCTATCCCTCCGCGCCCATTCTGAGAAGCGAACCCGTTTGAAAGTGGTGAAAAACACCAGCCCTCAGCGACAACTAAGCACAACCCGACAAGCCGAAGAGCAAAGGGTCTAATGGTGAGCATCACGGTGCCCAGATGAGTGCACTTTGAACTCCGAACGTCAAGAAATCAATGGGCACTGGAAAGTGAAATTCCGACCGCAGGGGAGAGCCGGCCAATGTGCCTGATTTGTCGCCTAACCGGAAAAGTTCCTGCAGTACTCACTTTCAGTACGGCGGCTCTCAGGCCCGCAATTTCCTTGGCTGACTTATTTTCAGCGGTGAGGACAGCCTGGCCAGCAGCAAGGTCGGCGCATTCCTTCCTTAAGTTCCGTGCATACTCGCTCAATGTGCTGTCTTCTCGTTTCCGGTTTCTTGACGGAGATAACCCAGCAGATCCACTCATTGCGCGCGAGTGGCGTAATATCCTCCCATTTTGCCCGCGCCGCCGGGTCAGAAATGAGAACTTTTCGTAAATCCGCTGGTACACTGTGTACCGCGCCAGGGGAGATCGCTTTCTTGGTCATCGACGCACACCGACTCTGTGCTTATATCCTGCGTCCACGCCCCGAAGCAGTTCACTCACAGAAATGCCGAATCCGCTGCTAATGGTCAGCAGCGTCGTAAGGGACGGCACTCTTTTGCCCCGCTCGATCAAACTGACTGCTGTTCGGTGTAGGCCGCAATGATCGGCGAAAGCCTCTTGGCTGAATCCTTGTTTGCCTCGCAGCTCCCTCATTCGCTTGCCCAACGCCAATAGGACTGGTTGCATTCCCGCAGTCTGTGGGGTATGCTCTCGATTCGTCTACAGACAGATCGTAGACAGACAAATAGAAACACAACCGTGTTCCAGTTTCCCTATCCCATCCCCGACCCGGCAGACCTCCCGCCGCCGTCTACCGCTCAGCAATTTTGTGCGGCCATTGCCATGTTGTTGCTACTTTTTAGCTTGGTCCTGTGGTTGTTGCCCGCACCATTCAGCCGACGAATTCTCCGCATCATCCTTAGCGGCGTGTGGCCGTTCACCGTAGCGGATCGCTGGATTCGAGCGCATCTGGAGCATCGTCAGTGAATGCGGCCACGGCCACAGCAAAGGAACTGAAACCGGCCAAGCGGACCTATGTCGAGAAAAAAGCAACGTCAGTCTGACGATTTTAACGATGCCGAATTCTTTGGCTTCGCCAAGTCCTACATCTCAGAAGCGTTTCCAAACCCTCAGCGGATTGGCTGTCCACCGGATTCCGACCTCCGGCGCATGGCTGAACATCCCGTCGAGGAGCGCGATGCGGAGGTCAGCGAACATCTAACGTGTTGTTCGCCCTGCTTCAACCGCTACATGGAAATTCTGGCCGGGATGAAACAAAAGTCTAAGCAGCACAGCGACGGTGGCCTCGTCACCTAACATAAATGACGTCCCTATCCAGGCGAATCAGGCGCTCGGCGGGGTCAGGCATGGGCTGAACTTCGGCAGGCGTGAACGTACATGAATTGACTCTTACGGCCTTGTAATTCGCGCTCACAAAGAGATCGTTCCCGCGAGATTCTTCCCGCGGAACCACAGCAATTCGATTCCGAGCGAAGCAAGTAGTTCCTGAACATGAGAACTCGGTTGTTTCGGCAGTAAAACGGCGAGGTCAACGTTTCTCTTCGGCAGGTGTGTAAATCGATAGTCATACAGTTGACCGATAGCCTGCCGGATTTGGGACCGCCCCGAAGGCCCTTCAGAGGCGGTTTTGGCTTCGATCAGAAGGTCTCGCCCCTTCTTCCATCCGATCACCAAGGCGTCAAACTTGCTCTCCTTAAGCGACTTCTGCCGCCACAGAATGTAGTCCCTCAGCCGATTGATTAGCCTGTTGTGGTACTTCGTTATGACGGCTTTTTTTGCGGCTATCTCACGTCTTCCGCTCGGTATCGCCAGAGATGTCTTACTGTCGGAAACTGAACGGCCAGGCGGAATTAGGCGTCTTCCTCAGGCCTCGCTCGTCTGCGCTATAATGAAAGGTTGTGCGCGGGTCGGTGACCGCGGCGTGCCGGCCTATAGCGATGAACT
>Ga0137418_10007338_pt1 | contig 10130 bp, 5 predicted proteins | sample CZODoug3_1_2_16f_FD_122242 | JGI IMG/M metagenome (GOLD analysis project Ga0137418, IMG submission 122242) | Vadose zone soil fungal communities from Angelo Coast Range Reserve, California, USA - CZODoug3_1_2_16fungal (Hybrid Assembly) | ecosystem: Environmental > Terrestrial > Soil > Vadose... | reverse complement strand
TGAATTGCTCGCCTCCATGTGGCAGCGGCATTTCACAACCCGGCCGGGATTATTGGTATGGACAGCTAGCGCGTTTCGTTTGCGGGCGGCAACGTCATATCCTGTTGAAATCACACGCGGACTGTATTTTGGCGAACGACAAGGGACAGCAGGCTTCGGAAGGTCATGATATGGCAGATCAGAGTTTTGGCGATGGACAACAAACACCCAAGATAACTACCAATAGTAGGTTGCCAGAACGCGAGGTGGCCCGGAATTTCCGTTGATGACTTTCGTGCCGAGCACAATCTGGATGTTCTTGCGCTGCCAATTGCCGGACGCTTGCTTGGCGACCGCTTCCATGAATGCCGGATCCGTCAGGAATTCGCCGGCAGCCATCGTGCCGTAAGCCTCAACGCCCGCCGCGACCACTACGAATCGCTCCGTTGTTTGATCCACAACCCTGGAAATGATGGCGTAATCTTCCGTAACCTCCGTCCGGGACAGGTTGAGATCCACTTGCCAGTCTTTCCTGGACGCTCTTTGCTGATCGTCAATCCAGGCGATTTTCTTCTCCATGTCCCTCACTAGCCGAAAGCGCAACTGGCGCGTGAGACGCATGGTCCAGTCATTGTTGAAAGCACCGATGAGAATGACCGGGCCCTCTCGCAGGTCCGCTAAGGTAACGGAGCGTTCGCTTCGGATGTGGTAGTTCTTGCCATTCGCCTGCAAGAGCCCCGTCAAACGAGAAAGCGTGGAGGCATCACCAAATGCCAGATAGGGGCTGCCCGCGCGATCGAATGATGCAGGTAGACGGAGCGTATTTTCATCGGTGGTCGGCGAATTGCCTAGCAACACTGACAAGGAATAGTTCAAATCCCCGGCCTGAGCGACACATAAGAGCACAGGGCCAGGCGAGGCGAGGACAGGCCTCCAGAAACTGTCAAGTGCTGTGGGCCGGGCCCAGGGTTTCAGCCAAACGCTAGCCACTACTAAGGCCACCACCAATGCTCCCACCACAAAGTGCGCGGGTCGCGTCCGTCGGCGGGTAGTGGTGGAGACAGACGTCAACGTTGCGGCCGGCACCGCAGCGGGCAGCCGGAATTTAGGTATATAGGAGCCCGGCGGAAGTTCGATCTGGATCTCGCCGGCATGCTCTGGCTCGTAATAATACTGCGCGATCCGCTTTCGAACCTCACCTGCCGTGGTTCGTACGACAGGATCCAGATTGGAGTCGTAGTCTGGCTCTCGTCTGAATACCTCAATCCCAAGAATTCTCTCTTTTAGCTGATCGGTGTGGCCTTCCAAGGTACGTTCGATAACGTAACGCAAAAAACTGGGGTAACGCTTGCTGTTCTTGAACAACGGACTCGCCAAAATGCGTTCCATCTGTTCGCGAATTGCATTGTGTTCGGTGTCCGATTCCGGTACCCAAGCCGTAACCAGAGGTTCCGAACGGTCAATGATTCTCACCCGAGACATAGACCTGGACTTCCTTAGGCCGTTTTACATCAGAAGTTGGGTGAAATGCAAGGTGCTCCTCTATCTGGCCCAGGCGTAAGCATTTTGCGGACGTATTATACGTCTCCTTGATTTATCAGTTCCGCATACGAATTATCCGTCCAAAAAGCTGACGATACAAGAGATGCATAATTTTTCCGGAATTCCTACCGTAGTGTACTTGTAAAACGATTATGGCAACGAGTACCAGCTTGTATATGTCGCACTAGGGGACATATGGGTGAGTCCTTTGCCATTGCTCACGCGTATCCATCTTGAAAATTGGAGAATGGAGGATGATATGAAAATAACCCGTCTTCGCGTGTGCTTAAATTTGATTTGCGTGTGCTTCTTTCTCCTCTTTGCGGCCTTCACAGGGCGCGCTCAGGTGACTACCGCTGACGTCGTGGGCAGGGTTACCGATAGCAGCGGCGCAATCGTCACGAATGCCAAGATCACCCTCCAGAATTTGGCCACCGGAGCCTATCGGTCCATGAACACGACCGACTCGGGGGACTACACGTTTAACCTTCTGCCGATCGGACGGTACTCTGTCCGCATGGAGGCGGCAGGTTTCAAAGCCTACGTCGTGCAAGAGTTGAGTATCGCGGCCGGCGATCGGGCTCGCGTGGACGCAGTGATGCAGGTAGGCCAAGTATCCGAGTCCGTTACGGTGACCACCGAAGCCCCCGTTTTGCAGACCGACAGCGCCACGCTGGGCACGCTTCTTGACCACAAGGCCGTGCAGGACATCCCGCTGAACGGCCGAAATTACATCCAATTGGCACAGCTCGCGCCAGGAGTCACCCCGGGACCCGGGAACGCTCTCTCCAGCGGCACCCGGCCGGACGACCGGCGCCAGAGTTCAGCATTCTCAGTAAATGGGCAAGACCCGGTCGCCAACAACAATATGATCGATGGCGCTGATAATAACGAGCGCGTCATTGGCACCATCGGGGTGCGCCCGTCCATTGATGCCATCGCCGAGTTCAAAGTCCAGACGAATTTATACACGGCCGAAGTCGGCCGTACCTCCGGGGGAGTCATCAACATTCTTACCAAGTTCGGAAGCAACAGCCTCCACGGCTCTCTGTTTGAGTTCCTGCGAAACGATAAGTTTGACGCGGACTCCTTCTACAACTTCACAAACACGGCGACGGCGCCTGCGAAGCCTGAATTCCGCCAAAATCAGTTTGGAGGCAGCGTCGGTGGTCCCATCAAGCAGGACAAAACGTTCTTCTTCGGCGACTACGAAGGCCTGCGCTTCGTGCAGGGTGTGGCATTTAACGGTTTTGTAGTGCCGACAGCGAAGGAGAGGATCGGTGATTTTTCGGAGTCCTGCACGGAAGGATTCAACGGGAGCGGGCTATGCAACAATTCGGCGCATCAAATAAGTATCGTTAACGCGATCGGAAGCGCGCCCGTCGGTCCGATCCCGTTTAACCGGCTGGATCTGGCGCCCTATAACGCTTCGCTCGATCCGCTCGGCCTGAAAATCGCCGCGCTGTACCCGCAGCCCACGGGTCCCGCGATCATCAGCAACAACTACACTAACGTAGTCAATCGAACCTATTACGGCACCACGTTTGACGTCCGAGTGGATCACCACTTCACCGGCAGCACCACTTTGTTTGGGCGTTACTCATTCAATGACGTCACAACGGTGACTCCTACTTTGTTTCCGAACGTAGGTGGCATCAACCCCGGCGGAAACCCGGGCGGAACCTTCCCGGGGACGGCGAAAGTGCGTGCGCAAAATTTTCACCTGAACTTCGTACACGTTTTCAGGCCCAACCTGCTGATCGAATTGAAGGCCAGCTATTTAAGGAGCGCCATTCAATCGTTGCCCGTGAACGCCGGGATCCCGGCAGCCACCACGCTTGGTTTTCCGTGCACCGCGGCGAGTTGCGTCAACACGGGAGACAGGCAGACGTTCGGGCTTCCGCAGGTCAACATTCAGGGGTTTCAAGGTGTGGGAGACGCCCCGTACGTCCCGCTACTGCAGTTCGACAATGCTTTCCAATATAGCGCCGCCCTGACTTGGGCTCACGGCGCGCATAACGTCAAAGTGGGAGCGCCCGTGATCCGCCGTCAGTTCAGCATCACTCAGAGCAGTACCGCACGGGGTTCCTTCAGCTTCGACGGTTCGACGGCAAGCGCGCAAGTCCCGGTTGTTAATGGGACTGCAAACGGGAGTACGTCAACGAACGACGGTGCAGGGCTTGCGAATCTCCTCCTTGGTGCACCGGTTACCCTGGCCCGCAACGCCACACTAATCGCGCCGCGCTATCGGACCTGGGAACCCAGCGTCTACGTGCAGGACGATTGGCGCGCCACTGCATGGCTGACGCTAAATTTGGGCCTGCGGTATGACATTTTCACTCCAAAGGTCGAGGTGAACAACCTCATTTCGAACTTCGATCCCGCGACCGGCGTGCTTCTGGCCGCCGGGTTGAACAGCAGCCGGACAACGAACATCACCACGGATTATAGGGCCGCCGCGCCACGCGTCGGCTTTGCCGCCACCTTCGGCAAGGGCATGGTGCTTCGAGGCGGTTTCGGCCTCAGCTTCTTCCCGGGCGACTACACTTCTCCGGCGGCTTTGAAGAACCCACCATTCAGTTTCGTCCTGAGCTGTGGACCGTCCACAGGTACAGCCTGCCCGAGCGGCTTTGGCACTTTGTCACAAGGAGTCCCCGTACCCAATCTGAATTTCTCGGTAGTCAACGGTCCCACGGGACCCACGATTGCTCCAAGGGGCGCCCTCCGCGCCATTGACACGAGCTTCAAGGACAGCTTCATGGAGCAGTTTAACCTGACGCTGGAAAAGCAATTTGGCAACAACGAGGTGAGCGTGGGGTACGTCGGTCAACGTGGACGCAGCCTAGTGATGGACATCCCTGACATAAATCGGGCCCTGCCAAGCGGTACCGCGACTGCAAACCCCAAGCCCGACACAAACATTCCTGCAGCCGTTGCGTCAGTCGAATACTTAACCACTGCAGGGGTGTCAAGTTACAACGCATTACAAATGGGCTTTCAGCGGCGATACAGTCGCGGGTTGACGCTGACCTCCAGCTATACTTATGCCCATGGAATTAGTGACATAACCGGATTGGGTACAAGCACCGGCGGGTATGGGACGATGATCGGTCCTCTATCGCAGGCCATTGGCAATATCGCCAGCTACGACCGTTCCACCAACGATTTCGATATCAAACATCGCTGGACTCTGGGTGCGAACTACGAGCTGCCCTTTGGGAAATCGCTCAAAGGGGCGTCCGGTCTGCTGGTCGGGGGGTGGCAGGTCAATGGCTCCTATACTTGGCAGACTGGCTTACCCATCACCGTAACGAACACGTCGGCTCGAAGCGGCATCACCGGGGTCAGTGGCGGGTCCAATGGCGACCGCCCCGACCTTGTTAAAAGCTCCGTCGTGATGCCGAACCCGACCGTGGGCGTGAACGGCCAGTGGATTGATCCAAAGGCTTTTAATCCACAAGCGCTCAATACGCTGGGCAATTCGCCGAGGAATGTCGCATCTGGGCCCCATCAGAGTGCAGGGAATCTCTCGCTGTTTAAGACGTTCGATTTGACGGAGGCTTGGAAGCTCCAATTTCGCGCGGAGTCGTTCAACCTCATGAACCACCCGAACTTCGACCGCCCAAACACACTGTTCGGCGACCCCAACTTCGGGAAGGTCACGGCTCGGGCCCCAGGTAGCGCCTCGAGACAGCTTCAGTTCGCATTGAAGCTACTATTCTAGAGCGTTAAGTTGGTGGCCCTCAATAATGACTGGTTCAATTCTAAAATACTTCCTTGTTGGTGGCTCCGGCCACTCAACAGTATACGGATGTGTGGAAGGCGCCGGGCTTTTCAGTAGCCCAGGCTTGGATGTACCGCTATTTCTATTTGAGGATATCTCTCGCAAAAAGGAGCCCCATGCACAGATTGAATTCAGCTGTAGCCGCTCTATTTCTTGTTACCTTAGGCATGTTTCAGGTTATCACCCGTTCCTATGCCCAAACATCCGTGCACGCCGTGGGCGGCGTTGACGGTCGCGTTGAATCCATCCTCAGACAAATGACGCTGGAAGAGAAGGTCGATTATATCGGAGGAGTGGATGACTTTTTCATCCGCGGCGTGCCGCGGCTGGGCGTCCCGCGATTGAAAATGGCTGACGGACCCATGGGAGTCCGCAACTTTGGGCCCGCGACCGCTTTCCCCGGAGGCATCGCGCTGGCAGCTACATGGGATCCCACACTCGCCGAAAAAATCGGCCGAGAACTTGGGCGAGACGCGCGCGCGAAAGGGGTGCATTTTCTTCTGGGGCCTGGTGTCAACATCTATCGCGCTCCGATGAACGGCCGGAATTTCGAATATTTCGGAGAAGACCCATTTCTTGCCTCACGCATTGCGGTGGGGTACGTGGACGGAATCCAGAGCGAAGGCGTAAGCGCCACGATCAAGCATTTCTTGGGTAACAATTCCGAGTTCGACCGGCACAATACTGACTCTGTGATTGACGAACGCACACTTCGCGAAATTTATCTGCCCGTGTTCGAGGCCGCCGTCAAGAACGGCCACGTCGGCGCGATTATGGATTCCTACAACCTGACCAACGGCGCGCATATGACGCAGAACGGCAAGCTGAACACCGACGTGGTGAAGACGGAATGGGGTTTCAAAGGAATCATCATGTCCGATTGGGACGCAACCTATGATGCCGTGGCAGCGGCGAACGGGGGTCTAGACCTCGAAATGCCTTCTGCCGCATTCATGAACCGTAAGAATCTGTTGGCAAGTATCGAGGACGGCAAAGTTAGCGTAGCTACGATTGATGACAAGGTGCGCCGCATCTTGCGCACAGCTATCCAATTTGGTTGGTTTGACCGTGACCAGATTGACGCTTCTATTCCGCGCTACAACCTGCCAGGCCGCGATGTTGCGCTTGAGGGCGCCCGCGAAAGCCTGGTATTGTTGAAAAACGACGGCAACCTTCTTCCGCTCACGAAAGGCAAAATCAAATCCATCGCTGTTATAGGGCCCAACGCCTACCCTTCCGTCCCCGTGGGAGGTGGGAGCGCGCATGTGCAGCCATTTGCAGCCGTGAGCTTCATGGAAGGCATGAGCAACGCGCTGGGCACAAGTGCTAATGCGTACTACCACCGAGGTATTCCGTCCCTGGGTGAGATGGCCGACGCAACCAATTTCTCAATTGACGCGAGCAGCAGTCAGCCGGGCCTGAAGGTGGAAATCTTTGACAATGCAGAGTTGGCTGGTATTCCGGCGACCACTCGCATCGACCGGCACGTAAACTTCGTGGCGGGTTTCGCCTTGGGAGGATTCAATGCTGCTGCGCACGCGGATTCGACCCGATGGAGCGGCTATTTCACTTCAGAAGTTCCCGGCGAACATGACATTTTTCTGCAGGCCTCGGGAGAACGCGGCGGCACACGGTTGTATGTTGACGACATGCTGGTAATCAATAACTGGAAGCTATCGGTCGCGCTGGTCAATCAAGCCACCGTTCTGCTCGCGCGTGGTCCCCATAAGATCGTCCTGGAACAGTTCCGGACACGCGCCCTAGGGGCGCCTCGAGTTCGAATGGGAATCACACAGCAAGGTACCTTAGTTGATCCAACCGCCAAACAGCTCGCGGTCAAGGCAGATGCAGTGGTAGTGGCCGTGGGATTTGATCCTGGATCCGAGAGTGAAGGTGGCGATCGAACCTTCCTTCTTCCGCCCGGGCAGGACGAGTTGATCCGGGAAATGGCCGCCGCCAATAAGAACACCATTGTCGTGGTGACTTCTGGCGGGAGTTTCGATGCCCACGATTGGGTCGACCGCGTCCCTGCGCTGATCGAAGCGTGGTACCCGGGCCAGGAGGGCGGCACGGCGCTGGCCGACCTCATCCTGGGCAATGTGAATCCCTCAGGCCGGCTGCCGATTACGTTCGAACGCCAGTGGAGGGACAATCCGGTGCACGACTCATACTATCCAGAGGAGAGTTCGAATCGAATTGTATACAAGGAGGGAGTCTTTGTCGGATACCGCGGGTACGAGCATGAAGGCGCGAAGCCTCTCTTCCCGTTCGGCTATGGGCTTTCTTACACGACTTTCAAGTTTGCAAATCTAGTGACCAGTCCTTCGCCAAATCGCACGGGCGAGTTCCAGGTTACGTTTGACGTGACCAACACCGGAAACCGGGCCGGGGCGGAGGTGGCTCAGATTTACGTAGGAGAGGCACACGCAAGCGTACCGCGGCCTCCAAAAGAATTGAAGGGATTTTCGAGAGTGGAACTGCGCCCCGGCGAGAGCAAACAAGTAAAGGTGATTTTGGACGGTCGTGCGTTCGCATACTACGACGTCAACACGAAACACTGGCATGCCGATCCAGGGGATTTCGATATTCTGGTTGGTTCTTCCCTGGAACAGATCGAATTGCAGGGGAAAATAACGCTACCCAAGAACCCTGAAATAGCAGTTGGGCAGTAGATGGTGGCGCTCGCAATCCGGAAGGCAGCCGTTCCACTTCAGGAGAAGTGAGACGCATGGCGACTCTGTCTGAACCGGCGACGGTGGTGGCGCGACCCGGTACCAATCTCCGCGCATTGACTATTGTCACCACGCTGTTTTTCATGTGGGGCTTTGTCACGGTGCTCAACGACATATTGGTTCCGCACCTGAAAACAATATTTGACCTGAACTACACAGAAGTGATGTTGATCCAGTTCTCCTTCTTCTCGGCGTACTTTGTTTTTTCGACACCTGCGGGCCGATTGGTGGAAGGGGTCGGATACAAGAAAACAATGGTGATTGGGCTGAGCACGATGGCTGCCGGAGCCCTGTTGTTCATTGCGGCGGCAACCGCAGTTTCATTCCCCTTATTTCTAACTGCGCTGATCATTGTCGCCGCCGGCATGACAGCGTTGCAGGTATCAGCCAATCCGTATGTCGCAGTCGTCGGGCCGCCAGAGACCGCATCCAGCCGGTTGAATCTGGCACAAGCGTTCAACTCACTCGGCACAACCATCGGTCCATACTTTGGCAGCCTGGTGATTCTCAGCGCCACGCCGAAAACGATTGAGGAAATCCGGAATATGGTTGCGCCGGACCTTTACGCATATCGCCTGCATGAGGCAGCTTCCGTGAAACTGCCGTATCTGGGAATCGGGGTGACGCTTCTCGCCCTTGCATTGCTGCTCTCCGTGACGAAACTGCCAGACATCGCGCCCGCTGATTCCGAACCCTCGCAGGAGACGGCAAGGCGCTCGATCTGGAGTCATCAACAGCTGGTACTCGGGGCAATCGCCATCTTCGTGTACGTCGGCGCGGAGGTTTCGATCGGAAGCTTCTTAGTGAACTACTTCTCTCAGCAGAATATTGGCGCAATGACGCAGAAGGTCGCCGCAGGCTACGTTTCCTTGTACTGGGGAGGCGCCATGGTGGGCCGCTTTGTTGGCTCCGCTCTGCTGCAAAGGATAAAAACCGGAACGCTGCTTGCCGTTTTTGCGGCAACTGCCTGCTTGTTGGTCGTGACTTCCATGCTGACGATTGGACATGTCGCGATCTGGAGCATCCTTGCGGTGGGTTTATTCAACTCAATCATGTTCCCCAGCATCTTCACACTTGGCATTGAAGGGCTCGGGCCGCTGACCGGCAAGGGGTCCGGCTTGCTAATTGCCGCAATCGTCGGCGGCGCAATCGGCCCCGAGATACAGGGTATGTTCGCCGATCACATTGGTGTCCACCATGCCTTCTTTCTGCCGGCAATCTGCTACATGTACATCGCCTACTTCGCGGTTGTGTGCGCTCGCACGCCCAGTGCTCCGCGAACGCATCAGCCAGCCGAATAGTAAATTTGCTAGTATTCAATCTGGTCGAAAAGTCGTGTAGCTGATTTTAGTCAATGTTGTGACTGCGAAAACACCAGACTTCAACAAATTGCAACAGAGTTCAACAAGCAGTCCGCATCCGATTCAATAAGAATCAATTAGAATTCACAAAGTTCTACAGAGTTCAACAGGGTTTGGCGCCTGGTTCGGGCCCAGGAGGCCGGTGGTTCAAATCCACTCGCCCCGACCATACGTTCTTCTTAAGCATCCAGCAGTCGTCCCCGACCGTCTGGTTTCCGTGGCCGAGCCAGGCTTGCACGATGTCCGCAGAGACGGAGGTCTCCTGGACCAAAACGGGGGGCAGGTCAGACCGTCCCACGCATGGTGGTACGAGAGTCGACCTTTTACTGCCACACACTCCGCCTCCCATCAATGACTATGACGCATTTGCATTCTTGATCTACCGCGGATCACGCTAAGACTTCAAATGAGCATCAGTCCAGCCACGCTCGAGAGGAATATAAGCAAATGAAGACTTGGAAAATCGGATGGAGCCTCTTCTGTGAGTGTTTACTTTTCATTCTGATACTGACGAGTGCTTCTGCACAGCAGCCCGCGAGTAGTGATAGAGGTCGTCAGTCGCCAGCGAGCAGCGGATCTGTTTCAGCAACTGTAGCAGGTTCCCAGCTTCGAAAAGGGAATCCAGCGGAGTTGGGTCCCGCGGTTCGCATTGGTCCGGGAGACGATCTTGACATCACTGTATTTGGATTACCTGAGCTATCCCAGCACGCACGTGTTAGCGACTCCGGTGAC
>Ga0137418_10007337_pt1 | contig 10131 bp, 8 predicted proteins | sample CZODoug3_1_2_16f_FD_122242 | JGI IMG/M metagenome (GOLD analysis project Ga0137418, IMG submission 122242) | Vadose zone soil fungal communities from Angelo Coast Range Reserve, California, USA - CZODoug3_1_2_16fungal (Hybrid Assembly) | ecosystem: Environmental > Terrestrial > Soil > Vadose... | reverse complement strand
TGTGCTCCAGCATCGTCAATATTCACAACTTTTTCGCCCATTATCAACGGCCCATTCATCGGGATAAACAGAAACCTATATATTTCAAACCTCGAGTCAACCCCTTGACTTGAAGAATGATAATATTAGGTTTGTGCACCAATGCGCTGGGTAGTTATCTGCCAGTTATCTGCCAGTGGCTGTGCCTGTCCGATCACTCCCAATCACTTCTGCGAAAACCTTGTATGTTACACCACCAATATAATACTATAAATCATGAGAATATACAGGCATGTAGTCTATTATGTATGTAACAAAACTGCCTCTTCATAATTTTGAAAGGTTAGAAATAGTTTGAGGAAAGAGGTGCGCAGTCGTCTCCCAGCCAAAAGTTATCTGCCAGTTATCTGCCAGTGGCAGTGCTTGACCGATCATTTCAATACAATGTTGCATTTTACACCACCAATACTGCACCAGAAATTACAAAAATGTGTATATGTATAATCTGCTGTACACACTACAAAACTGTCTCTTCAGAATTTTTAAATATTAGCAATTGCTTGAGCAGCTAGCTGTACATCTATCCACCAGCCAAAAGTTATCTGCACAGCCACCTCGCCGCTGCATACCGTAAACAAGGCCTTGCCCTCCCTGCAATTCCACCTACTACTCCTGAAGCACGTTGATACTTTTTTGTCAAGATCCGTGAATATGCAGCAGCTGCTAGTGCCAGTGGCCAAGGAACACCTAACTATGAAGCATTTGCCCAAGAATGGAATCAAACAGCCAATGGGAAGGAGCGATACTATGTCACTACAGAAGTACTATCTGCATATGCCAAGACTTGGGAGAAGTTCAACAATATTCATGCCTCACGAGAAATGGCATCAGAAAAGATTGATCTTGCTCGCCAGAGTGGTGACATTTTTGCAGCCCCACACATTCCTTTCCCAGAATTTCTCACTGGCACTTCAGTCTCCATTCAACCTCAGCAAGGTGTCATAGATATGGATCCTGCCCAGGCCCAACAACTCTCCCAATCTATCTCAGTTGAACTACCAGTATCTTGTGGTCCTGTATTTCAAAACATAAGACCAGCACCACCACCACTACCACAGGTGCCACAAACATCTATAATATATGAAGGCGCCAATCTTGCACCTCCTAGGACTATGTAAGTCATTTTGTGATTGTTTCAAAATATTTTGTGATTAATTGTAATTGCAGTGAATATATCATGGCAAGCCCTGAATGTTAGATATTTTTTCCCATAATTTTTAAAGTTTCTGATTTTTCTTTAGTCAACCAGAAATACTCGAAGAGTAACAAAGGAATGAAAACGGCCAACTGTACACAAATGCTGTTGCTGTTTGAGTACAAATTGTCCAGGCAACAGTGATATTTTGCACTGTCCAGAGGTATGTACAGTGCCCTGTAAGAAGTGTGGACAGGTTAGTGGATGTCGGGGTGTAGACAATGGGAAGAATTGCACTGCACAAGGTAGTGGCTCCGGAACCAATGCTTGACATAGTAATGTATAATGTACACTGATGGAAATGATTATTTAATCGCAGAAACATAAGATTAAGAGAGCAAAAAATTTACATAATCCTCCCATAATCTCTTCCTTTTCTTTCTTTTTCCTCTTGAAATACCCAGTGGAATGGGTCGAAAACCACATTACAGTATCCAAGATGACTTGCGTTCCACGGTAACCGTGACAGAAATGAAGGTGCCGTGTTCCATAAATCCTTGCCATTCTGATTTTCAGTGCGTACAATGACTTGCAGGTATTTGTTATACAAAATTGCCAGCTCGATGAAGACGCCCATCTAGCGGAGAGGTGTGAGTGACACGAAAATGCCTGACAGTTGGCGCATACATGAGCTCGTTCCAAACTTAAGCCGGCCTCTAACAACGACAAGACTTCGTCAAAATGACCGCGACGTTCATAAATTGTGAGCAGGGTGGGAAGTTCCTCCTGCAAAGGTGTCAGCATATGCTTGCGTCAGGAGGTCGGAAGTACATACGACATGGATCATGATATTCAGACCACAAATATGTGCCTAAAGACAAGGATGTTAAATCCAATACTATTGGGTCAATGGTCAACTCACAAGTCGGAATTCATTTTTCTCAATACATGCGGCATGCACCTGCTTCCAGACCCTGTACAAAGCTATCGGCATCATCTTGGAGATAGAATGTAGAACAACTCACTACAGTATTTTCGGCTTTCTGAGCACTCTCGACTGCGGCTTGGTTCTCGCCCAAGTATATAAGTGTGGTAGCAAGAAGAGCCAAATTTGAGACACTGAAGAGCAATTTGGCAGCTTGGTAAAGCTCGTCCGGGAAACATCTCTCTGACTTCCAAAACATCTGTGATGTTCGTCATGCTAAGGAAGTCCTCCATGTCATGCAAGCAATCAGTCTTGGCATATGCATGCGCCAACTCCGTCTCGATTTTCGGTTCCCGAAGAGATTTGCGAGCCATTTGAAGGAAGCGAACAAGGTCATGTTTGCCAGCATGATTAGAGATTTTGATGACTTCGGCAAAGTTGGCCGGATCTTCAGCCTTGATATACGAGTCTGTAAAAAAAGCGAAGTGAGTTCAAGATTAAGAGAAAGAGCAACATATTGCGTACCCATAGAGTCCTTGATCCACAAGTCATCCAATTGGGTCTTAGCAAGTCGGTTTCAAACTTCAGGCATGTTGACTTTGTTTGGGTAATCAAATCCACGATCAATTAACACTATGTGCTCGACAGGAACATCGATAGCCATCGCATGCTGATCGTACTTCCTGTAAATCGTCAGCATCTCTTCATATAAGCCATGGTCTCCAAGAGTTGCATCCTGCCTCGCTGCCTTGCTGAAGGACAGGGCGAGCAAGCTCAACAGATTCGAGATGGTTAAGCTCGCCCTTCTGAGGAGGATACCAAAGTATTACAAAATGGGAGAAAGATTACCGGGAGGTGCCGGGGTAGTCTTGAATGACTCGATAACTTGTACTGTACGCAAAATTTCCTGGCGCAAATATGTGATGATTGTTAAAACATGAGACTGGGAAAAGGAAATCATACTTTTGGGGAGTTGGCAACAACCTTCGCTGCTTTGCCATACTGACCACTTTGGAACAGAAGATATAGAGGTCTGTCCTTGGCGCAACGATTTGCATACGACCACTCGAGTAGCACAAAGCACTTGAGTTTATATACGCTCGTCAATTACGCCACGGACAGGGTTGGTGCTAGTAGTAGTTTCGCGAGTAGTACTGCCAAGCGACTTCGTGTGATGGTTGAGGATACACGTGATCAGTGTGTTGGACACGACTTCAAGTAGAATTTCTTCAGCTGCTTCTTTTTCCCATTGACCGCAACCTGTGCCAATAACGCTTGGGATACAAAGTTGGTGGTCCTTGGCGCAATGATTCGCATGCAACCACCCGAGTAGCACAGAGCACCCGAGTTTATATGCTCGTCGGTTGTGTCGTCCTCCTCGTCCCCCTCGTCCTGGTGCTCCTGTCTCACCGTCTGCTCCTCCTCGTCCCCCTCTAACTTATAGTGCAAAAGCTTGTCACATCATCGTCATCCAACCCACCAACACCAACACCACGACCAAAATACTCCTAACAATATTGTTTCTCGAAGTCCGCAGTAACTTATGAGAAGATCGTTTGACAAGATCAACCGCCATTGAATGATATTTCGAGCCAGAAATGACACCATATCGCGGGTTGCAAGAGAAATCGCAGTAGACGGCGATAGTCCACATGATAGTCCGTGGGAACATAGGTGGTGTGCAGTTCAAGCATTTCTTTGTGAAAGCCAGAAAGGTATAGAATATATTCTATGTCCTTCATACCCATTCAACAAAGAGCAACCAAAGGCAAAGGCATAATGAACTCACTTTCATTCTTCTACAGAATAATAATCGTAAACGGTCTAAGCAGCGCCTGCTCAAACATCGGAGGTATAGTCAGTGTCCCCGACACCACGAACCTATATACATGCAGCTCAGTTCTGAGAAACCCATGAGCAGCAGGTGAAAAGTCAATAGCCATACCTCATCAAAGCAGAATATGCTCTAAAAGATAGTTCAATATTAATAGGAAACTTAGAGACGACACCTATTAATATTCATTCTCGACTCAAGGGGTTGAGTCAAAGAATGTAAGATATAACCTAAGCACTTAACTCGGAGAGCCGCTTCCGCAGTATCGAATGAGCTAGCTCCAGATTCAGAGTTGATGGCTCTGAGCGTGTCTAACAACACCCAATTTGTCACGTTACCTTGCTCGCCACTTCCAGATGGCGTAAGAAAGAGTGTCCTTTTGTCTATCTCTGACATTTCACTTGTTTCCCCACTCCAACTTCCATTCCCAGCAACGGTCTCCCCATCCTTAGGCGGTTGACCTTTTGATGCAGGGGTCCATGTAAGATCTGGGATTCGGACAGCCTGAAGTCAGAATAACGCGCATAGCACATCGGTGCGGTTATCGTCATCGCCATGGTTGATATGTCGCGCCATGGTTGATATGTCGTCTGATGGATTGGATGAAGGGGATTGTGCAAGGGTAGATAATGATGGAGGGACGGGAAGAGAATCGGTAGTGTTTGATGAAGACCCAGAACCTTTAGTGGTGGGAGCCTTTTGTAGATTACTAATGAGTGCTTCTAATCTGCTATCCAAGACGCTTCGAGGAAGACAATGAAGTGTGATTTGGAAAAATTCAATGATGTGTACATGGGAGCAAGAACTGGAGGGGATGGAAGGCCCCATGATTGAGCATGGGTGATATAGATGCCTTTGCATGTGGGAAGTCTGGTGAAGATAAAGTGGGTCAGGCTTTCTAGTAGCACAAATAGGAAAACAAGGCAAGACGAATACGAACAGCAACTTGAAATAATAAGAATAAAAGAATGCAACAAGAATGACAAAAATGAAAAAGGGTAGATGTACTAACTTCTTTCAGTGCAAAAATCACTTCTTCACATTGTTTGGCGTTCCGGCATGTGAAAATGCTTTCCATCGTGGAATGCGTTTGCTCAATCGAATATTACAAAGAAATGGGCCGATATGGGCCGATATATCAATATATCCGCTGGATTTGGGCCGAGCGTAAATTCTCGTCCGACATCATTCTTATGTTAGCGCCTACTATCATCACCACAGTTATGCAACGTCCACTTTTACGACACTTCCGCTTGTCCATTGCTCCTAGATATTTGATACCTTGAGTCAACCCTTTGACTCAGAGGATGACAGTGATAGGAAGTGGTCCTGCACCTGCAGGGAATTGTATGTGGCAAAGATCTGCCACCTGTTTCACAAATACCAGAGTAAGTCCACTTACATTAATTTTTATGTCCAATGATAATAATGTGGATATCAGATATCGAAACGCCATCAAATATATGCACCAGGCTGTACGAATAACAGGGCTGGACCAACCAATTTTGCGAAAGTGATCGAAACCATTGCAGGCGTTCAAAACATGTTTGCACACCATGTCAACAAGAATAACATCAACGAATGGGCACCATCTGCATACACATCATATCAAGAAATTGAAGTCTATAATCGATATTTCACCTACTGAAATGATGATCCACATGGACCATCTCTTCCGTTGGGACGGCATGTTGATCCAACTGGCAAATTAGCAACAATGGCTGGAAATGATTTATTCCACAGCAAAGATAGTGTTGTCTTGTATCGCACTAAACCTAGTGGGTCAACAAAGTAAGTAACGAACATATGGGGGGTCAGGGAAGGGAACTTTTTTTTAAAACCACTTTTGACTTGTCCGTTGACAGATTTCAAACTGTCGTACCAAATGCGATACAAATTGGCGATATTGTCAAAGTGCAGATGTCCATCCTTCTGGCGCCAGCCAACAACCACAGGTTCAAAACCATACTAAAACTCCGTGCGATTGCAATTCTAGAAACAAAGTATACCAATGTAAGCACTTTTGAAAGACCAAATTAGGTTCCAATTACTCATGAACACCAAGGATGCATCGACCTGCAGAACAACTCGATTAATCGCACCAGTCACAATGCGAGTTTTGAAACGAAAAATTGGCTATGGCGATGAAGAAGAACATAACACAAGAGATAAAGACCGAATAGATGTAGAAGGTACATCCACCACCGGCCAGTAACCACAAATGGGAGATACAGTCATTGTTGAAGGTCAAGCAAACATATGCCAATGATATGCCACAAAAATCTTCACTTGAACATCAACCAGTATCCTGGTAGCCTAGTTCGTAATAGCGAAGCAAATTTGTCAGTTTTTTGTACTTACTGTACTCGACCTCCATACTTTTTCAAATCGAAAGACTAGCCAATGTGCTTGTTGTATAGTCCGAGTGCATATACACAAACTTGAAGCACCATCACGAGGCCAACATGGTGACACATCATTGTTCCGTTCCATCCCGTTCCATCCCGTTCCATTCCGTTCCGAAAGACACGAAAGTAGGCAGGCTTGCACAGCAAATGGACCATAATTAGAATGAAATTCCCACCATCGATCGGGTCGCAAGATCCGCAAAATTTGGCAGAGAGCTCGGATTAAAGATGACTCCTTAGTAAACTAAGGACTCGTAACACTGGAATTCTCTCTCTTCTAAGCAGTCTAAACCGGCCATTCAGGAAACTCAGATCTTGAGTTTACATACACATAGCTTGTAATACAAGGTGCATGGGTCCAGGATATGAATAGACAACCCCATACTGAGGGACTTATTTTTTGCCATTTGTCACATTTTGTCGGGTCACATGGTCCATGTGACCCATCCCTGTCCAGAATAGCGGATTTGAGCCCCATATTATTGCGGATTTGAGGTTGATTTGGGTGATTTTTCCAGACAGACATATGGGGGAGCTTCCAGGGGCCTATGGCTTCGCTTGTTTGTTGTACATGAGACATGAAGACAACAAAACCGATATGTAAGCTGCTAAGACAACGACGAGGTTTCAACATGAAGCTTGCGTGTGTGTCCCACGCTATGTATCCCTGCATCAGGAAATTAAATGCAATTCGTGCCAGGTTTCAGTTGGATCGTCCGTTGTGCAGTCTGTGCAGAACTTGATCTTTGTGGAAAATTGCAATTAAGCGGAGTTTTACATCAACTTCCGGCTGATTCCTGGCTGGAAAAGTCCTGATGAACCCAAGCGCAGCCTAGGCAGCATGAGGCCAATCACAATGATGGCGTTTTAAAGTTTGCTGAAACCCATCCGAGTGATCAGCCTCGGGTTATTCCTACCAGATTGAGGCTCTGGATGCCTGTCCGACCCTCAACCCTCTGTTGCACAATTTCTGAAATATGGCCCTCCGGAGCCTCAGTTCGACTGTCATCTACAATCTGAAAATTATTGTCTGGCTATGGGAGACTACCTCAGTGCTGTATCAGTCAGATTTTTAAATATGCACCGGTAATTTAGGTTATAAAATATTCCAATATATCATCTACAAATAGCTCGGTTCAGCTACAGTGTTATCATAAAAGTGTGGTGGATTGAGTAAAATATGGGACGCAGGGCGTGACATCATGTACATGCTGGATACCTTCAAGCAGACATCATAACATTGGAGACGAGGGTAGGGAGGTATTGGATTGAGTCTAGAGAGTATTGTAGGCTTGCATCGTTCGAGTGCTAGTCCTGTACAGTAGGCAACAAAACCGTTCAAATGTGTTTCACTTTTGGAAAGATATACTTATACCACTTGATAAATATGGGAAAATCCTGAAAATATTATGCAAGCTGCTCTGACATATTAGTATGCTGCTTACATAAGGGTTAAGCGATACTTTTATTTATGGGTACACAGTCACATGATCGATAAAGTGATAGCATTTGAACAGTTTTGTTGCTCAAAATTTACACGTAAAGAAATATTCAACTAATATTTGGTATGTCCCCCCTTGGCCCTCAACAGAGCTGCAACTCTCCTAGGCATACTTTCAATTAGATTCTGATATACCTCCTTTGGTATCTTCTCCCATTACACTTCACAACGCTGCCAAAGTTCATGCTGACTCGAAGGTGGGATTTCATACTCGTCAAGCCTGTTTTTGAGGTAATACCAAAGATGTTCAATAGGGCTGAGGTCTGGAGACTGAGGTGGCCACTTCGTAGCCTGTGCACTCTTGTGTTTAGGGTCGTTATCCCTGTTGAAAGACCATATTGGCGGGGGATTTGTTGTATTATTCCACCGATTGCTGAAGTTTGTCCTCCAAGATGGAAGTGTAGAGCTCTGCATCCATCTTTCCTTCAATCCTGGTTGCATATCCAACACCTTCCCACATCATACAGCCCCACATCATCACATTTCCACCCCCAAATTTCACTGTGCTCTTCACAAGCCTATCATTCAATTCCTCTCCAACATCCTTATACACCCACACCCTCCCATCTGACCCCAGACGGTTGATTTTAGTCTCATCAGACCAGATAACCCTCTTCCAGTCCTCCAAAGTGAAGTCTTTGCACCTCTCAGCCCATTGCAACCTTTCTCTCCTATGCCTGGATCTGAGAAAAGGGTGTTTTCTCTTGACTGCAGCCATCATACCAATTTCTCTCAAGTTGCGACGTACAGTCTGAGAAGATACAGACTGGTTGGTCACATCTTTAAGAGCCTTGGCTACCTGCACTGCATTTTCAGCCTTGCGCATTCGCATTATGCGCCTGGCATAAGTAACATCAGCAGGGGTGAGCTTGCGAGGACGGCCACCAGAGGACTTTGGAATCTCAGGACAGTGCTTGGAATGGATATTGGAGATAGACCCAGCACTAGCACCAGTTTGACAATGAATATCAGAGGTATGAGCACCAGACTGAAGCAGAGTAATAATGCGGTCACGTTTAGCAGCAGAGAGAGAACGCATAGTGGATTGGGGACTATAAGAGCACCATGACCCTTTGTATTTATACTCAAAAATCAACATATCACATGACCTTGTTGATCACAATTTCAAATCAACGAAGTCAGATGACTTTAGTTATTAGACTAATATTTTTGTATATGAAAATAATAGGCAACAAAACCGTTCAAATGCTATCACTTTATCGATCATGTGACTGTGTACCCATAAATGAAAGTATCGCTTAACCCTTATGTAAGCAGCATACTAATATATCAGAGCAGCTTACATAATATTTTCAGGATTTTCCCATATTTATCTCAAGTGGTGTAAGTATATCTTTCCAAAAGTGAAAAACATTTGAACGGTTTTGTTGCCCACTGTATGCTACTGGCCAGTTGGTTGTGAATGGACATTTATTACCTCAGCCAGTTGGTCTGTCATGGTGACACAAAATTCTGGCTGGTCAGTATGCAATGGCAATATGCTACTGGCTGGTCGGTTGTGAATGGACATTTATTACATCGGCCAGTTGGTCTGTCATGGTGAGACAAAATCCTAGCCAGTCAATTGTGAATGGATATTTATCACCTTGGCCAATCAGTCTGTCATGGTAATACAAAATCCTGGCTGGTTGGTGTGGCATCAATCTGGCCCAACTTGTTCCCAACTTCTTTAATTCTTGAGGGCATGTCCAGGATGTGATCTCAGCTGTGGTCAGCTTTGCATCATTGTTTATGGTGTTTAAGGAACAAAATTCTGCTGGAGTGCCATCTACAGTAATTTTGATCTATCATGGTTCTGTGGAAAACTTGGATGGGGTTAATTAGGACTTGAGGTGGATCAGCTAGGTAGTTTCTGGGCTCTGGAGTTGCTAGCCCTGGGGGGTGTGTCTGCACTGGCCCCATTGATTTTAGGAACAATATGCTATATGTGCACCAGGGCTATACATCTTGTGTTGGAACCCCAACTGGTACAGCAGGCCTGCTTTTTTGACTTACATACCCTGGCTGTCGAAACCCTCTTGGAATGATGCTCAACCACTTCCACTTCAACATGGCAGCTATGAACACTCCCAAAAAATGTATGCTTAGACCAAGATGTTGACATCCAACTTCTCAGGGCATAAAAACTATGACAGCTTCTCTGCCAAGCTGTCATCCATACTATTATTAAAATCCTGGAATGCCCCTACATGCCTAACAGAATGCATAATTAGACTCAGCAATGTTACTCAACATCTGTTTCTTAGCCCTAATCCTAATCAGCTGCCC
>Ga0137418_10007336_pt1 | contig 10131 bp, 8 predicted proteins | sample CZODoug3_1_2_16f_FD_122242 | JGI IMG/M metagenome (GOLD analysis project Ga0137418, IMG submission 122242) | Vadose zone soil fungal communities from Angelo Coast Range Reserve, California, USA - CZODoug3_1_2_16fungal (Hybrid Assembly) | ecosystem: Environmental > Terrestrial > Soil > Vadose... | reverse complement strand
CACGAACTCGGTCTGCCCCCGGCCGAGATGAAGGATCCCGGTCACGCCTCGGGGAATCGTGTCGTCCACCGGCGTGAGGTCGTGGTCGACGAACAGATGATGATGTCCCGTCCCGGGCCGCTCCACCGTCGCGGGGACGATCTCCACCCCTGTCACCTGGAGAACAACCTTCACCGGTCCGCTGACCGTTGCACCGTTCGCAGGCGCGACGATCTTGACCTTCGCGTGACCGGTCTGCGCCCGCGCGGCGATGGGGAGTAATATCACAGCACCGAGCACGAGCCTGGAAATTTGGATAGTCACGGGGTTTGCCTCCTGTCCTGCGGTGATGCCTGCGCTTGCTAGTAATTAGGCCTCGAGGAGAGGCCGACACAAGGACGCGCTGCCCCTTGACGGACCCGGGCCCAGACCGTAACTCGGAGGCATGCTTCCCGATCAAATCGCGACCGCGGTACGCCATCACTGGTGGCTCTTTCTGCTGCGCGGCATCGCGGGCGTGGCGTTCGGGGTGCTCACCCTGTTGCGACCCGACGCGACGCTGGTAGTCCTGATGGCGTTCATTATCGCGTATGCCCTGGTGGACGGCATCGTCGCGCTGGTGTATGCCTTCCGGCTTCGTCCGCTGTTCGACCGCTGGTGGATGCTCCTCATTCAGGGGGTGATCAGCTGCGCGTTCGGTGTCCTCGCCATCCTGCAACCGGGCCTGTCGGTCGCGTACATCGTCGTGTCGGTGGCTCTGTGGATGCTGTTCGCGGGGATCGCGCAGCTGCTGCTCGTGCGGGTGATTAAGACGATGGGCGGATCACCGCGCTGGACGATGGTCGGCGGCATCTTGACCCTGGTGCTGGCGATCGCGGCGGTCGCGTTCCCGCGCGCGACTGTGGCCGCAGTCCTCGTCTTCGTCGCATGGTTCGCCCTGGTGATCGGCATCGTGCAGCTCGTGGTGGCGTTCCGCGTCCGGTCTCTGGTCAGGGTGCCTGTGAGATCGTAGTGACGGAGCGACATGCTCCGTCGCCTTCCAGCAGGTTAGCTTCTCATACAAGGCCGTCGCCGCACCGAGGATTGACTCCGAGGTGAGACATGCGCTCGTGGATGCTTGCGACTGCCGGCTTCGTCCTCCTGTACGCGCGCCCCGTTGCCGCCCAGGCGTTTCCCGGTCGCCTGGAGGAGAGGGTCAGGAGCGCCACCGACACCTCGCAGACGTTCGCGCTCTATCTCCCGCCGGGCTACACGACCGAGCGCCGGTGGCCGGTGCTGTTCGTGCTCGACCCGCGGGGGCGGGCCCTGCTCGGTCTCAAGCTGTTTCAGGATCACGCTGCCCGGCTCGGCTGGGTCGTCCTGAGCTCCTATAACACGCTGAGCGACGGTCCGCCCGAGCCCAACGTCGATGCCGTGAACGCGATGCTGGCGTGGGCGCGGGCGCACCCGTCGCTCGACCCGACTCGCCTGTACTTGGCGGGCTTCTCCGGCACCGCGCGGGCGGCCTTGGGGTTCACGGTCGCGCTGCGTGGCCACGTGGCAGGGGTGATCGCGGTCGGCGGCGCGCTGGGGTTCGCGCTGGGAGGCCCCGAGACGGCGTTCGCGGGTGATTCCACGTTCGCCTATTTCGGCTCCGCGGGAACGCGAGACTTCAACTACGAGGAAGTGCTCGCCATGGCGGACCGGTTCCGGGCCACCCGGGTACCGTTCCGCTTCGTGGCGTTCGAAGGGCCGCACGGCTGGCCGCCGCCGGACGTGTGCGGCGACGCGCTCGATTGGCTGGAGCTGCGCGCCATGCTCGGCGGGCTTCGCATGGCGGATTCAGGTTGGGTGCGCGCGCGGCTCGCGGCCGAGCTGGCGCGCGCGGCGGAGCTCGAGCGGTCGGGCCGCTGGGCGGAAGCGCTACGGCTCGATGACGCCATCGTGCGCGACTATGCGGGGTGGCCCGGGCCGACAGACGCCGCGGGCAGGGCCGCGGCGTTGCGGAGCAGCTCCGTCCTGGCCAGGTACGAGGCCGAGGCGCGCCGACTCGCCGAGCGCGACCTGCACCAGGGCACCGAGCTCCCGAAGATCTTTACGTGGGCGCGCTCGCAACGCGAGCCCCCGACGCTCGAGGCCTTGGCGGGAAAACTCCACATCGCGGAGCTGCAGCGGACTGGCGAGCGCGGGGACAGCCTTGAGGCGGCCAGCGCGCGGCGCCTGCTGGCGCGGGTCTTCGTCAACCTGGCGTTCTACGAGCCGCGAGCCTATCTCGCGAACGGGTCAGCCAGTCGCGCGCTCCGGATGTTCGAAGCGGCGCTGACGATCGGCCCGCTTCAGGGTGACGCGTGCGGGTTGCTGCGGGACGCGCTGGCCGCCGTGACTGCGGAGCAGCGAGCGCGCTTTTCGGGTCAGTGCGATCCAGCGAGCGGTGAGGGCGGGCAGACCTTCAGGAATGCTGCGAACACGGGAGCGGACCACCAGCTCCGGTACCGCGTGAGCTCCGCCAGCGCCTGGTCCGCCGTTCGCGCGGGTTGATAGGCCCGGGCGGTCGTGAGCGCGTCGTAGACGTCGAGAATGCCGACGATCTGCGCGGCCAGTGGGATCTCATCGCCCTTGAGCCGGTCGGGGTAGCCGGTCCCGTCGTATCTCTCGTGGTGCCAGCGGACGACGGGTTTCAGGTCCCAAGGGAACTCGACGTCCCCCAGGAGCTCGATTCCCCAGATCGGGTGCATCTGCACCACCTCGCGCTCTTCGCGCGTGAGCGGCCCCGGCTTGCGAAGCAGCTCGTGAGGGATCCGCAACTGGCCTACGTCGTGGACGTAGGCGCCCAAGAGAACCGTCGTCTCGTCCTGGTCGTCGAGCCCCAGCACCCGGGCCATCGCCACCGCGTTCCGCGCCACGCGCTCGCAATGACCAAACGTGTAGCTGTCGCTCGATTCGATTGATTCACCCCACGCGCGCACCAAATCCAGGTACACGCCCTTGAGCTCTGCCGTCTTCCCGCCCACGTAGACCAGGTCCACGCGGGCGTCCAGCCGCTGGAACAGCCGCGAGGCGGTGTTCAGCAGCCGCAGCGCTTCCTGATTTCGCCCCATGGACTGATACAGGAGCGCCAACTCCCGGGAGGCCTCCGCCTCGCCCAGCACCGCGCCCGCGGCGACCGCCAGCTCGATCGCGGAGCGGAGCCGCGACTCGGCGAGCACGACGCGGCCCGTCTCGCGGTACACCATGCCGATCACGCGATACGCCTCCGCCTTGGCGCTCTGCGCACCCAGCTGGTCGAACACCGCCAGGGCATCCTCGGCCTTCTGCCGCGCGTCCTCGAAGCGCTGGCGCGTCACGTCCACCTCGGCGTGATTGACGAGGCAGAGGCCCCGCAGATACACGTCGCCGACCCGCTCGGCGAGGGCGCGGCTCTCCCGGAAGTAACAGTCCGCCGCGTTGAACCATCCTCGGTCCGCGCTCACCATCCCGAGGTTGTGGTAGGCGAGCGCGCACCCGTGCTCGTCGCCGCAGTCCCGGTACGCGTCGAGCGACCGCTCGTACCGTGCGATCGCTTCGTGGAGCTCGCCCCGGATGTTCGCGAGGATACCGAGGTTCTGCTCCACACGCGCGCGCACCTCGCGGTTTGATCGGCCGAGCTCGAGGGCCTCGAGAAACGCCCGGCGCGCGTCGTCCGGTGCGCCGGCCGAGAGGTGCAGGCCGCCCAGGGTGTTGAGTGCTTCCGCCGCGAGCAAGTCGTTCCCCGCCTGCCGCGCCACCTCGTAGCTCTTTTGGCATAGCGCGGTGGCTGACGCGCCCTCCGAGCGATGGTGCCGCACCACCGCGAGCCGCCGCAGCGCTTCGGCCAGGACCGTGCGCTCGCCGCCACGCTCGGCCGCCGCGACCGCGGCCTCGTAGCACGCGATCGCTTCGGGAAGGCACGCCACCCGCTCTCGCTCCCGCCCCTCATGCAGCAGGTCGACCGCGCGCCGCCCTTCGGACGGCCCGGCCGCATTAGCGAGCGGGATCTCGCCCGTCTTACCAGGCGATCGCATATACAGAAAAGTGGTGCACCTCCCCGGTGACCTGCTGGGCGAACCGGTTGTCCGCCGAGCGCAGGTACTCGAGGATGTCGAGCGCGTCCGTGGTGTAGGCGATCCGTTTCGGGGCGAGCGAGCCGAGCAGATTGCAGTTCGCGTAGCTCAGCGTGAGGTACGCGGTCTGCTCGAATTGCAGGCCTTCGGGCTGGAAGCGCACGGCGTTCCCCGGACCGGACGGCGTGACGGCGGTGATCAGCGTCGGAGATACGAGCGCGCCCGCCGGGATGACAAGCTGGTGCGCGCCGATTTGAATCGTGCCTCCATCGGGCCCGACGGTCTGGCTCCTGGAGTCGTACGGCAGGGGCCGACATGTGAGCAGGCCCGTCGGCGCGAACAAGCCGCCGATCAGGTCGCTGTGCGGCGTCGGCGCCTGGGAGGCGACCCCGAGCGGTGAGCGATCCCCACAGCCGAGGATGAGCGCGCTGGCGGCACCGAGCAGGAGGGCGGGCCAGAGACGCGTCGATTTCATATGCGGGTTCCCCTGTTGCCGAGCAAGAATCCGGACGGAGTGGTCCGTGGCGCGACCCCTGCCTCCGGGGCCGACGCTTTGGCTTCGTCGAAACGACGCATCCACGAGCAGCCCGGCTCTGGTGTGCCGGTTCGAACCGCGGTCGCGGCGCGCAAGAGCAAGGCGACGGGGTCGATCGGCGAATACTTCAGGTTCGTTACGGCGTCGTAGCCGACCTGGAGTGCTGAGTCGGAAGGCGAGGAGTCGATCGCGCCGACTCCGTCGCGCAATGCGCCGCCGATGCGCTGGGCGAGCTTGACCGCGCCCACGTGATCGGTGGCTGGCGCGAGCACGGCGAACTCGGTCGGACTCAACGTGCCAACGACGTCGGACACCCGCGCGCTGCGGACCACGACGCTTCCCGCCTTGGGGTCCGCAGGATCGGCTTCCAGGGCGAACACCACGCAGGCGAGTCCCCCGCGCGCACGCGACATCAGCGCTCCGAGCTCCCGGGCCCGGCGCGCCAGGGCGGGCCGAGTGTGCAGCCCCGTCGCCGGATCCACCAGCCCCGCGAGCGCGACGCCGATGTTCCGCTTCGCCTGCAGGTAGGTCTCGAGGCTGAGCAAGAGCTCGGCGGGGTCCGGCGGGTAAGAGAGGAAATCCCAGACGCCGGCCCGCAGGGCGGCGACTCGCTGTTCCGGCGTGGGCTTATGGAGAGCGAGGATGAGGGTTGGGACCGCGTGCCCGATTCGCAAATCGCTGTGCAGCAAGCGGCACGCGTCGATCCCCGACATGTCCGGCAGGTCGGCGTCGAGGATGATCACGTCTGGTCGGACGTCTCGCACCCACTCGAGAGCCTGGGTGCCGGTATGTACCTGCACCACGGCGTAGTGCTCGCCTTCCAGCACCCCCGCGAGCGAGTGTTCCGGATTGGCCGCGATCAGGATCAGGGGTGGAGCCGGGGCCGTGGCGGTCATGGGATCCGTGTAGCCGCACAGCAACAAGCGGGCCGAGGCGGTCGGCGCACCCCGACGTGCGGGAGGATCCGATCGTGCCTCCGGTGCTGTTGCGCCGACGACACACCGCATCCGTTATCATTGCTCCGTGACGGTCACCCCTTCGTGGTCGCGGCCCGACGACGCGGTGCGCCAGGCGCAGCTCGACGCGATGAAACGCCGCGCGACCGGGCTCCTGGCGCTCGCGGCTGCGGTGTTCGCGGGCGCGAGCGCGTTCGAAGGCCAGTATCCCTGGCTTGGATATGTGCGGGCCACGGCCGAGGCATCGCTCGTGGGCGGGCTCGCCGACTGGTTCGCGGTCACGGCGCTGTTCCGGCATCCGCTCGGGCTGCCGATCCCGCACACCGCCATCGTGGCCACCCGCAAGGAGCGGATCGGGCGGATCCTCGGCACCTTCGTGCAGAACCATTTCCTGTCTCGCGAAGTCATCGCGGCCAACCTGCGGGCCGTGCGGCCCGCCGAGCGGGCCGCTCGGTGGCTCGCCGATCCCGAGCACAGCCGACGCATCGCTCGCCAGATCGCGGGCGGTCTCGCGAAGACCCTCGAGGCGCTCCCGGACGAAGACGTGCGGACGCTGGTGCACGAGGTCGTGAGCGCCCGGCTCCGCGCGACGCGCGTCGCGCCGGCGCTGGGCAAGACCCTGGCGCTGGTCCTCGCCGACGACCGCCATCAGGCGCTGCTCAATGAGGCCGTCCGCCTCGCCGCGGAGGCGGTGCGCGACAACCGCGACGTGATCCGGGACAAGGTGCGGGCGGAGAGCCCCTGGTGGGTGCCCGGCGTCGTGGACGATCAGATCTTCCAGCGCATCATCGGGACCGTGGAGAGCCTGCTGCGCGACATCGGGGCCGATCCGTATCACCCCCTGCGGGCCGCGTTCGACACTGCGCTGCGCGACTTCGTCGACCGCCTGCAGCACGCCCCCGACGTCATCGCCAGGGCGGAGGCGCTCAAGGAGGAATGGCTCGCGGACCCGTCCCTCGCCGACCTGTCCACTCGCCTGTGGGAAGCGACCCGGCGCGCCATCGTTGCCTACGCGACCCGGGCGGATGGAGGACGTGCCCCTGGGCCGCTGGAGCGTGGCCTCAGCGACTTCGGCGGGGCCCTGCTGACCAACGAGGCCCTGCTCGCCGAGATCGACGACGTGGTGATCGACCTCGCGGCCACGGTGGTGGAGCGGTATCGCCACGAGATCGGGGACTTGATCGCCCAGACCGTCGCCGGTTGGGATGCTGAGGCGACGTCCCGCCGCTTCGAGCTGGCCGTGGGGAGAGATCTGCAGTTCGTTCGGATCAACGGCACCCTGGTCGGCGGCCTGGTCGGGCTCGCGATCTACACGGTCTCGCACCTGCTGCGTTGAGGGGCAGGGGCGAGCGGCTACGCCCCGGACGGTGGGCGCAACGCCGGCTTTTCGGACGCCAGCTCGCGCGCGAGCGCCTCCAGCCGGTCCGCCACCGCGTCCAGCTCCCGCACCCGCCGCCCGCTGCTGCGGTGGTACACCGTCCGGGCTGTGGCATACGTCGTCACCAGCCACAGAGGGATGATCGCCGCGATGGCGCTGGGAGGGAGGTGGAACGCGCCGAGGAAGATTCCGATCACCGGCCAGACACCGCCTCCGCCCATCCCTCCACCCACGCCGCCGAAGACCGCGCCGATCAAGGGACCAAAATTCTCCTGGATGGTGATGCGCGTCCGGCCGCCCCGCACCGACACCATGATCTCGAGCCTCCGCTGGGTCGCGCCTGGAGACGCCACCCAGGAGAAGGATCGGCCCAGCTGGCTGACCTGCCCGACGTTCTGCAGCATGCGCCGGGTCTCGTCCACCATGACGGAGTATTCGCTCTCGGGGACCTCGCCGTCGACGATGCGCTCGACCACGCGCTCGATGATGTTGTCCTCGACGATCATGCCGAAGGGCGTCACGTCGTTGCACCCTGGGCGATAGAAATTGCGCCGCGCGATCCGAAGAGACGCACCAGACTCGGCGAAGCCGTCTGCCTCTTTCAATTTCGTGGCGCAGTCCTTGCAGCACACCTGGACCGTTTTGCCGCGGATCTTGAGCTGGATTGCGTTGTCGTCGAGTTCGCCATCGCAAGCAGCGCAGGTCCTCTTTGTCATGACGCACACCTCCATGAACACCCGAAGATGTTGGGAGGACATCATGGGGCGATCGGCGTCGCTGTCAGATTCTTTAGCGACTTAGCGATTCAGTACGGATTGCCGGAAAGCGGTCGGCGAACGCCCGTAGGCCTGGCGGAAGGCGGCACTGAAATGACTGTGACTGGAGAAACCGAGATCCAAGCCCAAGGCCGACAAATCATCGTACTGACCAATCAGATCGAGCGCTCTGGCGAGCCGCAGCCGCAGCTGGTAGCGATATAGCGGCACGCCTTCGACCCGTTGGAAGACCTGCGTGAGATAGACTGGAGATCCGCCAACCTCCGCGGCGACCTCGTGCAGCGTCCAGCGCCGCGCCAGATCGCCTGCAAGTGCCAGTTTTGCGCGATCGACCAGGCGCTGCTGGCCGAAACTGGCGCGGGCGACATGCGATGTGCGCGGCCCCAGGGCGCGCTGGGCGAGGACCAAGGCCAGGCTTTCGGCTTCCAGGAGTTCCGCAATTCCCTCATGAAGGCTATGCCGCAGTAGGGCGGTGAGCACTTGCGCCCGTGGATCGATACGCGTGCGCTGTCGGACAAACATTAGGCGCTCGCCGTCGCGCACGCTTTCTCTGGGTGCCAGCTCGCGCAAGAGAGAATCGTCGATGACGAGGTCCAAGCAGGCATCACCGCCTCCTAATGGGTGGCTGACGCGGTAACCCTCCCACGCGTTGAAAAACAAAACCTGATTGGCCTCGGCGACAGCATCGTCGCGGCCGATATGGCGCACATATACGCCACGATAAGGGAACACCAGGTGGGTTTCTGTCGCGCATTCCTCGTCGGACTTGTGCCGACATGTGCCTGAGCACGCGACGTCCGTGACCCTGACGGCCGGCGTGCTCAAAAGAGTTTGAATTGTGAACTGTTCCACTTGATCTGCGGCTCCGACGGGAACCCCGGCTTGGATAGTCGGCTGACAGTTCGAACGACAGAGTGGCGTCGGCGAGTGTACCTTTGATGTCAGCGGCACAGCGCCCGGCTGCCGCCTGAATATGGCCTGGCAGTTTCGCAAGTCAACCTGGCGGGCCGCCAGGCCGCCCGGGTCAGAGCATGCTCCCCCCATGAGGGCTGGCATAAGACCACTTCAAGAAGCGACGGGCGACTGAACGTAGAACAAGTACGTCTGGATGAATGCCCGCGGGTTGGCGGCCTCGAAGCGCTCCCAGCAATCAAGATCGACGAGCGCCGCAGGATCCGGAAACTGTTGTTGAAACCGCGCGAGGTTGTCCGGCTCGATGTCGAACCCGAGAAATGACAGGTGCTGCTCGACGATGAAGGCCTTGATCTGCGGGATCGTGAACTGGTGCTCCATCACGTGGAACAGCATGTCGCGGCAATCGCTCATCGTGAAGAAGTCGTGGATGGAGCCAAGCTCCCGGCGCAGAGATTCGTGCGCGATGAGTGCCTGGCGGCAGGCCCGGATATCCTCGGGGGTCGAGCGATAGCCGCGCTCGGTCACGAAGGCGCGCGCCACGTTGATCGCCTTGCGGGCGGAGACGCTATAGAGCCCGACCAGCATCACGCCGCCGGGTCGCAGCAACGACAGCAGGATGCGCCAGCCCGCCAGCGGGTCCTTGAGATGGTGCAGCACGCCGATCACCTCGATCTTGTCAAAGCGTCGGCCGATCGCTCCCAGATTCATGATGTCGGCCTGCGCGAATTCGATATTGCGCACCTTCGCCTCGCGCGCCTTTCGGCGCGCATAGGCCAGGCTCGACAAGCTCATATCGATCGCAAGCACCTTGGCGTTGCGAAACAGCAGCGCCGTCCTGATCGCCTTGCTGCCAGTGCCGCAGCCGGCAACAAGAATGTTCTCCGCAGGAGCGCCCTCGGCCGAGGAACAGGTCTCGCCATCTCTCTTTGCATCGCCGCCCTTCGGCAACAGATCCCTGGTGATGATGGTCCAGCGGGGATACGGGTTTTCCTCGTACATGCGCCGCACCGGCGCGGACGTGTCCGCGATCGGCGTGAGCGCCGGGATGGTGGATCGGTCGCGTGCTTCTTCCGCCGGCTCGTGCAGCTGCTGGCGGACGAGACCCGCCAACGCGGCCGGCCACTCCGTTTGCGTCAGTGTGTGCGCATTGGGCAATGTGTATAATGGGCGGTAGGCTGCGATGATGGCCAGGAGGAACGCCGGAACGCGGCTGCCGGTGTGCAGCTTCTCCTTCAACAGCTCGCGCAAAGCAGCAACCTGCCGGGCTTCATCATCGCTCTGGGCATAGACGTATTCATTGATGAAGCACTGCTGCGCCAGCGCCGAGCACAGACTGAGAATCGAAGGGTCGATGCCACTGAGACTCGGTGCGCTCTCGGACGCGACGCGAAGCAGCGCGTAGCGCGCCTCGGTCAGAAGCCGCTCCGCAACGAGCCCGCTGAGCCTGATCGTCTCCAGCCCGCAGCAGAACAAAACGTCATCGGCGATACTGGGTGCTGCGAACAGCTCGGCAGCGCTTGGCCGCCGCGGCCAC
>Ga0137418_10007335_pt1 | contig 10131 bp, 7 predicted proteins | sample CZODoug3_1_2_16f_FD_122242 | JGI IMG/M metagenome (GOLD analysis project Ga0137418, IMG submission 122242) | Vadose zone soil fungal communities from Angelo Coast Range Reserve, California, USA - CZODoug3_1_2_16fungal (Hybrid Assembly) | ecosystem: Environmental > Terrestrial > Soil > Vadose... | reverse complement strand
AAGGCGAGGCAGGATTGACGACGGCCGAGTTATGCCGGCAGCAGGGGATCACGGAGCAGACCTACGATCGTTGGAAGGCGAAGTACGGGGGCGCTCAAGGACGTGCTCTCAAAAAACTTCTAGCGCCTGTGGGACTTCGGGCCGCCGTAAGCCTGATTACAACAGCTACGAACCAGACCGCGTCCTGTGATGCCGCCGAACCACCCATCTGACCACCAGAGGCAACGATGAACGGAGACAGCCAACAGAGACTGGCTGCGAGAAGGGTGTCCCATCCGCCATGCATGAGAACGGCAAATATTGAGGCATTTTCCTCGTTCTCAGAAAAACTCAGGGTCACAATCAATCGGGTGTACAATCGCCGCCGTTCTTACGGGTTCCCGAGAAGGACGGAAGAGAGAACAGCAGTGCAAAGCAGACTGCCACAGCAAGCCTGAATGCTTTCATGTTCCTTTGCCTCCGTGTGTTGGCGGGCGAATCTCTGGAAATGAAAAGCGGAAGCAGCACCCCAGTGACTGCCGCGCAAGAATGTTTTACTTGAACCCAGATGCGGAAACCGCAAAAACCGCGGCAATTGTACACCCGATTGATTGTGAACCTGAGTTTTTCTTAGAACCTAACGAGGGCGGAATCTCTGCGCCGAGGCGCGCAGAAGAAGTGAAATCAGGTGTGGCTACCCAACCCCGCAAGATCCAGGTTGGTGTCCATGGCCGGGACAGGGCGTCTGCAGTCGGTTCTCTTGGCGCCGTACTTCGTTCACTCCATGGAATCTGTTTTCATCACCGCCATTCCGCAAGTCGTCAATCAGAAAGACGCGCATGCCGGGCAACGTGAAGAACGTCTCCCGCGCCCACTTCTCAACCAGGTGCGGGGGAACCATGGCCACAGCGGTGAATGGATTTCCGTCGCTGTGGACATCCTTGTCCGAGATCGGGCATGAACTTTCTTGATGCTCTATGAAAAGACCCGCGTTATTTAGATCTGGCTCCCCAACATTCGGTCCAGATTGAATGCGGCGCTGATCAGCGCTAAATGTGTAAAGGCTTGGGGGAAATTGCCCAGAGCCTCGCCTTGTAGCCCTGTCTGTTCTGAATAAAGCCCGAGATGATTGGCATAGCCCAGCACCCGTTCAAACAGCAACCTGGCCTGATCCAGCTTTTCGGGAAATACCTGGCCGGAGCGGGTCAGCGCCTCTACCAGCCAGAAAGAACACATGTTGAAGGTGCCTTCCTCGCCCGGAAGTCCGTCGATGCGGGGTTGCGGCGGATAACGATATACAAGGCTGTCGCTGACGAGTCCGCCATCCCGCGGACTCTTGAGAATGGCGCTGATGGTGCTGAGCATCCGCGGATCGGTCGGAGCCATGAAGAAGACCAGAGGCATGATCAGAAGCGATGCGTCCAAGTCCTCACTGCCGTAAAACTGCGTGAAGGCGCGGCGTTTCTCGTTCCATCCTTTGGTCATTACTTCTTCGTAGATGAGGTCTCGCTCGCGCATCCACTTGGCGCGATCGGCTGGAAGCGCACGTTTGTCGGCCAGTCGGATGCCGCGATCCAGAGCAACCCAGTTCATGACCTTCGAGTACACGAAATGTTGGTGGCGATTGCGCATCTCCCAAATACCGGCGTCAGGTAATTGCCAGTTGTCGCAAATCCACTCAAGACGATTACGGATCTTCACCCAAACGTCGTAGGAGGTGGGACTCACGTACTTGTTGGACAAGTAGAATGCGTCCATGAGTTCGCCGTAGATGTCCGCTTGGAACTGCGAAACGGCGTCATTGCCGATGCGCACCGGGCTGGACCCTCGATAGCCTTCCCAGTGATCCAATGTCTGCTCGGGAAGCTGGTTGTCGCCATTGATCGTGAAGACGACCGCGCCACGCTCCTGCGGGCGTGCGTGCTTGGATGCGTAGTCTTCGATCCAGCCCATGAAGGCAGCAGCCTCGTCTCTGAAGCCGATGCGAAGAAATGCATAGACCGTGAAGGCAGCATCGCGTAACCAGGTATAGCGGTAATCCCAGTTGCGAGCGCCTCCGATGACTTCAGGCAAACTCGTGGTGGGGGCAGCAATAATCGCTCCGGTAGGTTCAAAGGTAAGAAGCTTCAGCACCAAGGCTGATCTGTGCACCTGATGTCGCCAACGCCCGTGGTAAGTACAGGCGGAGAGCCAGTTTTGCCAGAATTTCACAGTATCCCGGAGCAGCCTTTCAACCTCTTCTTCCGACGGCGGACAGGGCACACCGCCCTCGTTGCAGTCGTCACTAAGAATGAAGACCTGTGATTTTCCTTCCGACAGCATGAACTCGGCGGACACTCCTCCGCGTCCATCATTGCTGAGCGGCACCGCAGTTGAGAGAGCCAAGGTCAAGCTGCCTGTCTTAAATGTCGCTCCGTTAGCTTCGATTCTCGTGTCGTGGGTCTCCCGTCCATAGTCGAAAGCGGGCCGGCAAGCGACGGAAATACGCACCGATCCCCTGACGCAGCGAATGCGGCGGTAGACATGACGATACTCGGGCGAGTCGGGAGGCAACCCTACTGGCATGAAATCTTCCAACTCGGCAATTCCGTCCGCCAGCAGGAAGCGGGTAACCAGGACGTTCGTCGAAGGCCAATAGAACTGCTTGCGCCGCACGCCATCAGAGTCGGCGGAAACTCGGAAACAGCCTCCTTTTTTATCGTCCAAGATCGCCCCGAAAATGCTGGGCGAGTCAAAGTGCGGGTAGCAGTACCAGTCGATGGAGCCGTTCATGCCCACCAAGGCCAGCGTCCGCATGTTGCCGATGATTCCGTAATTCTCGATAGGCTGATAGGACATCGTTGTGCTCCATTCCCGATGCTCCGAAATGAGTTGACTCGGTTGCAATCGATCTCGGTATTCTTCGCAAAATTGACAAGTTTTGCAAAGCGTCTGCGGTCCCCTCAAATCCTGAGGATTCCGAAATCGCTAACAACTACTGATTTCCGACTGTCCAAGCCGCAGCTCTACAACAACCCTAAATTAGCAGCATGGCTCGCCAGCGTGAGACTCGATTACTTGCAGAATGACAATGCCGGTGGCACGCACGGCGATTCATCATTTCATCAATGTGCCCTATCGGGGGCGTCTAAGATCAGCCCAATTGCGTGACCCCTAGCCTGCCTCATCTTGAGTCCAAGCAGCGCGGCGATCGTCGGAGCAACATCCAGATTTGAGATACTTCCGAGGCGAACACCCTTCGGAATACCGTCGCCCCATGCGATGAAAATGGCCTGCATCTTGGGATCCGTGTTGAGAAAGCCGTGAGTGCCACCTGGGGCAACCGGAGTGACAAATTCCTCACCCGGATCACCACTGAACGAATAGTCGGACTGAGCTGTGATCACAAGGTCGGGAGCTTGATCGCTGACACTCGGAATCGGCAGTCCAAGGCTCGGGAAATCCTCTACTCCGTAGACTCGATCGACACCTTCCCTGCCGGTAAATATGAGTCGAAGTTCAGGGAGTACCACGGCTTTGCGATCAGCATTCGTCGTGTACACCATGGCAATCCCGCCATCAGGAACAACCCAAGCGTCTCCCGTGGGTGCGCCGGGCCCGTCTTTCACCAGCCCCTTCTCGCGCAAGAGCACGTTGGCATGAATCTTGTACTTGATGGCGCGGAAGCCGTGATCTGAAACAACAATCACAGTCGCATTTTTCAAAAGACCGGTGCGCTCGAGCGTGTCCAAAATCTGTTTTACCTTGTCATCCAAATAGGCCATGGCGGTAAAGCTCGCCGGGCTCATAGGACCATATTCGTGATTGGTGTCATCCAGCGTGAGAAGGTGGAATAGCAGCAGGTTCGGATGGTGGTTCTCGAGGATATCGACGGCGGCGGCGGTCCAGATTTGGTCTTGCCAGACCTGACTGCTGTCCTCGAACGTACGCAGCTGATCGGCAGTAACGGTTCCGGCTGCAATAAGCTCACGCTCAATCGCGCCATCGGGATTGGGTATCTCCGGAAATTGCCACGTGATTGTTTTTGCCCCGTAAATGGCAACCCAATCGACTTGGGCGGTAGTGAGTCCGGCATCATGGGCCACGTCATAGATCGTTGGGCTATGAACCAGCAAGTCTTTGTCTCGCCAGGGCTCGATCGATGGTTTCGAGCCTCCGATGGGTCGCGTCAACAAGCCGTTAAATAGGACCTGATGCTCGGATGCATCGACGCCGGTCACGATTGCCGTGTGATTGGGCCAGGTCACAGTCGGATTGACGGGCTGCATGGAGGTAGCGGCAGCGCCTTCGCGCGCGAGCTTGCGCAGGGTGGGAATGGGCAGTCTGGGATCCTCGAGCGCGTAGGCGGGAAAACCATCCAAGCTGATCACCACAACGATCCTGCTCTTCGGTGGAAGTGTCTTGGCCTGGAGCGAGCCGGGAGCGGCACTTGAGATCCAGGCGATGGCAGCGACCCACAATGGAAGTTGAGCGTGATGCTTCAATGACATCCCCGATCTACGCATATTTCCTTCTGGCGGTGGCCGACCTGCGCACGAGGAAGTCTGCATCAACCTCGAACGGCCCAATCTCAGGCGCGGAGCAAGAAGCGGAACCGCATATCCTCACCGAACCACATGATGTAGTTCGTTCCCCACGCGTTGTTGAAGAGGTTGCAATGAACGCCAGCAGAAAGATCGGGCTGCCGCTTGGAGAATGGTAAGGGCGACTTGATGCCCAGTGTGACAACCGGCGCGTCCAGAGTCTCGACAAGAAAGGCTCCTTTCTCGTCCTTGTAACCGAACCCCTTCGAAACCGCGTGCATGTGACGGTTGCCGGATTGGACTACGTCCAACGGAGATACCGGCTCTCCTGATTTTTCCAGTGTCCAACCAGTAGGATCCGGCGCAATCGGACGGAAGCTTAGCCAGAGAGCCTCCGGGAGGCGCGTTGCCGGCTTTTGGAACCAGGAAAAGTTCAAATAGATCACCGGTTCGGCCTGGGAAAGCAGCATTTCCAGGTACATCTTTTGTGGGAATGACGCTCGCCCGCTGCGAAGGGCTTCTGGATCGTGGACGACCAGTCGCGCCAACAGGTGGTGTCCATCTTCATCTTCGTCGATCTGAAGATCCTCCAGGGAGGGCAGCCACTCTCGACTTTCTGCGCCAAAGCGTTCCATGTTGGGCTTGCCGAAGTCTTTCTTGGCCCAGTCCTCGTCGCTGATCACATAGCTATCGAAGAAGCGGGAATAGTCTTCTTTCGAGAGGGTTTGATAGGAGAAGAGGGCAAGGGGATTTTGCTCGGATGCCCACTCCCTCTTGCTCTTCCGGCTGCGTAATCTGCGGATGGCCCCTGTCTTTGGATCGATTCCAAGAAGGAAATGCGGTGTCTCAATCTCAGTTGCCGCGGGGTGAGGACGGGGATGCGCCAGCCGGGGCGGAGAGGCTTCAAGGTCCTGTATCGCGGTCTGGGCCTCGTCGCGCAAGGGGGAAGGAAGCGTAGCAATCCCCGCGAAGAGGTCTTCGCGCTTCTCCTGCCAACTGAACTGCACGACCTTGTAGTTCTTGGTGTCGAGCATGGGCGCGAGGTCGGCTGGGACATAGTGATCGAAATCGAGCCACGTCTTGGTGTCCGTGCCCCAGGTGTGCTCGACCTCGAGGAGGAGGTGACGCAGCAAAGAGATATCCGTTGCATCACTGACAGCGAACTTTTCCTGAGCGATCCACTTCTGGCGCAGCCGCGCCACCTCGCGATACCTGGCAAGCTTGAGAGGGTCGCTGGCGACACCGTGAATCCAAGTGTCCCCGATTTCACTCGTAAGAACTGGCAGGGAGCCGCGGTAGAAATCCACCGCATTGGCAATCTCGGTCATGTTCGTTGCCGTAATTTCCGCTTTGGGGAACTGCCGACCGAGCGTGGAGTAGGTCTCATGAATCTCTTCGAGGGTGTGGGGCCCACTATCGTCATCGCGCACGACCAGCGCAACGGCAAGATCAGAACCCGGCACATGGAATACGCCTCCATAGCCGTGGTGATACATGACCACGAGCGTCGCTCCGCCCGGGGCCTTCCACAGAAACAAGGGTGGAACCTCCGGCAACGTGCTCGCGTCGTTCACACCGATATCCAGGAACTTCACGCCCTGGGAGGCCAGGGGCGCGATCAAACCGCGGGTGTGGCCCGGGACGTCGGTCATCTTGGCGCCGGTTGTGTTCCTGCCAAAACGACGGTCGAGTACCCGAGACAGGCCAATCCCTCCCGAGATCATCGAAGCGTCCATCAATTCGGTCTGCCAACTGAACGGAAGGGCATGCCAAGCAATGTCGCCGTCGCCGATCGCCTTTTCCATTCGCTTGCGCTCTCCCGACGAGGCATTCTCAAGAAACTCGTACAAGAGCCAGGACCCTGTGGTCCAGACGTAGCGTTGGGTACCGGATTCGCGCAGTTGGCTGGCAAGATCCATGGCGCGCGGAAAGAATTCCGTGAAGTACTTCTGAACAATGGCTGCCTGCGTGTCGGCGAAGCCAGCATCGAAATGGCACTTGAACATTACCAACACACGCTTGACGGTCGGATCCGGTGGTGGCTGGACAGGCAGGGATTGAAACGCGAGGAGCGCGGGCGACTTCAGCAGCAAGGCACTGCCCGCGAGGGACTTCATGAATTGGCGACGCCGCATGTCTCTCCCGAGTAGAAGTGGAATCGATGCCATCCCGCAAGCGCGGAATTCGATCAATGCTATTCCATCATTTCCAGACCAGCGTCGCGAGCGAATTTTCATCCAAGGGTACGGTTGCCGAACTCAGCCCCTGGTTCACCTGCACGGTCCGCGCCGCGCCGGGGTTTGTGAGGATCAGAACCTTCTGGCCATTCGGATTCTCCACCGCAAGATGACTGAGATTGGGCACTTGGCTTTGCGACTCAAACCGCCGCGCGCCGCGCCGAATCATGCGGGAATAGTGCGCCAGGGCCCAATATTGTCCGCTGCGAATTACTTCCTGAGTGTGCGGATTGATGATCAAGATGCCGCCGCAAGGATACGGTCCAATATTCGGCTTGCCTTTCTCATCGGTGGCCATGTTCCAGGCAACCGCGGAACGGCACCAGTTGTTGAGAACGGCAGTATACGTGGTGCTCCATTTCGTCCAGTCAAGCTGATAGTGAGGATCGTTGTAGTCGGTGCTGCCTTCCGTGTAGTGCATTTCGACTTCGGGGTGAGCGGCGTGTACTTTGCTTGCCATGCTGGGATCGCCGGTGTAGGCGTGCCACGCGACTGCGTTGGCATACCTCCGAAAATCCGGATCGTCGAGCTGCGAGATGACGCGACCCCAGTAGACAAAGTTATGATCCAGGATCCATATTCTGGCTGAAGTATTGGTCTTTTCGAACAGCGGTCCCAAGTGGTCGGTGATGAATTCGGTTTCGCATTCCTGCGACCATGTGCACGCGGGCATTTGCCCGTGCTGGTCTGTGTCGATTTCGTTTTGCGTGGTGATGGCTTGCACCGGCACGCCGGCCCCTTCGTAGGCATGCAGAAACTTCAAGAAATATTGGGCATAGGAAGCGAGATACTGCCTGCTCATGGAGCCGCCCAGCATCGACTTGTTCCATTTCATCCAGCCCGGCGGGCTCCAGGGCGAGGAAAAGTAAAAGACATCGGGATTGATCTCGCGCACTTGCTTCAGGATCGGAAGAATATATTCGCGATCATGATCAATGGAGAACCGCTTGAGTTCGGGGTCAGGCTCGCCTTCGTCGTAACTGTAGAGCATCGCTGCGGAATCGGCGGAGCCGATGCAGGTGCGGTTGACGCTCAAACCCAATTCCGAGGGATGAAAAAGCTCATGCAGCAACCGTTCGCGCGCGGGCGGGTGCAGTTGGTTGATCACGGAGCAGGCGGCATCCGAGAAACAGCCTCCAAAACCCAGAATGTCCTGGAATTTGTTGGACGGAATGAGCCGTATGGAGTCGGGCAGCGGTGGTTCGGTACCCGCCGGTGGGTCCGGAGGTGGCGGCGGCGATGGGTGCCAGGCAATCGGCTTCCCAGCGGCAAACCGATTCTCCCCGCTGGTGACCCAGACTGCGATTTCTGAAGGCGGTGGTTGCCCGTCCGCCGTCCGGCCAGCGCCGACTCGGTCGACGGTCGCAGCATTCACACCTGCAGTGGCCCCTAGGCCTGCCGCTCCTAAACCTAAAGCCGAAGTCTTGAGGAAATCTCTTCTTGAATTTCGCACTGGGTGCCTTGGGTTGATATCTATCACATCCCGAGCCTTCGGGTTCGGCAGCCTTCAGGATCCTTCCGGTGGCCCGCCGCTTGCATTCGCGGACCACCGGACGACGACGGACCTAGAAGGTGACGGACCTAGAAGAGCAGCTTGAGCGAGAGTTGCATGATGCGGGGCGGATTGGCAGTATGGATCGTGCCGAATCCGTTGAGGATGCCGGTATCCTTGTCGGGGATCTGCAGATCGTTGATATTTCCGTCTGGCTGTCCAAACTGGGCATGGTTGAAGGCGTTAAATAGTTCGGCTCGGAATTCGAGATTGACTCGCTCCTTGATGGCCGTATCTTTCAACAAGGCCATATCCCAATTGTTGAGACCGGGCCCGGAGAAGAATCGCCGCCTCGCATTTCCGAGTTGGCCGAGAGGCTCCACCGCGAACAACGCGGTATTGAAATATGGCTTGGCGCCAACGCGAGGATCGCCGGTGTGAATCGATCCTGGGGTGAAACTGGGAGTGTCGATGGGTAGCGAGATGGGTCCTGAGCCGCTCGTGCCAAGATACGAGCGGTCGTCGGTTTCAACCAAAGTGACGGGCTGACCGCTTGTAAATCTGGTAATACCGCTCAACCGCCACCCTTTGACGAGCCTGCTCGGACCACCCCAGCGGTCGAAGGGGAGCTGGTAGTCGTAACTCACCACGAAATTGTGCCTGGTATCGTAAGACGACAGCGATCTCAGTCCCGTATTCAGAACATTGATCTGTTCGCCATATCCGGAACCGTTGTCCAACGACTTGGAATAAGTGTAGCCAGCCAGAAATTCCAATCGGGAAATACGTTGCCGCAGGCTCAGTTGCAGAGAATTGTAGCTTGACTTCCCAATGGTGATGAAATAAGCATCGCTGGTAAAGTTCTGCCCGAAAGGAGTCCGCGTTCCGTTAATCACACCCCCGGCGATCGGAAAGAAGGTTCCATTCTCCAAAGTAGGCCCACAGGGAGTACCGGACGCGATCTGGCTGGAGTCACTCACACTGGCGCACAGAGCGGGGTCTCCCGGGTTGGCCTCCAGTGACGAGAGCAAATGGTGTCCTTGGGTTCCCACATAGCTTGCGGTTAACAAGGTTGCCCGACCCAGCTGGCGCTCGATCGATAGCTGGTACTCTTCGGTGTAGGGCAAAACATTTCTGTGCCAGAAAGCGGGAGACGTGCCAATGGGCAGGAAATTCGCCCAATTGATTGCGGTACTCGTGGTCGGCGGCGCTACGGGAAAGCGCTGGCCTTCGATATTGCCGGTGCCGCGATCGACGAAGTCGACCGCCGCCACGCGGTACGCGGCGTGCATGAGCGGCATCTTCGTTGACGAGCTCGACATGAACGCAGGCAGCGATGGGTGCAGAAACGCGGTTCCGGCGAGGGTGACGCTGAGCAGCGAGGCCGCGATGAGCGCGATGGCGCGCCGGGCCCGGCCGCGTTGCGGCGCCCAATCGAAGTCGGGGTCGATGTCCATCAGACCTACCCGGGCCTCGGGACGTTCACAGAGGTCCACGTGACGCCGCCGTCCGACGTCATCGCGAGCGCGCTGTCTGTGGAGTGGGCCGTCGAGATCATCTGCGACCACGCGTGCATCGAGTCGATCGCATGCGCGGGTTGGTAGTTCCAGTCCGCGAGAAGCGGCTTGACGCCCACCGGCTGCCAGGTCTGACCGCCGTCTGACGTCTTGAAGAGATAGCCGTAGCGCGATGCCCACCAATGGGTGTCGTCGGCGAACGAGATATCGGCATACCTGGTCGGCTCGGGCGCCGGTGCAAGCGTGCGCCAGGTCTGGCCTGAATCCATCGACGTGAGTCCGATCAGGTCGCCCGTGAGGTCACTCACCACGGCGAAGATCCCGCGCTGTGGCATCAGCGTGAGCTGGGTGATGAAGACCTGCGTGCCCTCAGGCAGGGCCGA
>Ga0137418_10007334_pt1 | contig 10133 bp, 9 predicted proteins | sample CZODoug3_1_2_16f_FD_122242 | JGI IMG/M metagenome (GOLD analysis project Ga0137418, IMG submission 122242) | Vadose zone soil fungal communities from Angelo Coast Range Reserve, California, USA - CZODoug3_1_2_16fungal (Hybrid Assembly) | ecosystem: Environmental > Terrestrial > Soil > Vadose... | reverse complement strand
GCGAACCCGACGGCGTTTGAGATCCCCTGCCCCAGCGGCCCGGTTGTGACCTCGATTCCGGGGGCATGGCCGTACTCGGGGTGTCCGGCGGCTTTCGAGCCGAGCTGGCGGAAGTTCTTGATGTCATCGAGCGAGATGTCGTATCCGCTCAGGAACAGCGACGAGTAGAGGAGCATCGAAGCGTGGCCGCACGAGAGGACGAAGCGGTCACGGTCCGGCCACTCGGGGTCGCGCGGGTTGTGGCGCATCACGCGCGTGTACAGCACGTAGGTGAGTGGGGCGAGCGCCATCGGCGTTCCCGGATGACCCGAGTTCGCCTTCTGAACGCCATCCATCGACAGCGTGCGGATTGTGTCGACGGAGAGGTTGTCCAACTCGGTGGAGGTATCGGTCGCGGTCATCGTGAGCGCAGCATAGTCATATTGGGCAAGCCAGAAATGTCGTTAATCGGACCGTTATCCGGAGATGACCCCGAAGCGTTACCCGAAGAGGACCCCGAAGCGTTCGTATTCGTCGACGGGCACCGTGCGCAGGTGCGCCACCGCCTTGGCGGGGCGATCCAGGCTGAGGAGCGTCTGACCCAGCCGCAGATTGGCGAAAGCCGCCCCGACCGCGACGGGAATCTGCGTGGCAACCACACCGCTCGACAGCATGTGCCCCTGATCGGGGGCAGCGAGGTGCATGGAACCGCCCTTGCCTTCGCCGGTGCCGGAGGTGCGGCCATAGAGCTCCGAGAAGAACCGGTCGGTGTCGTGCGTTTGTGCGAGGAACGCCGCGTGGCTGCGGTACGAGGCAAAAACGTCCGCCTTGCCGTCCAGCGCCGCACAAACGCCGACCGGCACGAATTCCTGGCCCATCGACATGTGCATCGGGGTTCGCATCTGATTTTCGGGGTAGTGCTTGACGATGTACTCTTCGGAACGCCGAGCCAAAAAGAGGCTCTTGAACAACTGTACCGCCGTCGTTTTGGGCAGGGGCTCGCGGGCAAGAATCATCGTTACTGTCGTTGTTTCTGAGGTGGGTCGGACCATAGAGACCTCCGACTCCCAAGGCAACGGCAAGGTCTCGAGACCGGTATTGCAACCGGCGAGATAAGGTGGCCTTTTGCCTTCGCCTCAACTAAGTAGACCGCGGATGGTAGGATAGACGCACGATGGCTGCTCGACGCGCCCTCATCACAGGCATCACGGGAATGGTCGGTTCCCACCTTGCCGAATTTCTGCTTGAGCGGACGGACTGGGACATCGTGGGGATGTGCCGCTGGCGCAGCCCGCTCGACAATCTCGCCAGCATCGCGTGGCGGATCAACGCCGGCGACCGCGTCTCGCTGCTGTATGGCGACTTGCGCGACACAATGTCGATCCAGAATGTGGTGGCCAACGCCAAGCCGGACTACGTCTTCCATCTCGCCGCGCAGAGCTTTCCGCGCACCAGCTTCGACGCGCCGCTCGACACCATGGACACCAATGTCCAGGGGACGGTGCGCGTCCTCGATGCGCTGAAGCAGCATGCGCCTAAGGCGATCATCCATGTCTGCGCCTCATCCGAGGTGTTCGGTCGGGTGCCCAAGGAGAAACTGCCGATCGACGAGGAGTGCACGTTCCATCCGGCGTCGCCCTACGCCATCTCCAAGGTCGGCACCGATCTCGTCGGGCGTTTCTACGCCGAAGCCTACGGCATGACGGTCATGACAACGCGCATGTTCACCCACACCGGGCCGCGGCGCGGCGACGTCTTTGCCGAATCGACCTTCGCCAAGCAGATCGCGATGATCGAGCACAATCGCATTCCCCCCGTGGTCAAGGTCGGCAACCTGCAATCGCTGCGCACGGTGGCCGACGTGCGCGACGCCGTGCGCGCCTACTACATGCTGGTCACCGTCAATCCGACAGCGGGCGCCTACTACAACATCGGCGGCAATCATTCCTGCACGGTGAAGGACATCCTCGATACGCTGATCTCCTTCTCGCCGTGCAAGGCCGACATCCGTGTCGAGGTTGACCCCGATCGCCTGCGCCCGATCGACGCCGATCTGCAGGTGCCGAATATCGCAAAATTCCAGGCTCACACCGGCTGGAAGCCCGAGATTCCCTACGACAAGACCCTGCGTGACCTGCTGGACTATTGGCGGGATCGCGTGGCAACGGAGGGGGACCGCTTCCTCACCCGTTGATCGGCAATACTTAGAAAGGTTGATGACACTCAGATGCTCATGGCGATTTCCCGAACGCCGTACCGCGTTTCGTTCTTCGGCGGCGGCACGGATTATCCGGCCTGGTATCGGCGGCACGGCGGCGCCGTGCTGTCGATGGCCATCAACAAGTATTGCTACATCGGTACCGGCTTGCTGCCGCCTTTCTTCGGCATCCGTCATCGCATCATCTGGTCCCATATCGAGGCGGTCGGCGCGATTTCGGAGATCCTGCACCCCGCCGTGCGGGCCGGACTACAGATGCTGGGTTTCGACGACGCGCAGGGCATCGAGCTTTTTCACCAGGGCGACTTGCCGGCGCGCTCCGGGATCGGCTCGAGCTCGGCCTTCGCCGTCGGCCTGATGAATGTCTTGAACGCGATGCGCGGCGAGACCCTCGACGCCCTTGCCCTCGCCAAGAGCGCGATGGACCTCGAACAGAACAAGCTCAAGGAAAGCGTCGGATGTCAGGACCAGATCGCCAGCGCCTATGGCGGCATGAACGTCATCAAGTTCGAGGCCGATGATTCGTTCTCGGTCACCCCGCTGGGCCTCGGCGATACCCAACGCGGCGATTTCGAGCAATGGTTGATGCTCTTCTATACGGGCAGCAGTCGGATTTCGTCGGAATTCGCCAAGAAGCTGATCAGCAACCTCGAAGCCAATGCAGCCCATATGCGCCGCATGCGCGAGATGGTCGAAGTTGCGGTCGAGATGCTTCATGCCGGACGGCTGGACGATTTTGGCCAGCTGCTGCACGAAAGCTGGAAGCTGAAGAGAGGCCTGGCCGACGGCACAAGCACGACGACGATCGACCGCATCTATGACGACGCCCGGCGCGCTGGCGCTCTCGGCGGCAAGCTGCTCGGCGCCGGAGGTACGGGCTTCATGGTGTTCGTGGTTCCACCGGATCGCCAGCCGGCTGTTCGCGAGGCGCTGTCGCATCTCATCACGGTTCCCGTTTCGGTCGATTTCACGGGCTCGACGATCGTCTACCGGAAGGAAGAACTGCTCGGCATGGGAGAAGCGGCGGGGCGATCGGACATATTCGGCGCTGCGCCAAAGCGCGCCGCCAAGGAGTAGCGGCGATGGAAGTATTTCCGACGAAGCTCGAATCGGTCCTGCTGATCAAGACTCCGACGGTGTTCGAGGACTTCCGCGGTCATTACATCGAGACCTACAATCGCAATGCCTGCTTCACCGCCGGCATTCCAATCGATTTCATACAGGACGACGTCTCCATATCGCACCGTCATGTGCTGCGCGGCATCCATGGCGACACCAAGACCTGGAAGTTGATCTCCTGTCTGCAGGGCAGCTTCTACATGGTCGTGGTGAACAACGATCCGAACTCATCGCAATATCGCGAGTGGGCCGCGTTCACTCTGTCCGATACCAACCACCTGCAGGTGCTGGTGCCGCCTAATTTCGGCAACGGGCATGTCGTCATGAGCGAGCGCGCAATTTTCCACTACAAGCAGAGCACCGAATACGATCGTGCCGGTCAATTCACACTCTTGTGGAATGATCCGACATTGAACATCTGGTGGCCGATCCAAAATCCAATCGTGTCCCAACGCGACCAGGGAAATGCCAAGCTCGAACGAGGCCGTCGCCCGTAGCGCCTCTATGCGGGACTTGTCGCGAACTGGCTTAGTTCATCGATTGCACAGGCGAGGTGGTACAGAGTGCTGGCAGGCATGAACTTGCTGAGGCAGGCGCCATTGTGATCCAGCCTGTCATGCCAGCCGCCGGCGGGATCCGAGGTCAAAAAGTGGTCTCGCAACAAGACAGCCAACGAAGCGGCCTTTCTTTCCGACTGGGCCCGCCCTAACCGAGCCTCGACCAGGTTGGCTTTGATCGATTCGGCGATCGGCCAGACCCGACGGGACGGAGCGTGGTGGGTGCCATCGACGAGAAGCTCGTCGACAATCAGTCCGGCGCCATCAAACCCATATCGATCGGCAAAGCCGTACAGGGCATCGACATAGGGCTGCGCCAAGCGGCCGCTGATTTGCTCGAAGCGCCGCAGCAGCCAGATCCATTCGTAGTGGTGTCCGGGCTCCACGAGGCTGCCGGCGACGCCGTCGGCAGGCTGGAGGGCGGCCGTGAAGTACTCGCCCAGAATGCCAGGATCGGGCCGGAAGAAGCGCGAGGCAAACAACCCGAACAGCTCTTCTGCCCGCGCGAGGTATCGTGCATCACCCGAACATTCCCAAAGGGAAAGAAGAGCCTCGAACAGATGCATGTGCGGGTTCTGGCGGCGAAGGCCATCGGAGGGCGGCAAGCCTTCCAGGAAGCCATGGCCGTTGGGTGCCCGGAGATCCCGGTCGATGAACGCCAGGGTTTCGTCGGCCAAGGCAAGAGCCTGCCGCTTGCCGGTTGCCTGGACATATGAGGCGATCGCCAGAAGCACGAAGGTATGGGCGTAGAAATCCAAGCGCAGGTCGGAAACGGCGCCATCGCGCCTGATCGAGAAGATCCAGCCGCCCCGACCGTCCCGTTCGCGGTAATCGCGCACCATGGAGGCGAAGGCTTGCTCGATCAGCATGGCCGCGCTGGGGTACCAGCCCTTGCCGCCAAGGCATACGCGTAGATCTGGCGAGCCTGGGACAGCAGGCGGATGGGAACGTCAGGCAATCGGTCGGCCCGAAGCGTCAGCCGCTCCTCGAACCGCCCATGCTCGAAATCGAAGCCTGCCGTCGCCCACAGGGGAAATGCCGCGTCGGTGGCCCAACCGAGAAGAGCGGCGGCCGCCGGCTTCAGTCTTCCTGGCATTCGAGAAGAAGCCCTTGGCTGATGGCTTATGCCGCCGTGACCGTGTCGGCGACGCGCTCGCCAGGTATGGCCACGACGTTGGCGGAGAGCGGATTACCGTCGGTTGGCCGTTCGAGCAGGCCGGTCACGGGAGAAAACACGAATATCTCGTAGCGCAGGTCGTCGCGCAGGGTCGCCATGAGAGAGTCGGCGCAGTTGCCCTGCGCGCGTAGCGCCTTGTCGTTGACCTCGATCAGCATGAGCGGCCGCATCGCGCCCAGCATCGCCGCTGCGCCGGCAATGACGCTGGCTTCGGCACCCTCGACATCGATCTTCACGAAGTCGACCCTGGCAAGGCCGAGCCGGGCGATCACCGCGTCGAGGGGTTCGACGGGCACGCGCTCCAGGCTGGCGCGCACCACGTCGTCGTGGGCGAAGCTGCCGAGCGTGTTGTGACCGGCATGCACACCGTGCGCGAGATGGAGGTCGGCAAGGCCGACAGCCGCCCCGATGGCGGCCGGCACGACCGACACGTTGTCGAGACCGTTACGTCCGAGATTGCGCTGCAGGTGCGCCCGTTCACGCGAGCTGGGCTCGGCCGCCACGACCCGGCCGGACGGCCCGACACGGCGCGCGGCGAAAAGCGTGTAATAGCCGTCGTTGGCGCCGACATCGACGAACACCATGCCGGGCCTCAATACACGGTCCAGGAAGGCAAATTCGTTGGGCTCGAACGAACCGCAGACATAGAGGCAAAGGCTGTTGTCGTTGCCCAGGGTCAGGTCGACCGTGGTGCTGCCGTGCCATCGCACGGTAATCGGCACCGCGAGGTCCTTCTCGCGGGCGGCCTCCCACAAGGCGCCGCGCCGGCAGGCCAGCCAACGGCGTTGTTCGTAGTACTCGTGGGCGAACATCCAGCCCGGCCTCGGCTTCAGGCGTGGGATGCCCGGCGCCAGGAACGCCGCGTACGTCGATCCGATCGCCGGCGCGTTCACGATCAGCCAGCGACCGAGATTGTCGAGGTGATAGCCCACCCCGGAGCAAATCCGGTCCCATGCGCTGGAGGCGCTGATCGAGCGGCGCGCGGTGGTCATTCTGTGGATCGGTGCCCCCTCTTGTGCCTGCCCCTTGCCGTGTTCGGCTAAACCACCGGCTGCCGAGCGTCAAGCGCGCCCGCATCTTGCCACAGTCCGGTTCTATCCCGCGCGGTCCGTTGCAGCAGACGTGTTGCGGAATATAATGCCTCCCCCTCCGTCAACTTGCCGGTTCAATGTCCGCGCTGTTTCTCCGTTCTCTCCTCGTCATCGTCATCGCACTCTTTCCGGCTGTCGCATCGGCTCAAGGCCTGCGCGTGGTGGCGCGGGTGAATGACGATGCCATCACCGACTTCGACCTGTCTCAACGGGTATTGTTCGCCATCCGCACGACCGGTCTGCAGGACAGTCCGGAGCTGCGCCAGCGGATGGCTGCCCAGATCCTGCGCCAGATGATCGACGAGAAGCTGCAGATCCAGGACGCCAAGCGGCTGGGGCTCAAGGCCACCGACGGCGAGCTGCAGCAGCGGTTCAGCGACATCGAGCGCTCCGCGGGCATGCCGCACGGCCAATTCAGGCAATACCTGCAGAGCGTCGGTGTCCCCTTGGAAATCGCGGTCCAGCAGATCGAGGCGCAGATTGCCTGGAACAAGATCATACGCCGCAAAGTCAGGCCTCAGGTCGACGTGTCGGAAGCCGAGATCGATGACGCACTGAACCGGATGCGGTCGAACGTCGGCAAGACCGAGTCGCGCGTGGCCGAGATTTTCGTCCCTGTCGACCAGGCCAGCCTCGCCGCCGAGTCCAAGCGCAGCGCCGACCGTATCATCGAGCAGCTCAAGCGCGGAGCGCCGTTCGGCGCCGTCGCCCAGCAGTTCTCCCAGGGCGCGACGGCCCAGGCAGGCGGCGAACTCGGCTGGGTCCTGCCCGGATCGCTCGATCCATCCCTTGATGCCGCGGTGGAGAAGCTGCCGGTCAGGCAGTACTCGGAGCCCATCCGCAGCACCGCCGGCTGGCATATCCTGTACGTCATCGACCGCCGGCAGTTCGCGGCGACGCGGCCCGACGAAATGCGCCTCAACCTGACCCAGATGACCCTGCCTCTGCCGACCAACGCCTCGCCGGACGAAGTCGCCCGGGCGACCGCCGATGCCCAAAAGGCGTTAGTCGGCGTGCGGACCTGCAGCGACCTCCATGCCAGGGCGCACGACCTCAAGGGGGCCACTTCGGGCGACCTGCAGGGCATCCGGGTGGGCGATCTCGCAGCCAACCGTCAGATGTTCGAGGAGATTCCCCGTCTCAATGTGGGCGGTACGGCGGGGCCCTTCCGGGTCGCCGAAGGACTCCAGGTCGTGTCTCTGTGCGGCAAGGTTGGCGGCGAGGGCCTGCCGGCCCGCGACCTCATTTCCCAGCAGCTCCTGCTGCAGAAACTCGAGGCGGCCGGGCGTCGCTACATGCGTGACCTGCGGCGCCAGGCGACTATCGACGTCAAGCAGCCATGACGGCCGCCGCGCCGCTCGCCGTGACGATGGGCGAGCCGGCCGGTATCGGCGGCGAACTCAGCCTCAAAGCCTGGTCGATGCGCCAGCGCGGCGCGCGGCCCTTCTTCGTCCTCGACGATGCGGCCCGCCTGGCCGCCCTCGCCGACAAGCTCGGCCTCGAGGTGCCGCTGCGCCAGATCGCGCGGCCGGCCGACGCCGGTCCTGTCTTCGAGACGGCGCTGCCCGTGTTGCCTGTGCGGCTGCGCGCACCCGCACGGCCTGGCCACCCGGACTCGGCCAACGCGCCGGCAACCCTCGAGGCCATCGAGCGCAGCGCCCAATTGGCGCTTGCCGGCGAGATCGCCGGCATGGTGACCAATCCCATCCAGAAGAAGATCCTTCAGGATGCGGGCTTCCGGCATCCCGGCCACACCGAGTATCTCGCCGAACTGGCGGGCGGGGTCGACGTCGCCATGATGCTGGCCTGCCCCGAGTTGCGCGTCGTGCCGGTGACCATCCACCTGGCCTTGGCCGAAGCGGTGCGCACGCTTGACACCGTCAAGATCGTTCGCGCGGGCCGCCTTGCGGCGGCCGGGCTCAAGTCGCTGTTCGGCATCGATCGGCCCCGGCTTGCCGTGGCGGGTCTCAACCCGCATGCCGGCGAACAGGGCTCGATGGGCGACGAAGAGGCCCGGGTGATCGCGCCGGCGATCGAAGCGCTGAAGCGCGATGGCATCGACGTGCGCGGTCCGGCGCCGGCCGACACGCTGTTCCACGCTGCCGCCCGTGCGACCTATGACGCGGCCCTCTGCATGTATCACGACCAGGCCCTGATCCCGATCAAGACCGTGGATTTTGCCGGCGGGGTCAACGTGACCCTGGGCTTGCCCTATGTGCGGACCTCGCCCGACCACGGCACGGCGCTCGACATTGCCGGCACCGGCCGCGCCGACCCGGCGAGCCTCATCGCCGCGCTGCGCATGGCGGACGACATGGCCCGCCGGCGCCACACCTGAACGCCAAACCCGAGATGGACGAGCTCGCCCGGCTGCCGCCGCTGCGCGAGACCATCGCCGCCCACGGTCTTGATGCGCGCAAGCGCCTTGGCCAGCATTTCCTGCTCGACCTCAACCTGACCCGGCGCATCGCGCGTGCCGCAGCACCGCTCGCCGAGGGAACCGTCATCGAGGTTGGCCCCGGCCCGGGCGGCCTGACCCGCGCCCTGCTCCTGGAGGGTGCCACGCACGTGGTCGCCATCGAAGTCGATGCCAGGGCCGTCGCTGCCCTCCAGGAGCTGGTCCGGGCGGCGGCCGGGCGTCTGCAGGTGGTTCAGGCCGACGCTCTCCAGGCCTCCCTGGCCGATTTGGGTCCCTCGCCCCGCCGGATCGTCGCCAACCTGCCCTACAACGTCTCGACGGCCCTGCTGGTGCGGTGGCTGCACCAGGCCGACGACGTCGCCGACATGGTGTTGATGTTCCAGAAGGAAGTGGCCGACCGGCTGGTGGCCCTGCCGCGCAGCAAGGACTACGGCCGGCTCTCGGTGCTGGCCCAGCATGTCTGTGACGTGCAGCGCCTGTTCGACGTCGCCCCCTCGGCATTCGTCCCGCCGCCCAAGGTCACCTCGTCGATCGTACGGCTGCGACCACGGTCCGCCGACCGCCGGCTGGCTGATTTGCGGCCTCTGGAGAGGCTCACCGCGGCCGCCTTCGGTCAGCGCCGCAAGATGCTGCGCGGCGCTCTTGGCAGCGTTTTCGACAATCCCACGGCGGTACTGACGAGGCTGGGCCTGTCGCCCACCGCCCGGGCGGAGGAACTGACGGTGGCGGATTTCGTCCGGCTCAGCGAAGCGTTGCCTTGACAATATGAGTGAGTGCTCACTATAGTCTCTCCATGATCCGCTCCCTGGCCTTCAACCTCTTTTTTTACGCGTTCACCCTGCTGACAGCGCTCGGCGGCATCATTCTGGTGCCGGTCCCGACGCCGGTGCTACTGCGCGGTCTGCTCCACTACTGGGCCCGCGCGGTCGTCTGGGGCGCGCGTTGGATCGGCGGCATGAAGGTCGAGATTCGCGGGCGCGAGAACCTTCCGGCGGCGGGGCCCGCCCTGCTCGCCAACAAGCACCAAAGCGAGAGCGACGGCATCTTTCTGGCGGCCAACATTCCCGGCATTGCCTTCGTCGCCATGCGGGAGCTGTTCCGCTACCCGGTGATCGGCGCCATCCTCTATCGCCTGCAGATGATCCGCGTCGACGCCTGTGGCGGCGACCGGGAACGCGAGCATCTCGCCCAATTCGCCAAGCGCGCCTATGACAGCGGCCGCCACATCGCGATCTATCCCGAGGGCAACCTGATGGCGCCGGGCGAGCGCGAGCGCTATCGCTCGGGCATCTACTACCTCTATCGCGATCTCGGCCTGCCGGTGACGCCGGTCGCGACCTCGCTGGGCCTGCTGTGGAACCGCCGCGACTGGCGGAAGAAGCCGGGACGTGCCGCCATCGAGTTCCTGCCCGCCATCGAACCCGGCCTCGACAAGCACGCCTTCATGCGCCGCCTGGAGGACACGATCGAGACGGCGAGCGACCGGCTGATCGCCGAGTTCTCCGGCCGGCCCTGCACCGCCTCGCAGCTCGTCCTGCGCTCGCAAGGCCAGACCGGCATCGGCCAACCGCTC
>Ga0137418_10007331_pt1 | contig 10134 bp, 8 predicted proteins | sample CZODoug3_1_2_16f_FD_122242 | JGI IMG/M metagenome (GOLD analysis project Ga0137418, IMG submission 122242) | Vadose zone soil fungal communities from Angelo Coast Range Reserve, California, USA - CZODoug3_1_2_16fungal (Hybrid Assembly) | ecosystem: Environmental > Terrestrial > Soil > Vadose... | reverse complement strand
AACACGATCTCGCCCGGCGTGGGAGCCCCATTGTCGATCCCGATCGCGCGCGCGGCCGCGTGGAGCACGTCGGCGAAGCCCAAGGGGTAAGGACCGACCGTAAGCCCCAAGAGGAGCGCCGCCACGAGCGCGCCCAGCAGCAGCACGAACACGCCGTGTCGCATCACCTCACCGCCCCGGGCCGCCGGGTTGCGCGCCGGCGAGGATGCGGTCGAGCTGGCTGTCGCTGACGTCGATCTGATAGAAAAGCGTGATGAATTCGCGCGCGATCGCGCGGATATCCTCGGGGAATTTTTCGGGGTAGAGCAGCCCGGCGATCCAGCGCAGCCCGATCACGCGGTTGATCGACGGCGGCGCGTCGATCCATCCGAACGGCAGGCGAGGCGCGAGAAAGACCCGCTTCGCCTTGACGGCCGGGACGGCGCCCCAGACCGGATCGGCGGCGTAGCTCGCGAAGAAATTCGCGTCCCAGGTGATGATCGTGTCCGGCGCCCAGGCCAGCACCTGCTCGATCGACACATTGGCGATGCCGCCACGCCCGGACCCGCGCTCGGCCACGTTGATGCCGCCGGCCCGTTCGATGATCTCGGTGTTGATCGATCCGGCGAGCCCGGTCTCGAGCCCGTTGGGCTCGCGTGCGAGATAGACCCGGCGGCGGGCCGGCACGTCCTTGAGCCGCTCGTCGATCAGCCGCTCGGTGTCCTCGACATAGCGCGCGACCGCCTCGGCGCGCGCGGACACGCCGAGGACGCGCCCGAGCTCCCGGAGGGACGCTGCCGTATGGTCGAGGTGCCCGTCGATCAGCAGATAGGGGATGCCGGTCTGCTCTTGCACACGCGCCGCCAGCGACGCAAAGGTCGGCGTGACCGAGCCGAAATCGAAGATCAGGTCGGGCCGCGCCTTGAGCACCACCTCCACATTGGCGGTGTCGCCGCGCCCCGTCAGGCGGCCGAGCTCGGGCAGGTCGCGGGCGCCGGGACGGATGAATTCGCGCTCATTGAGCCGCGGCGCGCTCGGCCAGCCCACCATCAGATCGGGCGCCAGCACGTAAAGGGCCACCGCGGCGGTCGGCCCCGCCGCCATGACGCGCTCGACACGGTCGGGGACCTGGATGCGCCGCCCGGTGGCGTCCCCGGCCTCGCGCCCCGCCGCAGCGGTGGACAACAGGCCCATGATCATCAATACAAGGGCATGCCGTCCGATCATGAATGTCCCGCCGCCAAGGCCTCGATGCCCCGAATATGCGTGATGATACCCCGGATTTCGGCGCGCGACAGGGCCGCCCGACTCCGGTAGTAAACCCCGCATGGACCTGATTACCACGACCAGCGACCTGGCGGATGCCTGCGACCGGCTGGCGCGCCATCCCTTCGTGACCGTCGATACCGAATTCCTGCGCGAGACCACCTATTATCCGCTGCTGTGCGTGGCGCAGATCGCCAGCACCGACGAGGCCGTCGTGATCGACACGCTGGCCGATGGCCTCGACCTGAAACCCTTCTACGAGCTGATGGCGAACGAGCGCGTCCTCAAGGTCTTTCACGCCGCCCGCCAGGATATCGAGATCGTCTGGCACCAGGCCAATCTGGTGCCCCACCCGATCTTCGATACCCAGGTCGCCGCCATGGTGCTCGGCTATGGCGATTCGATCTCCTATGACCAGCTGGTCCAGCGCATCACCGGCGACACCCTCGACAAGTCGCACCGCTTCACCGACTGGTCGCGCCGGCCCCTGAGCCCCGCCCAGGTCAGCTACGCGATCTCGGACGTCACCCATTTGCGCGACGTTTATCTGGCGCTGTCGGCGGATCTCGCGAAACGCGGCCGTGCCGACTGGGTGGGCGAGGAGATGGAGGTTCTCACCTCGCCCGAGACCTACCGGGCCGATCCCGAGAATGCCTGGGAACGCCTCAAGACCCGCGTGCGCAAGCCCAAGGAGCTGGCCGTCCTGATGGAGATCGCGGCCTGGCGCGAGCGCGAAGCGCAGACGCGCGACGTGCCGCGCGGCCGCGTGCTCAAGGACGACGTGCTGGGCGAGATCGCCACGCAGGCGCCCGCCACCATCGAGCGGCTCGCCGCGTTGCGCTCGCTGCCGCGCGGCTTCGAGCGATCGAAATGGGGCCAGGACATCGTTCAGGCGGTGGCGCGCGGCCTCGCCCGCGATCCCAAGAGCTTGCCGGCGATCGAGCGCCAGCGCGCCGGCGGCAACGGCAGCGCGACGCTCGAGCTCCTCAAGGTGCTGCTGCGCATGACGTCCGAACGCCACGCCGTCGCCGCCAAGGTGATCGCCACCGTCGACGATCTCGACCGTATCGCGTCCGACGACAACGCCGACGTGCCGGCGTTGCACGGCTGGCGTCGCGAGCTGTTCGGCGAGAAGGCGCTCGCGCTCAAGCACGGCAAGCTCGCGCTCGCGGTCGAGCAGAACCGCGTGATCGCGGTCGACCGGACGACGGAAGAATAAGACGCGCCGCCGTTTCATTCGCCGCCTTTTTGGCGGCACGCGGCCTCGCGGCGCCGGCGCGCCCGACGCTACTCCGTCACGAACACCGGTTCGCGCCCGATCAGGCGCGCGAGCTGGCGCAGCCGCACGAACAGCCGCTCGCCCGCGAGCGCCGAATAGCGGCCCTTGAGCCGCAATTTGAGCTTGCCGTGACTGACCTTGAGCGGCGTGTGCGGCAGCACCCCCGGCATCGCGGCCGACACCAGATAGGCGACGCGCATCACGGCGCCGAGCACGCGCGCCCGGTCGAGCATGCGGGCGGTGGCGAGCTCGCGCACATGCGGCGACAATTCGTCGTCGTTGAGCCCCACATGGCGGAAGAACACCGCGAGCGACATGAAGGTGCGGCCGGGATGATCGACTCCGACGAAGGCGGCGTGCGCGATGATGTTGAGCGACTGCTCGCCGCGGTAGTCCGGATGCGCGCGCCAGCCGATATCGGCGAGCAGGCAGGCCGCGTGGCGCAAGCGCTTCTCTTCCGCGGTCTCGTCGATCCCGGTCGACGCCATGAACTCGTCGGCCCATTCGGCCAGCTCCTCGCCGTGGCGCGGGGAGCGCGAGCGCAGCACGTTGAGCTCCTGGGCGGCGGCGAAGAGCGCGTCGCGCTTGCGCTCCTTCTCGCTCAGGAACGAATAGAGCAATCCCTCGCGCACCCCCAGGGCCGAGATCACGACCTGCTTGGGCCTGGCGAAGCGCACGATCTCCTCCAGCACCAGCGCCGCATAAGCCAGCAGCGGGCGGCGGGCGTCGGTGACGATGTCGATCTGCGAGAGCGTCTCGGGATCGACGCGCTGCACCAGACGGGAGAACTCGAGCGCTTCCCGCGCCGGGATGACGTAGCCGTGCATGACATGCAGCGGATAGCCGGTCTGCCACATATGCAGGCGCCCCAGCGCGCGCCACGTGCCGCCGACCGCGTAGAAATTCCGTCCGCGGCCGGCCTTGAGCACCGGCATATCGGCGAGCGAGCGTTCGACGATCTTCTCGGCATTCTTGAGCGAGCGGGCGGAAATATCCTGCAGCGCCAGCCCTCCGAGCGGCAGCGTCACCCCCGGCCGGATGCGCTGGCCCTTGACGTCGACCAGCTCGAGCGAGCCGCCGCCGAGGTCGCCGACGATTCCGTCGGGCTTGTGCATCCCGGAGACGACGCCGAGCGCGGAGAGCTCCGCCTCGCGCCGCCCGGAAAGCACGTCGATCGGGACGCCGCAGATCCTGCGCGCGTCGGCGATGAAGGGCCGCCCGTTGCGGGCGTCGCGGCAGGCCGCCGTGGCAATCGCCCACATGCGCTCGACGCCCATCGTGTCGCACAGGCCGCGAAAGCGCTTGAGCGCGCCCAACGCCTTCTCGACCGCGTCGGGCGCGAGCAGACCGGTGGTCTGGACCTCGCGTCCGAGACCGGCGAGCACCTTTTCGTTGAAGATCGGCGTCGGGCTGCGCGTCAGTCCCTCGTAGACGACCAGGCGCACCGAGTTCGAGCCGATGTCGAAGACCGCGACCGGCGGGCCATGATCGAGACGCCCCTGCGCCGACCGCTTTGCGCTCCGGCCCTTAGGCACGATCCGCGCGGTCCGCCCGCCGCGACAGGCTGCGGGGCGGAGATTCCTTGAGCGATTTGCCGCGGCCCGACAGGCTTGGATTGGTCATGAAATATTTGTGCACGTTGAACGGCTCCTCGCCGTCGGCCGCCTTGATACGCGTGGACGTCCCGTCGGGCAAGAGCGTCCAGCTCTGTTCGTTGTCCTTGAAGTTGGCGATCATGATCTGATCGAGCACCTGCTCATGCACGGTCGGATTGAGGATCGGGCACAGCGCCTCGACCCGCCGGTCGAGATTGCGGGTCATCATGTCGGCCGACGAGATGTAGACCGCCGCCTTGGCGTGCGGCAGCCCGTGACCGGCGCCGAAGCAATAGACGCGGCCATGCTCGAGGAAGCGTCCGATGATCGATTTGACCCGGATATTCTCCGACAGGCCGGGCACGCCCGGCCGCAGGCAGCAGATCCCGCGCGCCACGAGATCGATCTTCACCCCGGCGCGCGAGGCCTCGTAGAGCGCATCGATGACGTCCGGGTCGACGAGCGCGTTCATCTTCATCCAGATCGCGGCGGGGCGTCCGGCCTGCGCATGGGTGATTTCCTGCGCGATGTGATCGAGGATCCGCTTCTTGAGATTGAGCGGCGAGACCGCCAGCCGGTCGAGCTGGTCGGGCTCGGCATAGCCGGTGATGAAATTGAATACCCGCGCGACGTCGCGCGCGATGACCGGGTCGGCGGTGAAAAACGACAGGTCGGTGTAGATGCGCGCCGTGACCGAGTGATAGTTGCCGGTGCCGACATGCACGTAACAGAGCGGGGAGCTGCCCTCGCGCCGCACCACCATCGACAGCTTGGCGTGGGTCTTCAATTCGATGAAGCCGTAGACCACCTGCGCGCCGGCGCGCTCGAGGTCGCGCGCCCATCGGATATTGGCTTCCTCATCGAAGCGTGCCTTGAGCTCGATCAGTGCCGTGACCGACTTGCCGGCGTCGGCCGCTTCCGCCAGCGCGCGCACGATCGGCGAGTTGTTGGAGGTGCGGTACAGCGTCTGCTTGATCGCCACCACGTCGGGATCGCGCGCCGCCTGCTGCAGGAACTGCACCACGACGTCGAAGGATTCGTAAGGGTGATGGACGATCAGGTCCTTTTGCCGGATCGCCGCAAAGCAGTCGCCCGCGTGATCGCGGATGCGCTCGGGGAAGCGCGGGTTGTAGGGCACGAATTCGAGGTCGGGGCGGTCGACCGCCATGAGCTGGTTGAGCTCGCTCAGGGCGAGCACGCCCTCGACCAGGAAGACCTCGTCGTCGGCCGCCGCGAGCGCCCGCTGCACCGAATGGCGCAGCTCCACCGGCATGGCGGCGTCCATCTCGAGGCGGATGACCGAGCCGCGGCGGCGCCGCTTGAGCACGCGCTCGAACTGGCGAACCAGATCCTCGGCTTCTTCCTCGATTTCGATCTCGGAGTCGCGGATGATCCGGAAGGCGCCCTGCCCTTTGACGGTGTAGCCCGGGAAGAGGCGCGGAATGAACAGGCCGGTCGCCTGCTCGAGGGTGACCAGCCGCACCGGACCGCCCTCGGGCGGCGACGGCAGGCGGATGAATCTTTCGACCTTCTGCGGCACGCGGATGAGCGCATTCATCGCCTTGCCGTCGCTCTGGCGCGTCAGGTGCAGGGCGATCGAAAAGCCGAGATTGGGGATGAAGGGGAACGGATGGGCCGGGTCGATCGCGAGCGGCGTGAGCACCGGGAAAATGTGCCGCAGGAAGTAGTCCTCGAGCCAGCTGCGGTCGGGCTTCTTGAGGCTGTCGCCCTCGACCAGCACGATGTTCTGCGCCTCGAGCTCCTTGCGGAGCACGCGCCAGCGCGCCTGCTGGTCGCTCGCGAGGCTCGAGACCGCCTCGCCGATGCGGGCGAGCTGCTCGGACGGGCTCAGCCCGTCCGGGCTCTTGGTGGCGATCCCCGCGCGCACCTGGCCCTTGAGGCCAGCGACGCGAACCATGAAGAATTCATCAAGGTTATTGGCCGAAATCGACAGGAAGCGCACCCGCTCCAGCAGCGGAGTGGTGGGGTTTTCCGCCTCCTCCAGGACGCGCCGGTTGAAATGGAGCCAGGACAGCTCGCGGTTGATGAAGCGATCCGCAATATCGGCGACTGGCGGCCGCGCGGCCGCCGCCACGGCGCGCGCCGGGGCCTCGTGCGAACGTGAGTCGGCCCGTAATTCTACTGCCGAAACAATAGCTTGCGCGCGATCATTCATGAAAATATTACCTGCCTCTTTCGGGCATTGTTGCGGGCCAAGATGACGGCCCTGTGGCTATTATTGCACATTGGGCTTGTGAGGGGCACGTGCGGTCAGGCCGTGCGGGGTTCAACTATTGTTCCACAAATGTTCAACGATTGCGTAAAAGTTCCGCCGCCAGCCCCCGGTTTACTTCCCGGTGCTGCCGCAGGGCCTCGCGATCGAGCTCGGCCACCACGGCGCGCGCCGACGCAAAGGAGCGCTCGATCCGGCTCGCCAGATAGCCGATCAGGCCCTCGTCGACGGCAAGCTGGCGATCCGCGAACAGCTTGATCAGGACGGCGCGCAGCAGCGCGTCGTCGGGCGGCGCCAGCGTGACGGACGGCAGGGCGCGCAGGCGCGAGCCGAGGTCGCGCAACCCGATGGTCCATCCGGCGGGCGCCGTGCGCGCCGTGATCAGCACGAAGGCGCCCTCCTCGCGCGCCAGATTGAGCAGATGGAACAGCGCGGATTCCTCGCAGGCGCCCGCGCGCAGGTCCTCGATCACGAGCGCGCCGGTGGCGACCGCCATGGGGACGCCGGCCGGCTCGATCGCGTGGCCTGCGATCAAGCGCGCGCCCGCCGCCTTTGCCCAGATCGCCGCGAGATGGCTTTTGCCCGAGCCTTCGGGCCCGACCAGCGCCACCGTCCGGGCCGGCCAGTCCGGCCAGCCTTCGATGAGGCCGAGGGCGGCCGCGTTCGACGGCCCGGGCAGGAAATCGTCGCGGGCGAAACTCTCGCGGAAGCCCAGCGCCAGCGCGAGCTGACGCGGTCGCTGGCCGGGCCATTGGTCCGGGTCGCTCAAGACCGACAGGCGCCGGTCGAGAGCGGGCCGGCGGGATGCCGCCACAGGCCAAACCGCGCCAGCGGGCCCGCCGGCGCCGCTGGGCAAAACGCCGCCGGCCGTTTTGGCAGCATGTCCATCAACGCGAACCCGTTCAGGCGCCGGTGCCTCCGGCATTCATGTGGCGCACCCACTCGCGCATGTAGAAGCCGACCGATATCAGCGTCAATGCGGCGACGACCCACATCAGCGCCGTGAGCGCGGGTTCGGCGTCGAACCCGAAGGCGAGCGAGGCCAGCACCAGGCAGGCGAACACGATCTGCGCCACGGTATTGAGCTTGGAAACCAGCAAGGGCTTGAGCCGCATCGGCTCGCCCAGGAACCAGGCCAGCATGACGCCGCCGATGATCAGGATGTCGCGCGACACCACCAGGATCACGAGCCAGCGCGGGATCGCGTCGGTGACCCCGAGCGCCACATAGATCGACACGATCAGGGTCTTGTCGGCGAGCGGGTCGAGATGGGCGCCGAGCTCGCTCGCCATGTTGAAGCGCTTGGCGATGAAGCCGTCGACGGCGTCGCTCACCCCCGCCGCCAGGAACAACAGGAACGCGATCTGCATCTGGCGCGACGCGATCGCCCATACCACGATCGGCACCATGAGGATGCGGGCAAGCGTAATCAGGTTAGGAAGATTCAAAGGCGGGCCCCGGTCCGGCGCGCCGAGAGATCCTGCGCGCGCCTGCGATATGTAGCCTGCCACGCGCGCTTGCCAAGGTCCCGCCGCGCGGGGCAGGCATTGCACCGGCGTCGATTCCGCCGTACCACGCCCGGGCAGCGGGACCCGAGCCATGAACGAGAGCGGCCGCAAAGGCCTGACACAAGGTCTGAAAGCCGGGCTGACTTACGCCCAGGCGGGCGTCGACATCGACGCCGGCAATCGGATGGTCGACCTGATCAAGCCGCTGGTGCGGGCGACCGCCCGGGCCGGCGCGGATGCGGAAATCGGCGGCTTCGGCGGGCTGTTCGATCTCAAGGGCGCCGGATTCAAGGACCCCGTGTTGGTGGCGGCGACCGACGGCGTGGGCACCAAGGTCAAGATCGCGATCGAGACCGGCCACCACGGCACCATCGGCATCGACCTGGTCGCCATGTCGGTCAACGACCTCGTGGTCCAGGGGGCGGAGCCGTTGTTCTTCCTCGATTATTTTGCCTGCGGCAAGCTCGATCCGGAAACCGGGGCGGCGATCGTCGCCGGCGTCGCGGCCGGCTGCAAGACCGCCAGGTGTGCGCTCATCGGCGGCGAAACCGCCGAGATGCCGGGCCTCTATCAGGCCGGCGACTACGACCTCGCCGGCTTCGCGGTCGGGGCGGCCGAGCGCGGCACGCTGTTGCCGCGGCGCGACGTCGCGATCGGCGATGCGGTGCTCGGGATCGCGTCGTCGGGCGTGCACTCCAACGGCTATTCGCTGGTCCGCAAGGTGGTGGCCAAAAGCGGCCTCGCCTGGAGCGACCCCGCCCCCTTCGAGCGCGCGCGCTCGCTTGGCGAAGCCCTGCTGGCGCCGACCCGGATCTATGTCGCGGCCTGCCTCGCCGCGATCCGCAACACCGGCGCCGTGAAGGCGCTCGCCCATATCACGGGCGGCGGATTCCCCGACAACATTCCGCGCGCGCTGCCGGCGGGGCTGGGCGTGCGGCTCGACCTTGCGCGTGTGCCGGTGCTGCCGGTGTTCCGCTGGCTGGCGGCGGCGGGCGGGATCGCGCAGCCCGAGATGCTGCGCACCTTCAACTGTGGAATCGGCATGATCGCGGTGGTCGAGCCGGCGAAGGCCGACGCGGTCGCCGCCGAGCTCACGCGCGCCGGTGAAAGCGTCTCGCGGCTGGGCGAGGTCACCGCCGCCGGCGATGCGCCCGTCACCTATGTGGGCGGCCTCGATCTTGGGTGAGCCCGTGATCTCCGCCGAGCGGGCGCCCAAACGCCGCGTCGCCATCCTGATTTCCGGACGCGGCTCCAACATGACGGCGCTGATCGCGGCCGCGCAGGCGCCGGATTACCCGGCAGAGATCGCGCTCGTGTTGTCCAATCGGCCGGACGCCCAGGGCATCGCGGCAGCGCGCGCGGCCGGCATTGCGACCGCGATCGTCGACCACACCCGCTTCGGTAAGGATCGGGAGGCGTTCGAGGCCGCGCTGGAGCACGAGCTTCAGGCCCGGCGGATCGACATCGTCTGCCTCGCCGGCTTTATGCGATTGCTCACGCCCGCCTTGGTGTCGCGCTGGGAGGGACGCATGCTCAACGTCCATCCGGCCCTGCTGCCGTCGTTCAAAGGCCTCGACACCCATGCCCGCGCGCTGGCGGCCGGCGTGAAAGTCCACGGCGCGACGGTTCATTTCGTCACCCCGGAGATGGATTCAGGTCCCATCATCGCACAGGGCGAGGTCGCGGTGCGCGACGACGATACGGCCGACACGCTGGCGGCACGCGTGCTCGCGATCGAGCATGAGATCTATCCGCGGGCGCTGCGGCTGGTCGCGGAGGGCCGCGTGCGGATCGTGGATGGGCGCTGCCGTATCGACGGAGCCGATGCGGCGGGCGCCAAACTGGGGGTGCCTTCCGTCAAGACCTGAGCCCCGCCGCGGGCTGTTGCGTGATGACCACAGGCGCCGGAATGCGACAGGGTCCGGCCCCCGCGAGCGTTGACCTGGGGTGGAAAACCCGGAGTATCGGCGGTCGGGCGTAGGCACTGCCAACGGGGCGGCCGGTTTATTGCCGCCGCCGGGGATAGGATTTCAACCGTGCGGTTCGATCGCGCCTCGGGCGCAGCAAAAGCCTCGCGCCTGGGCGAACGAGCGCGCGGCGCCTTGCTCAGCGGCGCGCTGGCCGCCGCCATGCTGGCGGCCGCCATCACGGCGAGCGTCGCCCAGAGCTCCGCGCCGCCCCCGCCACCTCCAGCCCCCCCGCCGCCCGCGCCCCCACCCCTTTCGCCCGCGCTGCCGGTGTCCAATATTTCTGCCGCCGTCCGCAACTCCGCGT
>Ga0137418_10007329_pt1 | contig 10135 bp, 11 predicted proteins | sample CZODoug3_1_2_16f_FD_122242 | JGI IMG/M metagenome (GOLD analysis project Ga0137418, IMG submission 122242) | Vadose zone soil fungal communities from Angelo Coast Range Reserve, California, USA - CZODoug3_1_2_16fungal (Hybrid Assembly) | ecosystem: Environmental > Terrestrial > Soil > Vadose... | reverse complement strand
GCGATCTGCTGGTCGATGTCGGCCTTGGCCGCGGCGAGGATGCGCTCGGCCTCGGCCTTGGCGGCGGCCTTCGCCTCGTCGAGCATCTGCGCGTCGCGCTTTTCCGCGGAGCCGATGATCTCGCCGACGCGCTCGCGCGCCTTCTCGAGCTCCTCGTGCGCGCGCCTGCCCGCCGCCTCGAGGTCCCGCCGGCCCTGGTCGCCCGCCGCGAGGCCGTCGGCGATCTGCTTCTGGCGCTGCTCGATCGCGCGCATCAGCGGCGGCCAGATGAATTTGACCGTGAACCAGATGAACAGCGCGAAGGCGAGGGCCTGCGCGATCAGGGTCAGGTTGATGTTCATCGGGAGTCGCGCCGGCCTAGCCGCCCAGCGCGCCGAGCAGCGGGTTGGCGAACGCGAAGAACATGCCGATCCCGAGGCCGATGATGAACGAGGCGTCGATCAGCCCCAGCAGCAGGAACACCTTGGCCTGCAGCGCCGGGATCATCTCCGGCTGGCGCGCCGCGCCCTCGAGGAAGCGGCTGCACATGATGCCCACGCCGACGCAGGCGCCGAGCGCGCCCAGCCCGACCATAAGGCCGATTCCCACCCCGGTGTAGGCCTGGACGAGCGCGATGAGTTGGAGTTTTTCCATTATGGATTCCCTTTCTGGATCTTCAGTTGATCAATGGCTTTCGTGCGCCATCGATATGTAGACAACGGTGAGCATCATGAATATGTAGGCTTGCAGCGCGACGATCAGGACGTGGAAGATCGCCCAGACCAGGCCGAGGGGGACGGCGAGCAGGGTGCCGGCAAGGCCGGCGCCCGCCATCATCCACAACAGGAGAAAGATGATCTCGCCCGCGTACATGTTGCCGAACAGCCGCAGCGAGTGCGACAGCGGCTTGGAGATGTACTCAACCATGTTGAACAGGAGATTCGGCAGCCACAGCAGCACGTTCGGGCCGAAGGGCGTGCAGAAGAGCTCGTGGATCCAGCCTCCCAGGCCCTTCACCGCGATCGAGAAATAGATCATCAAGAGCCACACCGAAAGCGCCAGCGCGAAAGTCGTGTTGACGTCCGCGGTTGGAACGATGCGGAATCCGTGCGGCGCGAAAAAATGCGTGAACCACGCAACGATGTCCACCGGCAGGAAGTCCATGGCGTTCATGAGCAGCACCCACAGGCCCACGGTCAGCGCGGTCGGCGCGATAAACCTGCGGTCGCCGTGGAAGATGTCCTTCGCCTGGTTGTCGACGAATTCGAAGAGGATCTCGACGAAGGCCTGGCGCTTGTTGGGCACGCCGGACGTGGCGCCGCGCACCACCCACCAGAGAAAACCGAGACTGACGACGCCGAGCAGCGCCGAGGTCGCCAGCGAGTCCACGTTCAGCATCCAGAACGGGCCTTCGCCCACCGGGTGCTGAAGGAAACTGAGGTGATGGCCGATGTAGGAGGTCGGCGTCAGTTCATGCTCGGCGGCCATTGCGGGAAGCTCTTTCTGAATCCTACTTTTCGCGAACCCATACCGCCATGGTGAAAATCAGGACCGTGGCGATGAACGATCCGATCAGCCCGATTGCGACGACGTCCCTGTACGTCGCCAACGCGATCCACAATAGGAGAAGCATGAGCGCCACCTTGACGGCCTCGGCCCTCAACGCAGCGTACAACGCCCCCCCTGCAGATTTCGATCTGCTGCGTGCAGCCAATGCCACAAAAGCCAGCCCGGCGATGATTCCTATCGAGCCGCCCAACGCGGCGGAGATCGCGCCGTGTATTCCGGCGAGCCAGGCCGACAACAGGCTTGCGGCAGCGGTGCACAAAACCTGCAGCCCGATTATCGGGCGGAAAATCCGCCACACGCCCAACTCCAGCTGCAAAACCGCAGAATTTTATAGGGAAAGAGACATGCCCGTCAAACGCGCGCGGCCAAAAACGGCGCGGAGCCGCCGGATTTCGCCCGGTCAGATCGGGTAGAGCATCGATTCGGGCGGAACGTCCGAATCGAGCACGCACAGCTTTTCCCTGAAGTGCAGGCGGCTGCCGGCGATCGCGATGCGGTCGTCGTAGCAGCCCGAGACGAAAAGCTCCGTGCGCTTCTCCGGGAAAGTGCGCAGGATCTGGAAGTTCGCCTGCACGCGCAATTCCTCGTCGGAGGCGGCCTGCACGCGGAAGTTCGAGATGGTGTGCCGCTGCGTGTGCGGCTCGTAGTCCTCGGACTGCCCGATCGCGACGATCCTGTCGCGCAGGGTGCTCCGGGTGGAAAGCGACACGAGATGCTCATCCGGTCCCAGGCGCAGGTTGCGCCGCGTCGTGACGCGGTAGGTGCAGGAATCCACGAAGAACTCCGGCCACTGCTGCAGCCTGCCGCCGTCGAGGCACTCGGCGTAGCGCGCGTAGAACTCCTGGACGTCGAGCCGCAGCTCGGCGGTCAGCAGGGACTTTTCCGTGACGGGCATGGGCCCTCCGATCTCTTCGATGCGAGCAACCGCTGCCAGGCGATCAGGCACGGGCCGCTTCAGGCGTACGACGCTGCAATCCGGACATCGCTTTCACCTACTCCCTGGACATACGCGTGCAATAGATCGCCCGGCTTCACCGGGGAGACGCCGGCGGGCGTTCCGGTCATGATGATGTCCCCGGGATGCAGCGTGTACATGGACGAGGCGAACTCGATCAGCCGCTCGACGTTGTAGACGAGATATTTCGTGTTCGAATTCTGGCGCAGCTCGCCGTTCACCTTGATCGACAGATCGAGGTTGTTGGGATCGCCGATCTCGTCGGCGGTGACGAGCCAGGGCCCGAGCACGCTGTAGGTGTCGATCGACTTCCTGAAGCACTGCAGCTCGGGCCCGCGCACCGTCATGTCCAGGCCGATCGAGTAGGCGCACACGTACTGGAGCGCCTTTTCCTTCGGGATCTTGTTGCCGCGCCTGCCGATGACGAGCGCGAGCTCGACCTCGTGGTCGTTGCGCCGCTCGGGCCAGCGCAGGCGTATTTCCTCCCCGAAGCCGATCAGTGAGGAATTCGCCTTGAGGAACAGGCCCCAGTCGCCGATGCCCTTCTGGATGTTGGTGCGCCCGTGCGCGATGCCCGGGTCCTTGACCGATTCGGCGATGTGATCGTCGTAGTTGATCGGCGCGCCGATGATCTTTCCGGGATTGGGCACGGGCGAGCGCAGCCTCACCTTCGCCAGCGGCTTTTTCTTCGCCCGGGGCGCGAGCTTCTTCGCCGCGGCGATCACGCGCTTGAAGTTCGCGATCAGGGGATCGCCCTGCGCGATCGGCCAGTCCGGCCGCGGAATGACGGCGAGCGCCTTGCTCACGTCCAGAACCTCGTCGCCTTCCACGATGCCCAGGCGGTTGTTGTCGTAGCGGCAGAGTTTCATGTCTTGCTCTTGTTTTGGAATTGTGACGCAAAAGTATATTACCTCAGGACCTCGGGATGGACTTCCGGGCTCCTCCGGCGATTGACCGACTTGCGCGGCCGGGATATCCTCGCCCGTGCTGATGCCATCTGCGCGTCCTGCGTCCTGGCTGTTTTCCGAGGGGCTCCTGCACCTCGTCTTCTTCCTCTCCGGGTTCGCGGCGATCCTGTATCAGCTCGTCTGGCAGCGCTCGCTTTTCACGATTTACGGCACCAGTTCCGAGTCGGTCACGATCGTCGTCACCGTTTTCATGCTCGGGCTCGGAATCGGAGGCCTCCTGGGCGGTGCGCTGTCCCGCGGCGCCCGCTGGTCGCTGCCGGTGCTCTTCGGGATCGCCGAGCTCCTGATCGGCGCCTTCGGGCTGGGCTCGCTGCAGCTTTTCCGCTGGGTCGCCTCCGTCACCGCCGATGCCCTGCAACTGGAAGTGGGATTCGTCGCCTTCGCGATATTGCTGTTCCCCACGATCCTCATGGGGGCGACTCTGCCGATGCTCGCCGCCTACGCGGTCGGACGCACGCGCAACGTCGGACGCTCGGTGGGCATGCTCTATTTCGTCAATACCTTCGGATCGGCCGCCGGCTGCGTCGCCGCCAGCGCCTTCGTTTTCGCTCACCTCGCGCAGGAAGGCGCGGTCAGGCTCGCCGTCGGCGTGAACTTCGCCGTGGCGGCGTGCGTGCTCGGGGCCTTTCTGCGCCGGAAGATCGCAGCGTGAATCTGGCGTTCGGGCTCGCGTTCCTTTCCGGCTTCGTTGCGCTCTCGCACGAGATCATCTGGTACCGGGTTCTGTCTTTCACCACGGGCGGCGCGGCGGACGCCTTTGCCCTGATGCTGGGTGCGTATCTTCTGGGGATCGCGCTCGGCTCGGCGGCGGCGCGGGCGCTTTGCCGCGACGGCGACGAGAATGTGCGCGCCGTGCCGCTGCAGGCCGTGTCCTATCTCTTCGCCGCGAGCGCGCTCGCATTTCTCGTCCCGCCGGCCGTCGCCGCGTTCGTTACCGTCATCGAGGCGTGGCAGATCACGCTGCCGCTCGTCGTCGCGGCCGCCGGTCTGCTCGGCGCCGTTTTCCCGCTGGTGAGTCACGCGACGATCCCGCCGGACGCGCGCTCGGGCGGACGCATCGCTCTCGTGTATTTCGCGAATATTCTCGGCGCTGCCGCAGGAAGCCTGGGGACGGGATTCTGGCTTCTGGATTTCTGGCCCCTCTGGCGGGTCGCCCTTTCGCTCGCGCTCGCCAGCCTTGCGGCTGCGGGTCTGCTCGTGGTCTTCAGGGAGCGTCCCGGCCGGCGGCTCGCCGCGCAGCTTGCGGCATTCGCCGCGGTCGGCCTGGCTTTCGCCGTGTACGCGCCCGCCTTGTATGGATCCCTCTACGAGAAGCTGCAATTCAAGGGAGGCTACCGGCCGGGCGAAGCATTCGCGCACGTAGTCGAGAACAAGAGCGGCGTCATCACCGTCACCGCGGACGGCTCGATCTACGGCGGAGGCAGCTACGACGGAGGCTTCAACACCTCGCTGCGCAACGACACGAACGGCATCGTGCGCGCCTACGCGGTCGCCGGCCTGCATCCGCGCCCGCGCGAAGTGCTGATGATCGGGCTCAGCTCCGGATCCTGGGCCGCGGTCATAGCCGATCATCCCGGTGTGGAGCGGCTCACGATCGTGGAAATCAATCCCGGCTACCTGGAGCTGCTCCCTCGCTATCCGATTGTTTCAGGCCTGCTCAAACATCCCAAGGTGCGGATCGAGATCGGCGACGGCCGGCGTTGGCTCGTGCGCAATCGCGACCGCCGGTTCGACGCGGTCATTTCCAACACGACCGCCCACTGGCGCGCAAACGTCACCAACCTCCTGTCCGCGGAGTTTCTCGAGCTCGTCAAGTCGCGCCTCGAGAAGGGCGGCGTCTTTTACTTCAATACCACCGGCTCGGATCGGGCGGTGCGGACGGCGACCCAGGTCTTTCCTCACACGCTGCGCTTCGCCAACTTCGTCGCCTGCAGCGAGGCGGCGCTGTCGTTCGACGCCGGGAAGTGGCGGCGGATGCTGGAGAACTACGTCGTCGGCGGCGAGCGCGTCGTCGAACCGGACAGCGCGGGGGACAGGCGGCTTCTCGATGCGCTCGGCGCGAGCCTGCGCCACGAGTGGCTGGAGACTGACGCGAGCCTCCGGGCGCGCTCCGCGGGCCTCGTCCCGATCACCGACGACAACATGGGAACCGAGTGGGGACGCTAGCGCCCGGGCGTCCGCTGAAAGGGCCCTTCGTCGCGCTGTTGGTCGCGCTGGCCGCGCTTTACGGCCTGTGGCTGATCGGCTGGACGCCTTATCCGGTGCATTGGGTGTTTTTTGCCCTGCTCAATACCGGCGAAGCAGATCCGCGCGCCTGGATCGAAGGTTTTGCGGGCTTCTGGCAAGTCGCCCTGTTCGTCGTTCTTGCGTCCTCCCCGTGGAGCGTGAAGCTGAAGCTTGCGCTGGCCGGGATCGGGATCGTCCTCACGGCGGCGTACCAGCTCGTCGCCGGAACGCCGACGTGGTGGCTGTATCTCTACAGTTTTTTTTCCGGAGCGGGACTGGTCATGATGGGATTTCTAATCCATCAATGCATCTACTCGAAGAGCTCCGCTCAGAAGGACACCGCCGCGTACCTCGCGCGCGGCATTCTCATCCTCATAGCATTCGGCGTGGTAACCAAGACCTTCCTGCTTTTTTCCTCCGCGCATGCCGCGCCGGTGCTCGATTGGAGCGCGCTCAAGCTCGATGCGGCGTCGTTCGGGTTTTCGCCCAGCGCCTGGGCATGGAATGCGGTGCGCGAAAACGCAGCCGTCCGCCGGATCCTGGCCATCGCCTATGAAGCGCTCCCGCTCGCGATGGCGGCCGTCTTCGGGATCGAATCCCGCAATCCCGCGAGAATGCCCTTCGGGCTTCTGAAGGGACTATTCGTCTGCGGCTTCGTTGCGGCCGTCGCCTATTCGATAACGCCCGTGAGCGGCCCGGTCTATGCGCTGGGACCCGCTTTCCCCGGCAACCTCCATCCGCTCCTCGAAGGCGCGCCGGAGCTGCTTGCCACCGCGCCCGGCTTCAGCCCCAGGAATGCATTTCCCTCGATGCATTGGGGATGGGCGCTTCTGACGGTCCTTCTCACCGCTCATTGCCGCTGGCCGGTGCGAATCGTGTTTCTTGCCTATGCGCTCGTGATCGCCGTTTCCACCTTGGCATTGGGCGAGCATTATCTCGTCGATCTGATCGCGTCCTTTCCGGTGATGCTCGCCATCGTTGCCGTTTGCGTCGAGGGCGTCAGCTGGCGCAGCGCCGAACGCCGGTGGGCCGCATTCGGCGGACTGGGAATGTATCTGGCATGGAGCTTGATGCTCAGGCCGTCGATCGCGAAAATCCTGGCCGAGATACCGGCCGTCATGCCCGGCTGGTGCGTCCTCAGCGTCGCGGCGAGCGTGTTTCTCTACCGGCGGCTGATGCTCGTGTGGGAGAGGAGAACTGCGGGAATCTAGGCCGGCGCGATTTCCTATCAGAGCGTCGGGTTGTTGACTTCGCCGCCGAGCGCGGCGAAGCCCCAGCCGGAGGCCTGCGCGTCGAAGCTGAAGCTGATATGGCCCGCCAGGGAGTGCGCGTCGCGGAAGATGCGCTCAAGCGGATAGGTCTCGTAGATGCCGTTCGCGCCCGCCATGGCGTGCAGCATGTCCACCGCCTCGGTGGCGAGGCCGACCGCGTAGGCGAGATTGCGCTTGAAGCGCAGCTTCGTCTGCGCATCCGCGATCACCCGGCGGTTCGCGATTTCCTGCGCCTCGAGGCAGTCGTTGCGCAGGACGAGGCGCGCGGCGTCGATCTTCGCTCCGGCCGCGCCGACGCGCAGCTGCACCGCCTGGAAGTCGCGCATCTTCGCGCCGGTGTAGTTGGTGCTGCGCTCTTTCACGGCGGCGATGGTGAGCTCGAGCGCGCCTTGAGCGTTGCCGACCGCGCAGGCGCCGATTCCGTGCCCTCCGAGCGCCGAGAGCGGCACGCGGTAGGCCGGGTTGGGGTTCGACTTCGCGCCGGGAAATCTGTCGCCGCCGCGCGCCTCCAGCATGCCGAGCGCCCTGTACTCGGGAACGAAGACCTCCCTGGCGACGACCGTCATACTGCCCGTCGCGCGCATCCCGAGCACCTGCCAGTCGTCGACGACCTCGTACTGCGACTTGTGCAGCAGGCACATGCGGTAGTCGACCGGGCGATCGCCGTCGCGCACCGTGACCGCGAGCATGTCCCATTCGGCGATGTTCGAGCAGCTCGAGAAATTCCACTTTCCGCTTATGACGTAGCCGCCCTCGGCCTTCTTCGCGCGCCCCTGCGGAAAGGCGATGCCGGATGCGATCAGCGCCTCGGGATCCGCGCCCCAAACCTCCTCCTGCGCGCGCTCCTCGTACATCGCCAGCATCCAGTGGTGCACCTGCAGATTGCCGAAATTCCAGGCGGTGGAAGCGCAGCCGAGCGCGAGCTCGTAGCAGAAATCGACGTAGGCGACGAAATCGAACTCCATCCCGCCCCAGCGCTTCGGCTGCATCGAGCGAAGGATACCGCTCGCGTGCAGGTCTGCAATCGTCTCCGGCGGCATGATGCGCGCCTTCTCGGCCCCAGCCGCGCGTTCGCGCAGCGCAGGCACGAGCGCGCGGGCGCGCCCGATTGCGTCCTCGTACGAGACGCCGGCGAAGCTGCGCGCGCCCTTGTCGGGGGCGTTCATTACGCCGCGGCCTTGGCCTTCGCCGGCTTTTTTTTCGCCGCCGCTGCGCGCGGCATGCGAGAGTAGTCCTCCCCGCCCCAGTCCGGCGCCTTTGTGATGCCGAAGAAGTTGAGCTCGATCGTCAGCCCGTCCGGATCCTTGATGAAGAGCTGGTAGAGCTGCGACTCGGGGAAATTCCGCGGCCGGCAGGGAACGCCGACCGTCTTCAAGTGCTTCAGGAATTTCTCGGGGTCGGTCGCGAGAAACGCGACGTGGTCGATCACGCCGGAATTGTCCTTCGCGGCGTTCTTCGGGCTGCCGAGGTAGTAGAGCTCGGAGTTCGGCACGCCTCCCTGGGCCATGTGCACCTGGATCTTGCCGTTCACGCCCAGCCAGTACCCGGGGAACGGGAAGTCGGGCCGCGGCATCACCTCGAAGCCGAGCACCTTGCAGTAGAAGTCCTTGGTGCGCTCGAGGTCGTTCGCGCGGATGAGGAAGTGGTTCAGCTCGGTGACGGGCATGGCGGCGGCTCCTGCAGCGGGTACGGCGACATTATGCCAAAGACGAAGTACACTTTGCGCTCCCGCAAATACACGCTACAGGAGACAAAAAGTGGGCAAGATGATCGAACTGACCGCCTCGGACGGGCACAAACTCTCCGCCTACCGCGCCGAGCCCAAGGGCAAGCCGCGCGGTGGCCTGATCGTGGTGCAGGAGATCTTCGGGGTCAACGGCCATATCCGGAGCGTCGCCGACGGCTACGCAGCCGACGGCTATCTCGCCGTCGCGCCGGCGTTCTTCGACCGCGTCGAGCGGGGGCTGGACATCGGCTACACCCAGCCGGACATCGAGAGGGGCCGCGCCTTCATTCCGAAGATGCAATGGGACAAGGTGATGCTGGACGCCGGCGCGGGGAGGGACAACGTGAAATCCGCGGGCAAGGTCGGCATCGTCGGCTACTGCTGGGGCGGGACGGTATCGTGGATGGCGGCGGCGCGCCTCGAAGGCCTGGCGGGCGCCGTGTGCTACTACGGCGGCGGCATCCCGAACAATGCCGGCGAGAAGCCGAAGTGCCCGGTGATGTTCCATTGGGGCGAGACCGATCAGTCGATCCCGATCGAAGCCGCGAAGAAGGCCGCGGCGCAGCACCCGAGCGCGCAGTCCTTCATCTACCCGGCGGGGCACGGCTTCAACTGCGACCAGCGCGGCTCGTACCACGCCGAGAGCGCGAAGCTCGCGCGCACGCGCACGCTCGAGTTCCTGAGGAAACACGTCGGGTGAGCGCCGCGATCCAGGTCAGGAAGCTGGGGGAAGCACTCGGCGCCGAAGTAAGCGGCGTCGACCTGTCGCGGCCGTTGCCGGAAGAAGTCTTCGCCGAGATCCGCGCCGCCTGGCTCGATAATCTCGTGCTGCGCTTCCGCGGACAGACGCTCTCCGATCCGCAGCTGATGGCGTTCAGCCAGCTCTTCGGCGAGCTCGATCCGCCCGGGCCTAACCCCTACGGCAAGCCCTTCCTGCCCGACCATCCCGAAATGAACGTGATCTCCAACATCAAGATGGACGGCGCGCCGATCGGCGGCCTGGGCGACGGCGAGGCGATCTGGCACGCCGACATGACCTACGTCGAGACCCCGCCCAAGGGGGCGATCCTGCACGCGCTCGAAGTGCCGCCCTCTGGCGGCGACACTTACTGGGCGAACATGTACCTCGCGTACGAGACGCTGTCGCCTGAGCTGCAAAAGAAAATCGAGGGCCGCAAGGCCTTGCACGACGGCACCTATAACAGCGCCGGCGTCAAGCGCAAGGGCTACCAGGAGGTGACCGACCCGCGCAAGGCACCGGGCGCGCAGCACGCGCTCATCCGCGTGCATCCGGAGACCGGGCGCTCTTGCCTCTTTCTCGGGCGCCGGCGCAACAGCTACATCCTCGGCATGGAACTGGAGGAGAGCGAAGCGCTGCTCGACGAATTGTGGGCGCACGCGACGCGAACTGAGTTCACTTTTCGCCAGCAATGGCGGGTGG
>Ga0137418_10007323_pt1 | contig 10138 bp, 6 predicted proteins | sample CZODoug3_1_2_16f_FD_122242 | JGI IMG/M metagenome (GOLD analysis project Ga0137418, IMG submission 122242) | Vadose zone soil fungal communities from Angelo Coast Range Reserve, California, USA - CZODoug3_1_2_16fungal (Hybrid Assembly) | ecosystem: Environmental > Terrestrial > Soil > Vadose... | reverse complement strand
TGCCGGTCGTGCTTGGCGGCGGCAAAAAGCTGTTCGCCGACGGCTCGGCGCCGCATTCGTTCAAGCTGACTAGGTCCCGCGTCTCTCCAAATGGCCTGATCGTCGGCCATTACGAGCGAGAGGGTGAGATCAAGATTGGCGACACTACGCTCGATGCCCCCAGCGAACGTGAGATTGCCCGCCGGAAGCGCATGAAGCGCGAGGGCTAGCGTGCCTAGCGAACGCGTTCTCGCGATCTGGAGCCTGATGGCGATCGTGGTCCCTCTTGCCGCCGGCCGACTCGGCCGCGGCAAGAGCAGGGTGGACCGCTACTTTTTCGGAAGCTGCGCACTCCTGACGTTCTTGTTCATCGGCTTCGTGCCGCGGGGGACCCATGCTTCGGCGCCCGAAGGAGGGGTCGTGAGGTGCGGCGAGTGGACGGCAACCCGCATTATCGGCCCCACTGCGGACCTTCGGCCGCAACCAAGCGCGCGTGCGAGATTGCCGTGTAGTGCCCTTGCAACGAGGCGAACAGCGGCTTGCCAGAAGGAGCAGGATGAGCGTGCGATCAGTGGATGGACGAGTTCATGCGCAAGCACGGCGAGGTGATTGAGGGAGTGCTGTCCTGCTTCGATCGGATGCTCTTTCGCGGCTACCTGCCGATCATGAGCGGTGCGGCGATGGCCGAATTCCTCCAGGCCAAGGGCGTCGACCGGTGGGGACTCAAGACATTCCTGCTCACGCAGGCTGCACGCCTCAAGAAGCACGCGATGGAGATGGCGGCGGCCGCCGGGCGCCCCTACCAGTACCTGGGCGAGCGGACGAGGAAGGAGGATCTCGCCCGACAAATCGCCGAACGCGATGGGATCGGTGACGGGCTGGTTTGCGTCTTTGCGTTGCTCGAACTGTCGAGGACGTTCTCAGTGGTGTGGAAGGAGCGCAACTCATACGTCCAGTCGACGCGGCGAAAGTGTCTGCAGCTCTATTACTACTTCATGGATCGCGAGTTGGGGCTCATCCACGTCAAGCTGCAGACCTGGTTCCCGTTCCAGATGCAGGTCTACCTCAACGGTCACGAGTGGCTGGCGCGCAAGCTCGACCGGCGCGGGGTTAAGTACCTCAAGGTCGATAACGCCTTCGCGGGCCTGAGCGACGTCGTGCGCGCGCAACAGATCTCCGACCAATTCCCGAGCGTCGACTGGGTCCGGGTGCTCGGGCGCTACGCCAGGCGGATCAATCCACTGCTCGGCGAGCTATTGCGGCCAATGGAATACTATTGGGTGACGGCGCAGGCCGAGTATTCGACGGATATCCTCTTCCGCAAGCGCACAGACCTTCAAGAGCTGATGCCCCGGCTGCTCGAGTACAGCACGCTCTACTTCGGCGCCAAAGAGGTGATGAGCTTTCTCGGGCGGAAGCTGGTCGGCCAATACCGAGGCGAAGTCGTCACCGACCAGGGCGAGAATGGCCTCCCCGGCAAGCGCGTGCCAGGGTGCAGGGTCAAGCATCGCGCGAAGTTCAACTGGATCAAGATGTACGACAAGGGCAGCGTCCTGCGGGTGGAGACGGTGATCAATCAGCCCGAGGAGTTCCGCGTTCGAGGGCGAGTGCGCCGCTATGGAAAGTGGACCAACGTGTGGGGGCCCATGCGCAAGGGGATCGCCTTCCTCTTCCGCTATCAAGAAGTTTCTGCGCAGAGCAACGCCCGCTACCTCGCTGCTCTCGCCTGCGTCGACGACCCGACCCCCGCCATCCGCGAGCTCGACGCCATCACTCGCGCCGCCACCACTCCAAACGGCAGGACGGCGCGGCCCTTCAATCCGCTCTCCCGCGAAGACCGCACGCTCTTCGAGGTCCTGCTCGCCGGTGAGTACGCCCTGCACGGCTTCACCAATCGCGACCTCCGATCAAAGCTCGGACGGACTCCATTCCCTCTCGCCAAAGAGCCAGAAAAGCAACCCGGCCAGGTCACCCGCCTGCTGCGCCGGTTGCACGCCCACGGCTTGATCGCCAAGGTCCCTCGCTCGCGCCGCTGGCGTGTTTCCCTCGGTGGACGCAGGCTGATGGCCAGCGCCATTAAGCTCCGCGAGGTCGCTTTCCCCAAGCTCTTCGCCCAGGCTGCTTGACCGAGGAGCTTGTTTGCAGGACGCAAAGAAGTGACGAAGGAAGAATCTATCGCCTCACACTGAAGTTGTTGCGCGCTCGTATTGCGACTGTTTGCGTTCGTGAAGGTAGAGACCAAATGGCCGAACGCGTCGAGATGGGTCGCTACTCGGCGACGGTTTCGCCTGTGCCCCCGAGCTCCGCCGGGAAGTCCTTCATCTTGGGAAGGTCGTCGTTCATGCGCAGTACGCTATCCGCGTAGTTCACGTGGACGCCGGCCTGGAAGGGGAAGTCGGGGATGGTCGCGGCGTAGACGTCGACCAGGCTCCATTCGGGGTGCTCGGTGAGGAGGTGGCCGCCACAAGTCGTGCACCACTTCCGATAACTGCGCCCGGTCTTGTGGAATACGCCCACGTTATCTTCTCCTTTGGTGAACTTCACCGCCTCCGGCTTCCAGAGGGTAAAGGCGTTGACAGGGCCAGCCGACCAGCTCCTGCAGGACGCGCAGTGGCAGTATCCCGCTCCCACGGGCTCGCCCTCGACCCTGATCTCGACGGCGCCACAGAAGCACTTCCCCTTGTAGACGCTCATGCCGACCTCCCCTAGGCAGACCGCGCTGATGCGCGGCTTACCGCTGAAGATGAAGCGAGCGAGGGATCTATTCCCTATTCCACCTGGGAAGCAAAGGGCGCAGCCGCAAGTCGGCGGCTGGACCAGCGTGAAACGGAAAGCGGGCGGCGGAATCCTTCGGTGTAGCAGCCTTCAAGGAGGTGAGCCCATGCTACGAGTCGGCCTTCTGGTTCGCCTGCGAGCGAAAGCGGACAAGGAAGCGGAAGTGGCGAAGTTCCTCGAGGGCGCCCTGGCCGCGGCCCAGGCCGAAGCGCAGACCCCGGTCTGGTTCGCGATCCGGTTGGGCAAGGGCGAGTTCGGGATTTTTGACGCGTTCCCCGACGAGGCCGGCCGGCAGGCGCATCTCGGCGGTCCGATCGCGGCGGCGCTCATGAAGCGGGCCGGGGAGCTGCTCGCCGAACCGCCGCGCATCGAGCGCGTCGACGTGCTCGCCGCCAAGGTGACGGCGTAGCGCCCGAGCTCGGGGCCCAGCGCGCTCCACCATCGCGCGGCATCGTCCGCAGCCAGGTTGGCCAACCTGCTCCCGCTCCCGGCCCTGATCGAACCTGATCACCACTCCGCCGCCGCGCTTGACGGGGCGGCGGAAGCGGGGAAGACGCCGATCGTCGTTCAAGCGATCTTCAACAGCCTGCTAGAGCGAGTCGTCGCTGTTGGAGGCTTGTTCGTCGACATCGGCCTGGCAGGCGCCCACGTCACGGCTGTCGTCACCGTCGTCGTCCGTGGGCAAGAAGTTGTTCTGCAGCATGTTCGCCACCACCTGCTGTCCGATCTCCGCGCCTTTGACGACCGAGTTGCGGTAGTGCATGCCGCCGTAGATTCGGGCGCCGATGATCTCGGCCTGGAGGTCGTCGGTGCTGGTGAAGTTGTGCGTCGTGTTGGTGATGGTGCTGCTGAGCGAGAAGTTCACCGCGCCCGTCCCGAACCAGGCTTTGAGCACCTCAGCGGTGGCGTTCGTCCAGCAGCCGTGGGCGGCCGGGTACTCGGGGTGCGCCGGGGTGGTGGCAAGCGGGAGCCAGGTCGGATCGGCGACCAACGACGCGTTGCCGCCGCCGGCGCGAATCGCGGTCGACGGCCGCCAGAAGGAGTAATGGTACTTCGAGTCCCAGCACGCGATCTGCGAATCGATGATCGCGAGGTTCGCCATAGCGAAGAACCGAGCGTTCTGGCCGATGGTGAACCCATTGGCTGCTGCGAGCGCCCGGAACGCGCGGTTGTACTGGGCGACAGCGTGCTCGGTGTAGAAGCGGCCGGTTTCGGTCTGGAACGCGGTGCGGACGGCGCTGGTATCCTGCCCGTACGCCTTCGTCTCGTTGTAGTCGCTCACCCAGGTGTCGCTCGACAGGTCAGGTGGCGGGCCAACGCGGAACTGCGACGGGCTGGACATGGTGAACGGCGTCACCAACGCGAAGCCGGGGACCAGGGCCGGCGCAAACGCGGGCGGCGTCTTCTGATAGACGCCCGGGTCCGGTGGACCGTAGACGTAAGTCACGTCCGGGATGATGCCGTCGTGCAAGGTGACCATCTTGGCCGCGACCTCGGCGCCGATGAGCTTTCCGTTGTCCTTGGCAATGCCATCCTTGACCGCGGCGAGCGAGCTCGCGAGGGCAGCGTCCAGCCTCGCCTGCTGCGCGGGCAGGAAATGGACGAGCACATCGTGCCCGGCCTGAGCGGCGGCTGCGGTGCGAGAGGCGGGACGCCGTTTGGTCGGCGTCACGGCGAATTGGGTGAAGCCGCCCTCCCGACCCCCGATCGAATTCGCCGCGTCGTAGATCGAGGCGTGCATGATCGCGATCCATAGCTCGGCCCGCTGGATGGGCAGCCCCGCGACCGCGACCAACGCATTCTGCGCGACGGCGTTCCAGTTGGGGATCACCGTGTCGACCTTGCACAGCTTCTTCGCAGCTTCGATCGATTTCGCAGCATCGATCGACGAGGTGGGCTCGGTGGATGCGCAACCCCCGAAGACCAAGAACGCAAGTGAAAATAGGGTGCCCACGAAACGTATACTCGATTGTCCTTTGTGGTGCTCGTGTGTTTGGCCTGTGCGCGTGTTGGACATCTCACCCTCCTCTCTGGTTGTGGCTGCGCATCTCATGATCGAGCGCGCTCCATTCAGCAATGACAAGTCGACGAATGCGCTTAACGTTGCTCCCATCGCCAGCCTCCTTGTAAGTACACTCCAAGTCTCGCGAGCATGCGCAAGGTGAGCGTCACCATTGCAAACCGCCCGCAAAATGACGGCCAAAGCGGTCGTTGGTGAGCGGCCGCGCGACGCAGGCGTCTAGCGCCGTAACTACGGGATGATCGCCGCGCGCGTGCCACCCCCTCGATCGGAATGCGTTCCCGGACTGCGATCGCATTCGCAGAACCGGCCCCGTCTCTGAAGGCTCCCGGCAGTCGGATGGATCGAGCGTGCTGCAGAGAATGCGGAGAACGCCCGCACCTTCCAGCCGGAGCGGCAGCGCCGACGTCTCCTTTGGGCCTGCCACGGCGAGAGAAGTGATGACCAAGAAAGCGCAACCGAGTACGGACAGCCCAGCTGACGTGCGCAGATGAATGCGCATTTCTCCTTCTCCTCGTGAGACCGTGTGACCCACCCCGCCATGAGCGAAGAGTGGTGGAGCAAACGGAAGACCATGCCGATAACTCAAGCACGACGCGCAGATAGCGCTATGCTGACGCCGCCGCCGATGGCGAATTGGCGAAAAACAGCCAGTTGTCAGCCATCACCGTTGCTCCGATAATCGGCGCATGGAGGGACTCGGCGACCTTATCGGCCAAGCGCCCGTGATGGACGCACTTCGCGGGCAGATCCGCCAGATCATCGAGCGAACGTCAGCAAGTCGGCGACCTCCACCGATCCTCCTCCAGGGCGAAACCGGTACCGGAAAGAACCTGGTGGCCGGGCTGATCCATCGTCGGGGTCCGCGTGGCGGCGGGCCGTTTGTCGACGTCAACTGTGCGGCGATTCCCGCGGGCCTGCTCGAAGCCGAGTTGTTCGGGTTCGAGCGCGGCGCGTTCACGGACGCACGACGGCCGAAGGCCGGCCTCTTTCAGAGCGCGAATACCGGAACCATACTGTTGGACGAGATCGCGCTGCTCTCCGACACGCTCCAAGCCAAGCTTTTGAACGTGATCGAGGAACGCAGAGTGCGCCGCCTTGGCACCACACGCAGCGAGCCCTTGGATATATCGATCATGGCCGCGACGAACGAGGATCTCGTCGCGGCGGTTCATGCCCGTCGATTCCGCGAAGATCTTTATCATCGGCTCGCCGTCGTGACGTTGCGCCTGCCGGCCCTTCGCGACCGGCGTGAAGACATTTCGATCCTCGCCGAGCATTTCCTCGTGTGCACGTGTCAGGACTACGGACTCCCTGCAAAGCATCTCACTTCGGGCGCGCGGAACGCGCTGTGCGCGCACAGGTGGCCGGGCAACGTTCGCGAACTCGCCAACGTTATCGAGCGCGTGGCATTGTTGGCTGAGACGTCTCATATCGATTCGGAGATGCTTGACCTTACCGACAGCACACGTTCACAAGGCGCGTCGGTGCCAGCGACGCCGGTGTCGGCCCTCGACGCACAGGTCGAGAGTTTGGAGCGCCAGCAGTTGCTCCGTGCGCTCGAGGAAACGCGATGGAACGTTGTTCGCGCCGCTGGCCGGCTCGGCATCACGCGCGCGATGACTCGATACCGAATCGTCAAGTATGGCCTTGTCCCTCCATTTCGCCGCGCGCGCCGCCTTCCTCGGGCCGCTTCGCCGCCGCCTCCATCGCTCGCGCACCCTGTTGCTTTCCCACCAACACCACCGCACTGGGAGGCTCGACTTGTCGTGCTGCTCGTGGTGAATCTGCGCTCGACCGATCAGGCGCGAACGTTGGTCGATCTCGGCAGGGACTTCGGAATCGTCGTGCAGAAGGTCAACAGTTTTGGCGGCCGCACCGAAGACGCAGGCGCGTCGCGAATCGTCGCCGCGTTCGGTGTGGAACCGGCGGAAGACGCTGCCCGGCGAGCGGCGCTCGCCGCCTTGGCGATTCAAAACGCTTTGGCACGCCGACGCTACTCGAAGTCCGGTTCCGCCATCGCACACATCGCGATCCATGCCGAGCAATGTCCTGTCGGCGATGTCGGCGGCCGCCCCCAGCTCGACGTCGACGCGAAGCGACGAATGGTGGCGGTCCTCGACACGCTTGGCGAGCTATCGGTAGTCAGCGGTGTCGTCGTTAGCCCGGCGGCGCGCTCGCTTCTCAGTCCGCGATTCGAAGTCGAAGATACCGTCGACACCGACTCGCGTCTAGGCGCCTGTCTCGTCGCCTATAGGCCGCATCGTTTCGGTCCGCGCGACAACGCCGCGCTGTTCGTCGGGCGTGAGCTGCAACTCGCGGCGTTACAAAGTCGTTGGGACGACTCACGCCGCGGGCGCGGGCAGTTCGTTGCCGTGATCGGCGAGCCGGGCATAGGAAAATCGCGGCTTCTCTACGAGCTCCGGAGCGCCATCGGCACGAGCGGCATGAATTATCTCGAGGGTCGGGCTGAATCGTACGCCAATGGGATCCCGTACTACGCGATTATCGACCTCCTGAAGGGATACTTTCAGATCGACGAACGCGACGATCCAGCGGCGGTCGGCGACAAGGTCACGGCACAGTTGTTCGCCCTGGAGGCGACGGCGCGCGACGTTGTGCCGCTGCTCGCGTTGCTCGAGGCGCCCGTCGCCGATCCAGAGTGGCCGATGCTCGACCCGCCACGCCGCCGACAACGAACGCTCGACGCGCTGACGCGCTTTGTCCTTCGGCTCAGTCACGCGAAACCCACCCTTCTAGCCGTCGAGGACCTGCACTGGAGCGACGCCGAGACGCGGGCGTTCCTCGATCGACTCATTATGAGCGCGCCTTCAGCATCCCTCATGATTTTCGTGACGTATCGTCCGGAGTTCTCGCACGGCGGGAGTAATCTGGAATGCTACACGCAGCATCGGCTCGATGCGTTGCCGACGAAGGCCGCCGAGACGCTCCTGAACGCGCTGCTCGGCACCGACGCGACTCTCGAGCCCTTGAAAAGGACCTTGATCGATCGAACGGAGGGCAATCCGTTCTTTCTCGAGGAGAGTGTGCGAACACTCGTCGAAACCGGCGCTCTTCGCGGCGCGCCGGGGGCATATCGGTTAGACCGTGAGCTTCCTGCGATCGGCGTGTCGCCGACCGTCCAGGCTATGCTCGCCGCCCGTATCGATCGACTGTCAGCCGGCGCCAAGGGACTGTTGCAGGTGGCCGCGGTCATTGGTAAACGGGTCATGTTGTCGCTCCTCCAGGCCACTGTCGAGTCGACCGAAGATGACGTTATTCCTCACCTGATGGAACTTCAGGCAGCGGAGTTCCTACACGAGGGCACGGGGGTTCCCGAGGCCGAATACACGTTCAAGCACGCGCTGACGCACGAGGTGGCCTACAACAGTCTGCCGGTCGACAACCGACGTTTGCTGCATGCACGAATCCTGGGGGTCCTCGAGCGTGTGCACCGCGAGAGACTGGCAGAACAGATGGAGGTCCTGGCCCACCACGCCGTCCGAGGCGAGGCTTGGGAGAAAGCGGTCATCTACTTGCGTGAGGCTGGGCTCAAAGCGTTCATGCGCTCGGCCAATGTCGAGGCAGTGGCGTACTTCACGAGAGGGCTGGACGTCATCCGGATCCTCGACGAGGGAGCCGCCCGCGATCGACATGAGCTTCGCCTTCTCCTGGCCGTTGGCCCGGCGATCCAGGCGACGAAGGGTCTTGGCGCCCCGGAAGCCGAGCGCGTGTTCGCCCGCGCCCAGGAGCTCTCTGAGCGACTCGACGAGCCCTCGGCAGCCTTCCAGGCGCTATGGGGACAGTGGATGGTCTCAGCGGGGTTGGGGCGGATCGAACCTGCCCGTCAGATCGGACGTGAGCTGCTTAGTGTCGCCGAGCGGGCGAACGATCGAGCGCTCGAACTGGAAGCGCATCACGCGATGTGGGCAACGTCGTTCTGGCTGGGTGAGCTCAACGCCGTGCGACAACATGCCGAGCGGGGAATGGTCCTCTACGATCCTGATCAGCACCGATCGCTCGCATTCCTGTACGGCGGTCACGATCCGGGCGTCTGCTGTCGCTGGTTTGCTGCGTGGAACTTCTGGCTGTTGGGTTATCCCGTCCGGGCTCACAATGCCTGCGATGCGGCGATTGCGCTCGCTGAGCGCGTCGCCCATCCGCCGACGATCGCCATCGCGCTGGCTTGGGCGTGCGGCCTGCACTACTTCGAACGGGATGCACCCGCGACAGGACGCTGCGCTCAGCGTCTCATCGACCTCTCGAAAGAGCAACACCTGCCGGCCTGGGGAGCCGCCGGCAGAATTTTCCATGGCTGGGCCCTCACCGAAGCACGAACCGGCGCAGCGGCCATCCAGGAGATTCGCGATGGCCTGGCCGAGGCTCAGGCCGCGGGAACACTCATGCCGATTGCGCCACTCTACAAATTGGTCCTCGCCGACGCGTGTTTGAGACGTGGTCGCGCTGACGAGGGACTGCGCGTTGTTGACGAAACCCTCGCTGGCATGGCAGTGACGGGCGAGCGGGTCTGGCACAGCGAATTTCATCGCCTCAGGGGCGAACTTCTGCTCGCGCGCTCGTCATGGAATCAAGAAGCCGCGGAGGCGTGCTTCTGCCAAGCCATTGAGATCGCGCACGCACAGGCCGCACGCGCCTGGGAACTCCGAGCGGCGACCAGTATGGCGCTCTTTCTCGCGCGTCACAACCGTGCGGACGAGGGGCGACGAATGCTCGGCGAGCTTTACAGCTCGTTCGCGGAGAGCCCCGTCGACACAGCCGATCTCCGCGACGCCAAGAGACTGCTTGACGAAGTGTTGATACAGAAGACATGAGTGCGCGACGCTCGGCGCGCTCGACGCATTGCAGGAGCGCCATGCTTCGCTGCCGGAAGGAGGGGTCGCGAGGTGCGGCGAGTGGACGGCAACCCGCATTATCGGCTCTATCGCCCGGACGGCTCGGCCAAGCTGAGACGGACAGAAGCAGGGTCAGAAGCTGGCTCAAAATTTCCTGATTGCTGTCGAATTCGGTCCGCCCCGTTCGACTACCGGGTGAAGGCGCCGGATGAACACCGGCCGCCGAGATCGATGAACCACGCTGCAATCAAGGAGATAGCCATGCCCCGTAAGCTTATTGTCTCAATTCAACAAGGAGAGTGACCCATGCGGAAGATTATCGTCGGCGCCATGGTTTCCATGGATGGCGTCATGCAAGCGCCCGGCGGGCCGACCGAGGATCCGACCAAGGGCTTCAAGTTCGGCGGCTGGGTGATGCCCTATTTCGATCAAGAGTTCGGCGAAGAGCTCGACCGCGTCTTCAAGGAGAAATTCGACCTCCTGCTCGGCCGCAAGACCTACGAGATTTTCG
>Ga0137418_10007322_pt1 | contig 10138 bp, 12 predicted proteins | sample CZODoug3_1_2_16f_FD_122242 | JGI IMG/M metagenome (GOLD analysis project Ga0137418, IMG submission 122242) | Vadose zone soil fungal communities from Angelo Coast Range Reserve, California, USA - CZODoug3_1_2_16fungal (Hybrid Assembly) | ecosystem: Environmental > Terrestrial > Soil > Vadose... | reverse complement strand
GGCGGCCGTTACTTAATCGATAAGGGGGTGACATAGTCTCGTCGCAGTTAGTACGACATTTTCTGGTTGCAACAACATTAACCGGGGTGCGCGCGATTAGGAGTTGGCTTGATCTTTAGTCTTTGTCGCGGTCGCTCTTGGGCGGTTCCCATCGTTCGATGTTCCGTTCGATGTTCGGTCCGATTACCATCCGGGTCCATGGTCCGGGCCAAGCGATCATAATCGTCCTCTTCGCGGTGGGGATCAACCTGAACGTCAGCGGTTCTCAGTTCTTCCCACGACGCGTCCAAGTCATTTACGGGGGGGCCGCCTGCTCCCGGGTGTCTACAGGAAACACTGTATCGAGCAAACTCTGCCGCTGCGAAGGAACTCTTGCTCGGTAATACCGTAACCCCCCGCGCGAGCGCATCCACAAACCGCTCTGGTGTGAGTGGCTTAGTCCCTGTTTGAAGGGGCGCTTCTTGTGGCCCGTCGCTTGCGACCTAACATTGCCGGAATGCCCCCTGCTTGACACGGAGGGCGCAACCGTCGAACCGAAAGCAGGCACTAACTCTCATGAAGGTAACTTGCCCCTGGTTTGGGATTGTCACACTATCTTTTGCTGTCGCCTTGGCCTTGGCGCTGGTCATCGGAGCTATGGGTAGCGTTCTGGGTGGCGCAGAAACATCGCCGCCAACGCAGGCGAGCGAGCCCTCTGCGGGTCTGGGTCGGCAGCAAACCTATAGAGGCATGGTGACCGACGCTCGCTGCGGGGCCAAGCACAAGTCTTCGATCGGCAAGACTGCCACGGACTGTGCGCGAGCTTGTGTCCACGCCGGCTCGCAGTTCGCCCTAGTGGACGGGGACAATACTTATCTTCTTGAAGGGCATCCTCTTGAACTGAAACGGGCGGCGGGGCTGCGCTCCACGATCACCGGCACGCTCCGGGGAAACACAATCACGGTGTCTTCAGTCGCCGGGATTTAGTGGGTTTGGGGCCCTGTTGCGCGACTTCTGACGCTAGTCTTCTCGCCGCTCGGCCATTAAGGGCTGCACCTTTTTGGCGTCCAAGGTAGAGTTCTGGACTACTGCCGCGGGCACCGGCGTTGTGGAGATAGGCACAGATGGGGCTGGCGGAGCCAGTGACGCAGTTTGTCGGCCGAACCCCATCCTGTCATCCCACTTGCCGAAAATCATCTTTCCGGCGGTCGTCTGCAGTACCGAGGTTACGGAGACGTCTATGGTCTTTCCGATCATCTTGCGGGCATTGTCGACCACCACCATGGTGCCGTCGTCGAGGTAAGCCACCCCCTGGTTATATTCCTTGCCTTCCTTGAGGATAAACACGCGCATGGTTTCGCCCGGGAGCACGATCGGTTTGAGCGAGTTGGCGAGCTCGTTGATGTTGAGCACTTCCACACCTTGCAGTTGCGCGACCTTGTTCAGATTGAAGTCATTGGTGATGATCTTGCCCTCGTAGACCTTCGCCAGCTCAATGAGCTTCAGGTCCACTTCACGGACAGAGGGGAAGTCATTCTCCACAATCTGAATCTCGAGGGTGGTCATCTTTTGCAGGCGCTGCAGGACATCGAGGCCTCGGCGTCCGCGGTTACGTTTTAGGGAGTCGGCTGAATCGGCCACGAGCTGCAGCTCCCGCAGCACGAACTGCGGAGTGACGATAATCCCGTCGAGGAAGCCGGTCTCGGCGATATCGGCGATGCGACCGTCGATGATGACGCTGGTGTCGAGAATCTTGTAACTTTTCTTCGACTGCCTTTCACCACCGAAGATTCCGCCCAAGGCAGCCAGGTTGAGCAAGTCGCCTTTGTTGGCGCCTACGATCAAACCGACGTAGGCCATCAGCAGCATGACCAGTATCTGTAGGAAGCTTTGGGTATGGCTTGCAGGCACGCTGTTTCGGATCACCAGCGCGAACAGGTAGGCGCCGCAGATTCCAAGTATGCTTCCGATGGCAGCGCCGATGAGGCGAGTCAGGCTCACCCGCCGCAGCCTCCATTCGAAAAGCACGATGCTGAGCCCTACTAGGGCGCCTACTCCGGCATCCAGCTTGCTGGGGAGCCCGAAAGGCACAATTACATAACAGGTAACTGCAACCACCAGAACGAAAAGAAGACGTACAAGAATTAAATCCACGTATGGACCTCCCCGCATGGCATGCCGCCGGAATTCTGGAGTGCGCTACCATCCGTGCCCGCTCCTCGCCGCCCCCGGCGGGAACCAGCATTCCTGTCATGCGGGGCGCGCATGAATTAGGGGAATGAATGAACGCCCCGTCCCGGCCTCTGGGGCTGCCGGGAAACGGTAATTCAACGCCAAGAGTATATACCGGAGTGGCCAACTGACGCAGGCAAAAAAATGGATCCGCCGAGCAAAGACACGGATGGAGAGCGCAGATTGGGCTGGTAGACTCTCGGCATGAAAGCCTTGGTTATTGCGCGTCACGGTGGTCCGGAAGCGCTTGTGCTTCAGGACGTACCAGAGCCATCGCCACAATCTGGGCATAGGATCGTCCGCGTCGCCGCCGTCGGAGTGAATTTCGCTGACATCATGACCGCAACGGGCGGATATCCCGGCACGCCCGCACCGCCTTTTGTGGCGGGTCGTGAGTTTGCCGGCGTCGAAGAAACGACTGGACGCCGGGTGATGGGCTACGTGCAGTGGGGGGCCTTCGCCGAAACGATTGTGCCGAAATCTGAGTTGGTATGGCCGGTACCGGAACCTTGGACCGACGAGCAGGCAGCGGCATTTCCGGTGAATTATTTCACGGCATATCTGGGCTATTGGCAGGCGGGGATGACCGAGACGGCTGCCCGGGGACGAACTCACCGCGTCCTCATCCACGCCGTAGCGGGCGGCGTGGGGACGGCGGCTGTGCAGATTGGAAAGATTTTAGGGATCGAGATGTACGGCACATCGTCTTCGAATGAGAAACTGGCGCGGGTGCAGAGTCTGGGGCTCGAACACGGCATCAACTACCAGGAATCCGACTATGAAGAGGTCATCAAAGAACTCTGTCGTGGCGAAGGCGTGGATGCCGTCTTCGAGATGCTCGGGGGTGAGCATACTGCCAAGAGCTTGCGTTGCCTGCGCGACTTCGGGCGAGTGATTCAGTATGGCACCGCAACCGGGAAGCCACCCCAACTGGATGTCCGCGCCCTGTATGCCAAATCCGCGATGGTGCAAGGGTTGTGGCTGACTTATCTGGCGGGAAAGCGCGACATTATGGAGGCAGCGTGGCACCAGCTCTCCAGGTGGATTGCAGAGGGCAAGCTGATCCCGGTGGTGGGACATGTCTTGTCTTTAGACCGGGCTGCTGAGGCCTACAGGCTACTGATGGAGCGCAAGAACTTCGGCAAGGTTGTGCTGAAGATTTCAGCTTGCGCATGGCGCTGAAGGGCTGCGAATGGGTCGCGTGACTACCGGTCTGACTCTCGAAAGACAAGTCGATCGCTGACCACAAAGTTTACAACCGAGCACGCCGGAATCGTGATGGCGTTGGCCATTAAGTAATTCAGGTGTGCGCCGTCTACCAGTAACTTCATGAGCGCCACATTGCCCAGGATCGAGACCGCTCCGGTGGTGAAGTTAAATCTCAGAAGGCGCAGCAGGGATTGGCGCCAGGTCACGTGCACCCGGTCCGCCCAAGTAAACCGTTCATGCCACAAGAAGTTATGTACGACCGCCGCTTCCACCCCCAACCCAGTCGCCAACAGATAGCCGAGATGGAATCCGCTCTTCAGACAGAGCAAGACGGCCAATTGCACGCCGATCCCGATTCCGCCCACGACATTGAACTTCATCCAGCGGACTGCGGAGCATGGGCAATCCCAGGTTGGAGTTTTCGCCGTTCTTTTTGGCAATGCGGCTTTCATGGCTCGATCCTTGCTTCGCGATGGAGTCGAACTGTGTTCTGTGCCGTGAAAAACCCAAGGATGAGTGTCATGCCTATCACGCCGATGGCTCCGCCTACATCGAACAGGCGGTATTGTCCACCGAGAAAACGCACCCTTGGCTTGCAAAAAAGCACCGCATTTCCAAGGGCTAGCAGGATTCGCAGTTCGGTGGGCCCAAATCGCCAGAATGACAGGCGAAACTCTCCCAGCGCGACAGTCGCCAGATAAGACTGAAGGGAGAGCATGAGGAATCCGATGAGCAAGCCGATCGCGACCTCTGGACTCATGTACCCTGACATCGCCAGTCCGCCCATCAACGCCAGGGCGCCGAAGCTGTCGGCCATGTGATCGACATAAAACCCGTAGCGCGGACGCTGCCTGTTTCGCACCCGCGCCAGCGTGCCGTCGAGGCTGTCGCCTAGCCAATTCAGTGCCAGGCAAGCGATGACGCCGAGCAGCGCATATTTATTTGAACCGGCCAGCTTGTAGCAGATGCCCGCTCCGATCTGCGCCCCTAAACCGAGGGCCGTCAGGTGATCGGGACCGATCCATTCCGGCGTCCGTGCCGCCAGCCTTAGAAGCGCCCACTTCTCTGCACCAGCCACCCAACTCTGTTGGATTCGCCGGATTTCTTTATCAGGGCGTGTGCGCTTTTCCTGCGACAAGCGCGGGTTGACCTGTTCAGAAAACCACGTCATTGGGCTCGCCATACTTCCTCCTCTTTAATTTTCTTATCCGACGGAACGCCCGTCGTCGGAGGACACCTTGAGGCAAGAGGCGAGCAACGGCAATGCACTGATCATCAAATGCATCTCAAACCGACATCAACCGGCAAGTCATTCCCCTACATATAGTTCGGCTGGAAAGTCATCGGCATGTTTTTCCCAATTCTTGGGTTCTAGGCAGAGGTGTCGTGGCGGACCGGCCAGGGCGACGGATTCTCCAACCAAAACGGACCCGTCGAACCTTGATTTGTGCGGATTCACGCTGACAAAAACTCGGGGGCTTGAGATTCTTATAAGATCATCACTCCGAATCGTCAGACCATGACCAGGCTCCTGCGCTTCTTCCGGCCGTCGCATCAGCACACAGCCTTCTCGGCCACAGTCTTGCTGATGGGTGCGGTGATGCTCTCGCGCGTGATTGGCTACCTTCGCGAGGCCTACATTGCCTTCGCCTTCGGCGCCGGACCGCAGACCGACGCCTATGTTGCCGCCTTCACCCTGCCCGACTGGCTCAACTACATCGTGGCCGGGGGAGCGGCCTCGATTACATTCATTTCCATCTATACGCGATTCCTTGCCGAAAAGCGTGACGCGGACGCGCAAAAAGCTTTTTCCATCATCATCACGGTCATGACGGCGGTGATGATTGTCGGAACAATTGTTACCGAGATTTTCACTCCCCAGTTTGTGCGCTGGATGTTTAGCGGTTTTTCGCCCGCGCAAGTCGAGCTTTGCGTGTATCTCACGCGCATTCTGTTGCCCGCTCAGATTTTCTTTTACGTCGGCGGCGTGGTTTCCGCCGTCTTGTTGTCGCACCGTCTTTTCCTGTTACCTGCCTTTGGTCCGCTGCTTTATAACCTGTTCATCATTCTGGGAGGGGTGCTCGGCGGCCGCCATTTCGGTATTGCATCGCTGGCTTACGGCGCATTGGCTGGTGCTTTCGCGGGCCCCTTTCTGGCCAGTGTGATTGGGGCGGCCCGCATGGGGACGGGCTACCGTCCATCGTTCGACGTTACAAATCCTGCATTCCGCGAATGGGTGAAGCTTTCTGTGCCGCTCATGCTGGGAGTTTCGCTGGTGACCGCCGACGACTGGATTCTGCGGCACTATGCCTCCAGCGGCATCGGCGATATTGCCCGGCTCAACTACGCGAAGCGCCTGTTCGCAGTACCTATAGCGGTCCTAGGACAGGCAACCGGGCAGGCATCTCTGCCCTTTTTTGCCCGGCTTTTCAACGAAAAGCGCCTGAGCGAATTTGCCGCCACAGTCAACGACTCGGTGTACCGGGTTGCAGCTGCCTCATTTCTGGCCACAGGTTGGATGATGGCGGCGGCCCTGCCGCTCATTGATCTGGTGTACCGGCGCGGGCGCTTTCTTTTTTCTGATACCCAAACCACCGCGATCTACTTTTTCTGGTTTTCCCTCTCACTCGCTCTGTGGTCGGCGCAAGGGCTCTACGCACGCGCCTTTTATGCCGCCGGAGACACACTCACGCCTATGGTGGCAGTCAGCATCATCACCGCCGCCTCCTTGCCCATCTATTCTCTCCTGTTCGGGAAATTCGGTGTCGTGGGGTTGGCCATGGCATCAGACATAGGAATTGGAATCAACCTGCTCGCTCTGGCGTGGCTGCTCGATTACCGTAAGCTGGTTTCGCTGGGAGAACTGCAGTGGGCTGAGCTGGGGAAGTCCGGACTCACCGCGATGGTGGCAGGAGGGCTTAGTTTTCGAGTAGCCAAGATCGTGCCTCTGTCTGGTTCGGGGCCGGGCAGCCGTTCCGCCGATCTGCTTCAGTTGGGCCTGATCACAGTGACCTGGGCGGCCGCAGTTGCCGCAGGTCTTTGGCTGTTGCGATCGCGGCTACCGCGCGACCTTGGCCGCCGCAAAGCCACTGCTTACCCCGGCGTGGCCCAAGGGGAAAGCACGGAAATCATCCGGACGGGGGCGCAGCCGTAGAGCTAGTGGTTTGCTTTGTGTAGCAGGCCAAATGCTGGACGGTATCCGCCGAAGGTCGGTTCTGTTTTTGACCCATGGGAGCGAAAAGTTCAAAGACGAACACCGGACAAATAACGGTCCGTTCGTTTCGAACGGGCTCTACGGCTGTCGCAAGCCATTGGTGAAGTGCTGCATGGCGAAGTAGCATTCGCATGCAGCTTTCTCAAGTCCGGGACGGTTGAGGATCTTCACCGACCCGCGCATGTTCTCGATCAGCCCACTGCGCTGCAGAATGCCCGCCGCCAAGCTTACGCTAGGGCGCCCCGTGCCCAACATTTGAGCCATGAATTCGTGAGTGACGAATATGGTTTCAGACCCGACGCGGTCCTGGCACATGAGCAGCCAGCGCGCCAGGCGTTGCTCGATTTCATGAAGACGGTTGCAAGCCGCGATCTGAGCCACCTGCAAGGCCTGAATCAACACGTAGCGATTCCATTTAAGCTGCAGTTCTGGCGTGGAGTTCAGCACGTCCATGAGCACACTGGATTTCACCCTGAGCCCGATGCCCGGGATTTGCATGACGGCGCGGTGGGGACCGAGTTCCAAGCCCACCGATAGCGGCGCTCCGACGATGCCATCCTTGCCGACGATGGCAACTTCGACGCTTCTGCCATCACTGGTGAGCACGACCAGTGAAGCCATGCCGCCATTCAAGAAATATGCAAACTCGATCTTGGCGCCGGCCTCCTGCAAGATGTGGTGTTGCGGGAATTCGATGTGTTCGAGATGGCGCTGCAACAACTCGTATTCGTTATCTGGAATGGAGAGCAAAATCGCGTTGTGAACCGCCCTGCCCGCAGAATCAAGACGCACGGCAGTTTGATGCCTTCGTGTGCTTCTGTCTTCCACACCTCTCCCCTGCCCGCTTGTCAGCTGAGTACTGACGTGGTTTTCGCGGGTGCGCGTAGGCTATTTGCCGCAGAAAAACCTGTCAGTTCGACAGCGAACGGAGAGTGGAAGTGGTTACTTGAGGCCAAGTCCGCAGTTATAGTCCCGGACGACGCTGTAACATTCGCAGGCCGCTTGTTCCAACCCTTGGCGATTCACGATTCGCACCGCCCCGCGGATGTTCTGAATCAGCCCAGCCCGCTGCAGAACGCCAGCGGCAAGAGTAACGCTGGGTCTCCCCGTGCCGAGCATATCCGCGAGGAACTCATGCGTTAGAAGCAACACTTGGGAGTCGACGCGGTCCTGACACATGAGCAGCCAGCGCGCCAGTCTCTGTTCGATTTCGTGGAGGCGGTTGCAGGCGGCGATTTGCGCTACTTGAAAGCCCTGGAGAAACACGTAACGAAGCAGTTCTTTCTTCAGTTCTGGACAATTTGCCAGCACGTTGTCCAACGCGGAGGCGATGATTCGGAATCCGTCTCCTGGTACCTGCATGAGGGCGCGATAAGGGGCTTCGCATATATCCACCGCAAGGCAGGCGCTCACCATGCCTTCCCGGCCCACAATGCCCACTTCGCAACTCTTGCCGGTGGTGGTTTGAACTACGAGTGAAGTCATGCCGGAATTCAGGAAGTATGCGAGCTCGACTTTTTCTCCGGGCTCATGGAACAGGAAATGCTGGGGAAGCTCGACGTACTGCAGATGGGGCTGCAGCAAACTGAATTCATGCCCAGGCATGGAGAGCAGCATCACGTTGTTGATGGCCTTGCCGGTCGCATCAGCGCGCGTGCCCCGATGGATGGCGCTGGCCTTGACCACTGCGGGTCGTTTGCCGACAGGTGACCCGCCGACTTCGATTAGGGGTTTGATTGCCACGGCTATACGATGCCCGCGAGCAGGCCACTGCTTTTTCGAGAATCCTGTAGTTCGCAGGTTTATTTCGGGGATTTGTGTCTAAGGGAATTTACGGAAGCAGTTGGAAGCAGACACTCCGGCGAGTACCGAATGCAGCGGGGTCTCCCGGCTCTGCCAGGAGACACCCACCCAGAGTCTTCTGAAAAGCTACGCCCTTGCCGCCACGACCGCTGGCTCGGCGGAGGATAGACCCTTGGTCTCCTCGCCGTTAACCTTCTGTCCGACCTGGCCGCCTTTGCGGATGTCGATGCCGCCTTTGAAGTAGGCGCCATCTTCGATCGAGATGCGAGCCGCGACTACATCGCCGGTGAGCGATCCGTCGCTGCGGATATCGACCCGGTCGCTAGCGGTCAAATTGCCGCGCACCTTACCCAGCACTACGATCTCGCGGGCATTAATGTTGGCCGAAACCACTCCATTGCGACCTACGGTCACGCGGTTGCCCGAAAGGTTGATGGAACCTTCCACGCGGCCGTCGATGTACAAAGATTCAGAACCGGTTACTTCGCCCTTGATGACCAGCGATTTGCCGATGGTCGCCTGGTCTGCCGTAGTGGTAGTCGCCGGGCGCGGCGCAGCGGGGGGCTCATGCGATGACATCGCAGGGGCGCTCGGTGTGGAAATGGATGGACGCTCTGGTTCCGTTGGCCGGGTAGGCGTCGTACTAGGCTGATTCGTGGGCTTCCACATGGGGTAAACAGTCCTTTCCTCTTTGGGATTGGGGTCACGAGCTGCATTTCCGCGACCAAATGCTATTGTACTCCGCTGCTTTCCCTTAGGCGCTGTGGAAAAAAGCTGTTTTAAAAGGAGTTTCCTCGGAAGGCCACGTGCTTTCGTGCTTCGCCAAAGACCTTTTGGAGTTATCGATTTGGGCGATGGCTGCCAACACTATGTAAACATTCCAGGCAGAAAATTCTCGATAGGACTCAATCTGCGGGTCGGCATGGGAGTATCCTCAGGCAGGAACTTTATCGCCATTGGAGAACACTTATGTTAGGAGAAATCGCCGCCTCCTCGACTCTCGCCATCGTCCCGCCGCAGCCGGGAGAGTATTCGCCGTACTACGACCGCTACATTTCGCTGGTCGCGGGCAATGACATTCTGGCCACCCTCGATGAGCAGCGCCGGCAGATGATGCTGTTGCTTTCGAGCCTTAGTGAGGCTGATGGAGACTCGTGCTATGCACCCGGCAAATGGAGTGCAAAAGAAGTGCTCGGACACGTCAACGACACCGAGCGTATTTTTGCCTACCGCGCCCTGCGCATCGCCCGCAACGATTCGACGCCCTTGGAAGGTTTTGAGCAGGATGACTATGTCCGCAACGGCCCCTTCGGGCAACGGCCGCTGGCTGATTTGATTGAAGACTTCATCGCCGTGCGCCGGGCCACTCTGTCGTTACTTAGGAATCTTGACCAAGCGGCCTGGTTGCGTCGCGGCATCGCCAACAAGAGCGAAGTCACGGTCCGCGCGCTTGCCTACATCGTTGCCGGCCATGAACTGCATCACCGCGGGATTCTGGAAGAGAAATACTTTACCGCGAACCGCGGATAGATCATGGCCCGCACCGGTTGCGATCGCACTGGCGGCTCAGCCGGTCAGTATGCCGCAAGGGATTGGCAGGTGGCGGTCCAACAGCAATCCGCGGGACAGAATCGCGCTGCCCCGCCATGCGCTCTCAGCGTGGCCTGCGGGCGGCGGCGGAGATCCGTGGTAGGCGGTATT
>Ga0137418_10007321_pt1 | contig 10139 bp, 9 predicted proteins | sample CZODoug3_1_2_16f_FD_122242 | JGI IMG/M metagenome (GOLD analysis project Ga0137418, IMG submission 122242) | Vadose zone soil fungal communities from Angelo Coast Range Reserve, California, USA - CZODoug3_1_2_16fungal (Hybrid Assembly) | ecosystem: Environmental > Terrestrial > Soil > Vadose... | reverse complement strand
ATCCTTGGAAAGCGTCTGACCTATGCCGAAGTGACTGGCAAGGTCGGTGCGACGCCTAGCCTGCCCAACTAGGCTCTCTCGCGGGAAGCGGAAAATTTCTTAGCTTTCTTCCGCTCTTTCGTTCGCTTTTCAGCGTTGAGTTTCGTCTGCACTTCGCGGTGAGGAACCTTCATAAGTTTGCCCGCTAACGACTCGAACTTGTCATATTCAGAAGTTCTATTCGACATTGTGACCTCGCCCTATTTCGGAATATCAGTAGCAAGTCTACGCATCAAACTACGTGTTGAGAGGATAATCTCTTCCGCAATGGAAGGAGTAAAGTGTGGGTCGAGTACGCTCAATCGCCCAGCCTCGTGGTTCACTTTGTTTCGCCATGCCAGTTTCATGGATTGAACGATCTGGTTGATTTGTTCCAGCGAAGCAAACGGAATAGGGCCAGAGTAAGTCGTTCTCTGTTTGCACAGATTCTCCAATGTACGACATGTTCCGTCCCATCCTACTTTTGGGTCCGTAACGCCTATGTATTTGCCGAGTTCGATTAAACCAGCTTCGACAATCAGCAAAGAATGGAAAACGCTTGCGGCGTAGCAAGACAAAGCAAAGCAGCGGTTCATTTCCTCTATGTTCTCAATTGTCTGCGGAAATCGCCCTATACATTCCTCCCATTCAGCAAGAGGCTTGGAATAGCGAGATTGAACTCCTGAAGGCAGAATTAGCAGGAATCGGTTTTTTAGTTCATCTTCTAGTCGATGAAGTAATTCTTGGCATTGGGTCAGCAAAACTCCATAGTCGTGATATTGATTCCACCTTTCATTAATTCGGTCAATCTGAGCGACCGTGGTCGTTAAACCAACGGCCTCAAATTGAGAGCGAATTCCGTCCAACTTGCCGAGCGCCGAGATAGCCAAATCCTGACGTATCGGCTGACCTTGCGGTACTGACAATGCCGTGTGAATTTGTCCGAGACATCCGGCGACGTTGACATAATTTTCCGCATGTACGCGTAAGAGCGCCAAGAGGCTCACCAATTGATACAACTTCCACTCGCAGAGCAATTCTTGCACAGAGAATGTACCTTACTTTCTCTGGCAACTAATACAGTGACTCTACCGCTTTGATTCGTCAACTATATTATTGCCCTTGCAAAACTGTATCAAAAACAAACGACTTTAACCCCCTCTAGAATGAACACTTACGAAAAAACCGGGGAGGGGGCGGGAGGTAGTCTTATCTCCTACCGCCGCACCTTCCCCACGCCGTGTTCGTCCTGCCACACCCATTCCGCCCCTCAAATCGCCAAGTCCTTCGTTTTCAACGTGGATTTCTCGGCCGCGCGATTGCATTTCTCGAGGCTCGTCGGCGGGAGGCCTCGCGTCATGAGCGAAAAACTCGAAAGGGAAGTTACCAGAACCGTAAGTCTGGATTCGGCATTCGTTGCGGTTACCTGCGCGGCGCTTCTATACGCGGTTTCCTGGGTGATGGGCTGCGCGACCGCGCCTCCTCACGATTCTGGAGGCCGCAAGAAACTGACCTCAACTCGCGAAGCGATCAAGCTCTCGCCCGAAGACGCGGGCGATAAACTTGTGCCCACTGTTTCCGGACGCAAACTCACTGTCGAAAAAATGGCGCAGCGGGCGGCGACCTCGCTGCAATATTCCAACGAAGAATATGGCGTGGCTTTCGATGCACCGAAAGGCTATCTCCTGAAGGAAGGCGAGTTACCGGAAATGGATCGTGGTCTCGGCTATCTCGGGCCGATCCCCATGCACTTTGCCGAGCCCGGGGGGATTCGTCTAGCCACCATCGAGCCGCCCCAGGGGCTGCATCTTGGCACCAACTTCGTGAACGAATTTTTTACGGTGAGCGCCCACTACGGTTCCACTGAAGCTGTTTGCACGGATTTCAATATTCCTTCCGAATCGCGCGGTGCACCGGTCACGCGCACGGTGGATGGAATCGAGTTTCACGGCTTCAACGAACACTCCGCCGCCAGCATGCACCAATATTCTGGAATTTATCTTCACGCCTTCACCAACGATACCTGCTACGAAATCGGCTACGGCGTAGCCACCGTCGGCGCATCCGTGAACGGCTCCGCCAACGCCGTAAATCCGTCCGCTGGCTCTGGCCATCTGAAAAATATCAACCAGGAAAACTTGCTGCGCAAACTCGAGCGCATGCTCGACAACGTGCGCATCAACCCGCCCGCTTTCGAGCGCTCCACTGCGACTGACTAGATTGTTGCAGTGGCTGCCTTCGAATGCCGGCCTCCTTGGAGTGCGACGGCTTGCCGCCGCTTTTCCGGCGTGTCGCTATCGTCAGACTTCGGCAAGACGCAACCCAACGTCTATCTGAAGGCGCGAAGCATATTCGATGTGCAAAACGCGTCGCGGCAGATCGCTCCCTGATTTTGACGATGCATGAATCACCAACGGGCGCATGGCGATCACACCGCCTCTCGCCACGGTGCAGTCAACAACCGGCGATCTTGCTGAAAGTTCATGAACTTCGGAATCTGTTAGAACGCCCATGCAGTGTGTACCGGGAATGATTTTCAAAGACCCATTCTCAGAAGTGGAATCATCGAGATGGAGCCGCAGCGCAACGATCTGCTCGAGAGCTTCCTTTGGCGCATGCGAATAAATCACGCCTTCCTTAATCGACCAGGGGCCCCACCCAGGTGTCTCGATTTTCTCGACGAACGGCAAAGCTGTGTCCTGGTGCCACGCCACAAGCCAATTATATGTAGGCGATTTGTCGAATACCGTTACGCGAAAGGGAACTGCAGTTTTTCCGAGCGCGATTCGAGCGATAGAGCGAAGCCGCTCGTCTTCGGCAATCTGGCGCACGCCGGGCACCGAAAGAATGTGCCGGGCGCCCGCTCGACTTCTCTTCAACGGAGACCGGGAAAGTTCCTCGGATAATTGTTTAATTTCACTCTCAGAAAAAATGCAGGGGAGAATCGCGTAGCCGTGTTGCAGAAGGGAGGAATGCGACGGAGTTTGTTGCTGACTCAACGCTTTTAACTAAAACAAGCCGGGAATTTTCATTCCGGGGATTCCGGGGATACTTCCGGTGAGAGATTTCATCTGATTCGCGAGCTCGTCATCGACGCGTCGGGAAGCCTCATTCACCGCGCCGCGGATCAGATCTTGGAGCATCTCCTGATCCTTGGACGCAAACACTTCCGGCTCGATGCGCACTTCCAGCACTTGTTTTTGTCCGTTCATTTTTACGGTGACCATGCCGCCGCCGGCCGAAGCTTCCACAGCCACGGTATTTACCTGGCGCTGCAGGTCTTCCTGTACTTGCCGCAACCGGGAAAGCATTTGTTGAAGAGCGTTGACTTCCATCAGGAGACCTCTTCGCGACGCTTTACTTCGGAAATTTTTCCGCCGAAGCGCTGCAACATCGAGCGCACCATCGGATCGCGTTCAAACTTTTCCCGCAATTCTTTGGCGCCGTCCGCCGCGCGCGACGCATTCGCGGCCGTCGCTGCAACCGCCTCTATCCTAGCACACACCCGCACCGAGCGATTTAGTACGGTGCTCGCAACGGCACGTATTTTTTCCAACGAGTCTCGTCCTTCAATCATTTCCGAAAATGCGCGCTTCTCCGCCGCGAAATAAATTCGCAACTCCGCGCCTTCCAGTTCCCAGCGATGTCCGTGTTCCAGCAATTCGCCCAAAAACTTCTGCTGCGTTTGAATCGCGCTGCGAATTTCCGCAACTTGCGCCTCGCTCAATCCTTTTGCGGCTACCGATGGAGCTGCAGCCGCCGGTGGCGCCTCAGAAATGTCAGATTCGGCTTCGCGCGGAGCAGTTACTTCTTCCACTCGCGGAGTTGTTGATGCAGCCGCTGGTTTATCAATCGCGGGAATCGCCGCTACCGCAGCACTGCTAGACTTCGCGGAGACTTCCGGACGCGCGCTCCACGCCGGCGAGGTGAAAGTCGTTGGCGCCGAAGTTGCGTTTTTCGACGCAGAAGAAATTGCCGGGTTAGAAGTTGCCGGCAAAGATGCCGCGGCAGAAGAATTTCCCGCGCCAGCGGCAGCTACGCTCGCTAATTCGTTTTTCGGCGACCACGCTGCAACGCTGGAAGGAACTGCGCTGCCCGCGCGCGCCGTGGAACTCTTCGCCACCCCGCCGTTCGCGCTTGCACCGCCGAGATCCGCAAGAAGCTCTTCCAGCGGCGCCAGCCGCCCGGCATGAATCAGGCGCAACAATCCCATTTCCAGATGTACCCGCGGATCGGGCTTGCGCCGCAAATCATCATCGGTCTGCAAAAGAATATTGAAGAATCGGGTCAGATCCTCTTCACTGAATTGTCCTGCCGCTTTTGCCAGCGCCGGCCGCTGATCGGGAGTGGCCGCAATTAAATCCGAATCCGCGCCGCACACTCTGGCAATCAATAGATTGCGCATGTGGCGAATCGCTTCGCGGCAGAAGTGCTGCAGGTTGCGGCCCTCTTTTTGGAACGTGTGAACCAGGCCCAGCGCGCGATCCGCCGAACCCGCGGCAATCGCTTCCACCAATTCATTCAGCGAATCTTCCGGCACTACGCCCAAAAGTTCGCGCACTTCTTTATCGCCAATATTTTCGCCACAATACGCGCGAGCCTGTTCCAGCAGCGAAAGCGCATCGCGCATGCTGCCTTCGGCCATGCGCGCGATTACCGCGACTGCGCCGCCGGCGATGGTCAGATTTTCTTCCTTGGCAATAAATTTGATTCGATCGGCGATTTCGTTGAAGGTCAGCGCGCGAAAGTGAAAATGCTGCGAACGCGATCGGATGGTATCGACCAATTCTTCCGGTTCGGTGGTGGCCATCACGAAGATTACCCGGTCCGGCGGTTCTTCCAGGGTTTTCAGCAAAGCGTTGGAAGCGTCATCGGTCAGCATGTGCGCTTCGTCCAGGATTACCACCTTGCTGCGCGAAGCCGCTGGGGCATAGCGCACCATTTCGCGTAGTTCGCGAATCTGATCAATGCCGCGATTCGATGCCGCGTCGATTTCAATTACATCCAGGGAATTCCCCGCGCTGATCTCTTTGCAGGAATCGCAAACGCCGCAAGGTTCCGCGGTAGGGCCGTTCACGCAGTTCATCGCTTTGGCCAGTATCCGCGCCGCGGTGGTTTTGCCGACGCCCCGCGCGCCGGAAAAAATGTAAGCATGCGCCACGCGATCATTTTTTATCGCGTTCGCCAGAGTCCCGGTGACGTGCTCTTGTCCGACTAAATCCTTGAAAGTTTGCGGGCGCCATTTGCGCGCAATGACCTGATAACTCATATGGGGAAGTTTCGCACGCCGCGGCGCTCCAGAAAAGTTCTAAGTTTTCTTGTTGGTGCAGGATTCAATGAAGAATAAAGTCCGCTTGCAAAATACTCTGCGATTACTTCCGTTGATTGGTGATTGGCCGCTGGTCACTTCGTTTCGGAGGGAGGAACTTCGGGTGATCTGGGGCACACGAAGTTATCCCGGTACCGTTGCTCCCTTCCGGGCCTGGCGGGGTTCGCGGGACTTCGTTGCACAGAGCCCGAAGTTCCACGCTCCGGCAGTCCCGCAGAGCAGGACTGCTGTGTGAATTATAACATAGCAGTTTGGAGCGGTTAGTTGTCCCGGGCCCCAAAAATTACTTTGCCGGTTTGGCGTCCGGTGGAATCACGTCGGCCGGATTAATCCAGGTCACTTTGAACGGGCCGGCTCCGTGCACCTGAACGACGCAGGCAGTCATGCAGGACGCATAGTGATGCATCTCTTTCGGCATCGTGGCGAAATTGCCGGGATTCATGGTGTCCAGTTTCGTGGCGTCGTACTTATCGCCCATACCGACTTGGAACGTTCCTTGCAGAACCGTGAGGTTTTCGTCGGTTGGATGCCAGTGCGCGGGGATGACGGTGCCCGTGGTGCAGCGGAAGCGCACCACAAACGGAGTGCCTTCCGCAGCAGGATCGCCGCTGACGGGGGCCAGCTCGCACCCTTTAATGATCGGCATCCACTTCAAATCGCCCGAGCGTACGATGCCGTGCCCCGCCGCGGCCTTCTTCTCCTGGCTGTATGCTGAACTTCCGACGGCGATCAGCGATGCCGCGACCATACACACAATTCCTAAGCGCGTAATTTTCATTGTGCAATCCTCCGTAGTGGAACGATGGGCCGAAATTTAGGTTGAACATACTCTTCTCCGCACGATTGAGCAAGCAATCGTAGGCAGCTTCGGGTGCTGGGCGGCGCGGTGACCGACACGAAACAAGCGTGAAATCGCGTGAATCGCGATTGAAAATCGGGTACGCTACCTTTGGATGGAGTTCCTCCCCATCCTCCTGACGATTGCCGCAGCCTGTCTGCTGCAGGCAGGCTTTCGCCGGGTCCGCGCGCCAGCGCCGCACCACGAGGCCTCGCCTCGGTGCCTCTCCACGTTACGGAGCTCGTCCGCTGAAGCGGACAGGAGGAATCCATGAAAATTGCAGTTCGATTGATGTTGGTTGTTGCGCTTCTTTCGTTTGTAGCTTCTGATACGCCAGCGGAGCCCCGCCAGATCATTCAAGGGACACAGATTCATTTGAAATTGCTGACCGACATCAGCACTTCACAATCCCGCAATGGAGATGGATTCATTGCGGTCATCACCGAACCGGTGATGCTCGGCGATCAGCTGCTGTTACCGGCAGGCACAAAGATCCGCGGCATTGTGACCAGCATCAGCCGCGCGCGCCACTTTGCGCTGTTTCGCGGCGAAGCTTATCTGAATTTGGCATTCCGCTCGGTGGAAGTTGATAGCCGGCTGATCCCGGTGCAGATGAGCATCATCGACGTCACCAAGCCTTCCCATGAAGGCGAGGGCAGCCGCCGCAAAGATGTCGGCGTTACCGAAGGTCAATTGCTGCAGGAAAAGCACGATATTAAAGGCGACGTAATCGCTGGGACCATCGGCACCGGCGGATCGACTGTGATCGGCAAGATTGCAGCCCATGCCGCGGCTGGATTTGGAATTGGCTTGGCGGGCAGCGCCATCTACGTTGTGCAACGCAAGGGCAGGGAAGTCACACTACCAGCGGACACGGGAATGCTGGCGCGCATGGACAACACGGTGACTGTTCCAGGCTTTATGGCTTCGAACGGCTCTACCAGCGGCAGCCGCTAGGAACATCGCGTTCCTTCACGAGGAACAAACGGCTCTCTTAGACAAGAAAAAGCCACGCGAAGTATTGTGAAGTCTCTTCGCGTGGCATATTCCGTAGCAGAGCTGGGAGTGAATTGCTGCCACTGCTTTGGAACGGACTTTAGAAATTTTCCGAATCCTGCGTATCAGTTCTTTCGATTGACTGATTTCCCACGCTCGCGTTACCCTCTTTCCGCATGATTCCATGTGGTCTGCTCTGCTGCTCACCTCTTGCTGGTAAGCCAATTTATTTCAAGGAGATTCATGTCCACCGAATTGCGTAATTTCTTAGCGTTATCTTACGACGAGCTCGAACAACTGAACCTGAAGGCCAAGGAGCAGCGCAAAAACCGCGTGGCGCCGCATAAGATTCAGGAAGACCGCATCAAGTATTTGACCGACGAGAAGCGCATCAAGGCGGTCACCGTGCTTTTCAGCGACCTGGAAGGCCGGCTGCACATGCTGGACTACGACAAGAAATTTCTGATTAAGAGTTGGGACAACTTGACGTTTGACGGATCGTCGATTCGGGGATTTACCGCGCAGCGCGAAAGCGATTTGCGGCTGGCGATGGATTGGAGCGCGTTTTACTGGGGGCCTTCGGACGTATTCGGCTCCGGCAAAGTTTTGGTGTTCGGAGAAGTGATTGATAAAGACGGCTCGCCGTACTCCGCGGACATTCGAGGAGTGCTGAAAGGCTACGCCGAGACGCTTTACAAAAAAGAGGGCTACACGCTTAACGCAGCCAATGAGATTGAGGGTTTCCTGTTTCAAGGAGCGGATGCCGAACGCCACTATCACGAATCCCACACGTTTGAGTACGTGAATACCGGCGGTTACTACCATTCGTTGCCGGGAGATCCGCTGCGGACTTTTATCGACACTTCGGCGGAAGTGCAGCGCGCCATGGGTTTTCAAAATGAAAAAGATCATCCGGAAGTGGCGCCATCACAATTTGAAATCAATTATGGCTACGGCGAAGTGGTAGCAGCCGCGGACCAAATCCAACTTTACAAATTGATTTGCCGCCAAGTGGCCACGCGGATGGGATTGAGCGCGAGTTTTCTGCCCAAGCCGGTGGTCGGCGTAAACGGCAACGGTATGCACACTAACGTTTCCGTTTCCAAGGGCGGCAAAAATCTTTTCTGGGATCCCAAGGGCGAAGAAAAATTGGCCAAGCTGGGCTGGTCGTTCATCGATCGCATACTGACTCACGCCAACGATATTTGCTTGCTGCTGAATTCCAGCGTGAACGCTTATCGCCGCCTGGATCCGCACTTTGAAGCTCCGAACCAGATCAAAGCTTCGCCTGTGGATCGCGGCTCGATGATCCGCATTCCGATCGGCAACGAAAAGAGTTCGCGTGTGGAAGTCCGCTCGGTTGCGCCGGATGCCAATCCGTACCTGGTGATGTATTCGATTTTTAAGTCCGGGCTGGACGGCGAAACCTCAAAGATCAAGAACCTGCGCCAGGCGGAACGCTATCTGCCTGACAATATCTACACTGCACTGGAGAATTTTGAAAAAGCCGGCTGGACCACCAAGCTTCTCGGAGCGGACGTAAAAGCGCGTTTCGCGGATTTGAAGCGCTCTTCAGCAGACCGCTGCCCGCGCGCTCTAGGGACCTTCGTGAAAGCTCCCGAAGTGCAATACCACCACGAGGTTTACAACCAGTTCCTGTGGAACCGGTTCTAGGTCGCAGCATTTCGAGCGAGCAATTCTAAGCACGCTAAAGGTAAGAGCGCCGCACGGAAGAAAATTCCGGCGGCGCTTTTTTTGAAGAGTCTGGCTGGTTGGTTGTGGTTACGCTGAGGCGTTGTTCGAAGTTGGTCAGGCTTGGTTCGTACCAGTTCTACGTTTAGCGTGCTGCTTGGTACGCGTTCCGCCTTGTGCTCCCTGCTGGTTTTGCCGCAGCGATTCGTTTCCTCGTGATGCAAGAAAGTCGCCGCAGCGTTATTGTTGCGGTTAGTAAATGCAGGCGCAGTGCCAAAGGCGAGGCCACGCAAGGTTCAGGAAATCAATCAGATGGAGGTAGAAGGAACGTTGTGGACTGAATCACGTCGGGAACACGTGCCAAGTTGAAACGCTGCGATTCCCGTGTTGGAAAAGCGGCACGCCCGATTCAGCCGCGTCAATTATGTAAAAATGCCAAGAGTCCCCGAATCTGGTTTGCTTCTACGACCCGCTTTTCCGTTCCGCGCCCCGCCGCGGCGACCATTGCGCGGCCGAGTTCATCGGTGGAGGTTACAAATTGCGGAAAGAATCGCCGCATAAGTGTCAGCAGCGGGCCAGTATACCTATAAAGCAGCCGATAGCTAGGCGTCTTGGATTCGATTCCATCGAGTGGCTGTATCATTGCCGGCCGAAATGCATACACGGCCCGAAAGGGCATGGCCAGTAGCGCGTTTTCGGTCTTGCCTTTGACGCGCGCCCACATGGTGCCGCCGCGTTCGGTACTGTCGGCTCCGGTGCCGGAAACGAAGACGAACGACAAGCCTGAATTTAGCTTCAACAGGGTTGTCGCCGCGGCGATCGTGAATTGGTACGTAACACGTGTGTAATTGTCTTCCGTCGTTCCGGCGGAGGTTACGCCCAGACAATAGAGACATGCGTTCAGTTCCGTCAGCTCATTTTCAATGGGCGTAAAGTCGAGAAAATTTTTGTGCACGATTTCACGGAGCTTTTCGTGGGTGGTTTCGGTTGGCGCACGGACCACTGAGACCACGCGCTCGACTGCGGGGTCGCGCAGACATTCGCGTAACGCGCCTTGCCCAACCATTCCCGAGGAACCGAAAATCACGATGCGCATCTTACCCCCACTTCGCGCTGGTGGCGCATTTGAATGTTTCAGTGAATTATCTCTTTTTTGCTAAGATGCGGCTATGAAACGACGCACACTGATTCAATCCATCTCCGCCGCGGCATTGCTCCCGCTCGCCAATCCTTTCCCCGCAACGAACAAAGGCTCCGATTTCATCG
>Ga0137418_10007320_pt1 | contig 10139 bp, 6 predicted proteins | sample CZODoug3_1_2_16f_FD_122242 | JGI IMG/M metagenome (GOLD analysis project Ga0137418, IMG submission 122242) | Vadose zone soil fungal communities from Angelo Coast Range Reserve, California, USA - CZODoug3_1_2_16fungal (Hybrid Assembly) | ecosystem: Environmental > Terrestrial > Soil > Vadose... | reverse complement strand
CGACACTCGCCCCCTCGCGCGCGACGACTCCCGGCGACGCGTCGCCCGGGCCGGTCGCCACGCGCACCCACGCGAAGAGCTGCCGCAAGGTCTCGACGAGGGCGTTCCGCGTCGCGGCATCGTCGTCCAGGACGAGGATCACCGGCATCGCGCCGAGTGTACCGCGCCAACAGAGCCGCAGCCGCTCCGCATGGTAGGATGCCTGAGCTTTCGCGGAGGATGTCGATGCCGAAAGAAATCTCGATCGTCCACCACGCCGACCGGCGTACCGACGTGATGATGCCCTACGCGCCCGGAATCGTCGTGCGCCGCGGTCAGCTCGTGTTTCTCTCGGGAGTGACCGCGGCCGCGGTCTATCACAGCCATCCGCATCGCGAGGAGGAGTTCGATCTGCCCTCGACGATGCGCGAGCAGGCCGTGCTCACGATGGAGAACCTCAAGAAGACGCTCGCGGCGGCCGGCTGCACCTTCGCGGATCTCGTCTCGGCCACGCGCTTCCTGACCGACGTCGCCGAGCAGGACGACCTCAACCGCGTTTGGGCCGCGTATCTCGGCGGCCACCTGCCGACGACGACGACGGTGGAGGTGTCGCGCCTGGCCACCCACGCCCGCTGCAAGCTCGAGATCAGCGCGATCGCCGTGGTCGACGAGGGCAACGGCTGATGGCGCGGCTGGGGTTCGTCGGGCTCGGCACGATGGGTGGCCGTATGGCGAAGCGGCTGCTCGCCGCCGGGCGCGAGGTCGTCGGCTACAACCGGACGCCGGAAAAAGCGCGCGCGCTGGTCGCGGCCGGTCTGGTGCTCGAGAAGTCTCCGCGCGCCGTCGCCGAGGCCACGGACGCGGTCTTCAGCATGGTCACGGACAGCACCGCGCTGCGCGCGATCGCGCTCGGTCCGGACGGCGTGATCGCCGGGCTCCGGCCCGGCGCCGTCTGGGCCGAGATGAGCACGGTGAGCCCCGACGTCACGCGCGAGCTGGGTCGAGAGGTCGCCGCGCGCGGCGCCGCCCTGATCGACGCGCCGGTGTCCGGAAGTCCCGTGACGCTCGACGCGGGCCAGCTCTCGTTCATGGTCGGCGGCGACCCGGCGGCGCTCGAGAAGGTCCGCGGCGATCTCATAGCGATCGGGCCGACGATCACCCACGTCGGCGAGCTCGGGCTGGCCGTGACGATGAAGATCGCGACCAATCTGGGGCTGGCCGTGCAGATGCTCGCGTTCAGCGAGGCGGTCGCGCTCGCCGAGAAGGCGGGCATCGTCCGCGAGCGCGCGGTCGAGGTGCTGTTGAAGTCGGTCATCGCCTCGCCGATGGTCAAGTACCGCGGCCCGTTCGTCCTCGGCATGCCGGCGGAAGCGCTGTTCAACGTCGACATGATCCAGAAGGACCTCGGCCTGGCCCTCGAGATGGGACGCGCGCTCGGGGTGCCGCTGCCGAGCGTCGCGCTCACCGACGCGCTCATGACGGCCGCGCGCGGTCTCGACCTGGCCGGCTACGACTTCGCCGTGGTCTTCGACGTGATCGCGCGAATGAGCGGCCTGCGCCCGAGCGTCAAGACCCCGCGCTGACCGGGCCTGCGCTGACCCGAGATGGCGACGGCGCGCCGTGCTGCTCAGCGCGACGAGCGCTCAGCGGGGCGTGAGCGTTGCGCGCCCGGAAGCCGTATCGACGCTGAGCGTGAAGGCATCGAGCACGTCGCGGCCGAGGAGCCCATCGACAGCGTCCGAGCCGCGAAACGTGGGCGGCAGCGCGTGGGCGACCACCACGATCGGGCCGATCCGCGCGCCCGCGACGTCGAGGAGGGGGAGCGTCACGAGCGTCGCCGTCGAGCTGCCCGTGACCCCGACGACCTGGACCGATCGTCCTGCGCCGCCGCCGAGCCCCGCGCGCTCGATCACCTCGGGCGAGATGACGGTACGGTCGGCGCCCGTGTCCACGATCAGGGTGAGCGCGACGCCGTTGAGGCGGGCGTCGACGGTGATCGGCGCTCCCGGTGAGACCTTGAGCGCCACCGGCTCGTTCCAAGCGGGCGGCGGAATCGGGCGCGGCTGGGGCGCATTCAGGAGCGTCGCCGTGTCCCGGAACGTGGGCGGGATCGAGGCCAGATCCGCGGTGTAGTGGACAGTGCCCTGGGCATCGGTCCAGCGATAGAGCTCGCCGGCGGCAGGCGCGGCGAAGCAGCAGCAGCCGACCAGGACGATGAGCGCGAGTCCCGCGCGTCGCGTGGCGGCCCCCAGCTGACCTACCGGACCACTTTTTTCGCTCGGAGCGAGGCGATCGCCTCGGCGGAGTAGCCGCACTCGGCCAGGACTTCGTCGGTGTGCTCACCCTGAAGAGGGGCCGGCCGGCGAACGCCCGGGCGCATCCGTGAGTATTTGGTCGGCGTCCCGATCACGGGGATCTCGCCGAGCTTGGGATGGAGAACCCGCTCGATCATCTCGCGCGCCGCCGTCTGCGGATCGCTCATGACCTGCTCGACCGTATTCACCGGCGTCGCCGGAACCCCGCCGTCCTCGAGGAGCTTCAGCAGCGGCTCGCGATCGTACGTGCCGATCGTATCCGCGACCGCCGTCTCCAGCTCGTCGCGATGACGCACCCGGCCCAGGTTCGTGGCGAATTTCTCGTCGCGCAGCGAGGGCAGGTCCAGCACGGCGACCAGCCGCTGCCAGAACCGGTCGTTCGCCCCGGCGATGAACACCCATTGGCCGTCACGGCAGCGGAAGTTGCGGTAGGGCGCGAGCGACGGGTGGGACGAGCCGAGCGCCTTCGGCACGTTACCGGTGAGGAGAAAACCCTCGGCGTGATAGTTGAGGAGCGTGACGGCGGTCTCCAGGAGCGAGCCGTCGACGCGCTGGCCGAGGCCGGTCTTCGCCCGGTACAGGAGCGCGTTGCAGATGCCGAGCGCCGAGAAGATGCCGGTCGTGAGGTCGAGGAACGAGACGCCCGCTCGGACGGGCGGGCCGTTGGGCTCTCCCGTGATCGACATGATCCCGCTGAACGCCTGCATGAGAGCTTCGTAGCCGGCGCCGTCCTTCCGCGGTCCCGTTCGGCCGAACGCGGAGATGGAGCAGTAGATGAGACCGGGGTTGAGCGCGGACAGGGCATCGTAGCCCAGGCCGAAGCCCTCCATCGTGCCCGTCCGGAAATTCTCGATGAGGACGTCGGCGCGCTTGACGAGACTCCGGAGGACGTCGGCGCCCTCCGGGGCCTTCAGATCGAGCGTGAGATCCCGCTTGTTGCGGTTGATGACGAGATACGCCGCCGATTCCCCGCCCTTGTGCGGCGGCCAGGTGCGCGACTCGTCGCCCGAGCCGGTGTCCTCCACCTTGATGACATCGGCACCCATGTCGGCCAGGAGCATGCCGCAGAAAGGCCCCGCGAGGACGCGCGAGAGGTCGATGATGCGGACACCGTCGAGCGAGAGGGCTCTGGTGATCATGTGCGCTACTATAACTCTATGTCGCGACTCCGTGAGGCGTTGACGCAGCGGATCCTCGTCCTGGACGGGGCGATGGGCACCATGATCCAGGCCGCCGGCCTCGACGCGCAGGACTTCGGCGGCGCGCAGTACGAGGGCTGCAACGAGTACCTGAACCTGACGCGGCCCGACGTCATCCGCGGCGTCCACGCCGCCTACCTCGACGCCGGCGCCGATCTCATCTCGACCAACACCTTCGGCTGCGCACCCTACGTGCTCGCCGAGTACGCGCTGGCCGAGCGCGCCCACGAGATCACGCTGGCCGCCGCGCGCCTCGCGCGCGAGGTCGCCGGGGAGCGCTTCGTCGTCGGCGCGATGGGGCCCTCGACGCGCTCGATCAGCGTCACCCGCAACGTGACCTTCGACCAGGTCCGCGACGCGTACGCGCTACAGGCGGCGGCGCTCATCGCCGGTGGCGTCGACGCGCTGCTCCTGGAGACGGTCCAGGACACCCTGAACGTCAAGGCGGCGGCGCTCGGCGTCCGCGCGGCGATGCGGGAGGCCGGCGTCGCGCTGCCGCTGATGATCAGCGTCACGATCGAGCCGATGGGGACGATGCTCGCGGGCCAGGGCGTCGAGGCCCTCTACGTGGCGCTCGAGCACCTCGATCTCTTCTCGATCGGACTCAACTGCGCCACCGGACCCGAGTTCATGACCGACCATCTGCGCTCGCTGGCGAGCCTGTCCACCCGCTTCGTGAGCGTGTACCCGAACGCCGGTCTGCCCGACGAGCGCGGACAGTACGCCGAGACCCCGGCGAGTCTTGCCTTCAAGATGACCCGCTTCGTCGACGAAGGCTGGGTGAACATCATCGGCGGCTGCTGCGGCACGACGCCGGCTCACATCCGCGCGCTGAAGGCGCTCGTGAGCGGCCGCTCCCCGCGCGTTCCGGGAGCGCGGGAAGCGCAGGCGGTCAGCGGGATCGAGGTGTTCTATCCGGCCGACGACAACCGGCCGTTGTTCGTGGGCGAGCGCACGAACGTGATCGGCTCGCGGCGATTCAAGGAGCTGATCGTCGCCGAACAGTTCGAGGAGGCCGCCGAGATCGGCCGCGCGCAGGTGAAGAACGGCGCCCAGGTCCTCGACATCTGCCTGGCCAATCCCGATCGGGACGAGATCGGCGACATGGATCGCTTCATGACGCACGTCACCCGCAAGGTGAAGGTGCCGCTCGTGATCGACTCCACGGATGCCGGCGTCATCGAGGCGGCGCTGCGGCACTGCCAGGGCAAGTCGATCGTGAACTCGATCAATCTCGAGGACGGCGAGGAGCGATTCGAAAAGGTCGTGCCGCTGCTCCGGACCTACGGCGGCGCGGTCGTCGTCGGCTGCATCGACGAGGACAAGCGCCAGGGTATGGCAGTGACGCGGGCGCGCAAGCTCGCGATCGCCGAGCGCTGCCACGATCTGCTCACCGAGAAGTACGGGCTCCCGGCCCGCGACTTGATCTTCGACGCGCTCGTCTTTCCGGTCGGCACCGGCGACGCGAACTACGTCGGCTCCGCGGTCGAGACGATCGAGGGCATTCGCGCCATCAAGGCGCGGTTCCCGGAATGCAAGACGATCCTGGGGATCTCCAACGTCTCGTTCGGCCTGCCGCCGGCCGGGCGCGAGGTGCTGAACTCGGTGTTCCTCTATCACTGCACCAAGGCCGGCCTCGACTACGCGATCGTGAACACCGAGCGCCTCGAGCGCTATCCGTCGATTCCCGAGGAGGAGCGGCGGCTCGCCGAGGACCTGATCTACGGGCGCGGAGACGACCCCGTCGCGGCCTTCGCCGCCTATTTCCGGGAACGGCGCAAGGCGCCGCCGCCCGCGGAAACCCTCTCGCTCGACGAGCGGCTCGCGCGCTACATCGTCGAGGGCAGCCGCGACGGCCTGGTCGACGACCTGAACACGAAGCTCCGCGAGGCGGCGCCGCTCGAGATCGTCAACGGCCCGCTGATGCGGGGCATGGACGAGGTCGGGCGCCTGTTCAACGACAACCAGCTGATCGTCGCCGAGGTCCTCCAGTCGGCCGAGGCGATGAAGGTGGCCGTGGCGCACCTCGAACAGTTCATGGAAAAGGCCGAGGCGGCCACCCGCGGCACGATCTTGCTGGCGACGGTCAAGGGTGACGTCCACGACATCGGCAAGAACCTGGTCGAGATCATCCTCTCGAACAACGGCTATCGCGTGATCAATCTGGGCATCAAGGTGCCGCCCGAGGAGCTGATCGCGGCGTACCACACTCACAAGCCGGACGCCTTCGGGCTCTCCGGCCTGCTCGTGAAATCCGCCCACCAGATGGTGGTGACGGCGCAGGACCTCCGCGCCGCGGCCATCGAGATCCCGCTGTTCGTGGGGGGGGCCGCGCTCACCAAGCGGTTCGCCGCGACCCGGATCGCGGCGGAGTACGGCGGGCTGACGGTCTACGCGAAGGACGCCATGGAGGGGCTCGACCTGGCCAACCAGCTCTTCTCGGCGCCGACCCGAGAGGCGATGGTGACGCGCCTCAGGCGCGAGCAGGCGGCGCTCGCGGCGAGCGCCACAAGCACGACGGACACCGCGCCGGTGGCGGCCGCGACCGCGCCGGCGCGACGGCTGGAGCGCGTCGCGGTTCCGGCGCCGCCCGATCTCGAGCGGCACGTGCTGCGGGAGGTGCCCCTCACCCACATCTACCCGTACCTGAACCTCCAGATGCTCTACGGCAAGCATCTGGGCGTGCGCGGGCTCGTCGAGCGCCTGCTGGGGGCCGGCGATCCCAAGGCGCTCGAGGTCCACGAGATCGTCGAGACGCTGAAGCGCGACGCGGTCGGCCGGAGTCTCCTCGGGGCGCAAGGCGTGTACCGCTGGTACCGCGCTCGAGCCGCGGGAGACGCCGTGATCCTCTTCGATCCATCCGGACGCGAGACGGCCAGGTTCGACTTTCCGCGCCAGCGGGAGGGTGCGCGTCTCTGTCTCGCCGACTACGTGAGAGATGACGCGGACGACTACGTCGCGCTGTTCGCGGTCACCTGCGGCGCGGGGGTGAGAGAGCTCGCGTCAGACTGGAAAGAGCGAGGGGAGTACGTGCGCTCCCACGCGCTCCAGGCGCTGGCCATCGAGTGCGCGGAGGCGTTCGCCGAGATGCTGCACTCCCGCATGCGGACTCTCTGGGGATTTCCAGATCCGCCGGAGCTCCCGATCAGCGAGAAGCTGAAGGCTCACTACCGGGGCATCCGAGTGTCGTTCGGCTATCCGGCCTGCCCCAATCTCGCCGATCAGGGCACCCTGTTCAGACTGCTGGAGCCCGAGACGTTTGGCCTGACCCTCACGGAAGGCTTCATGATGGATCCGGAGGCCTCGGTGTCGGGGCTCGTGTTCCATCATCCTGCCGCGAAGTACTTCAAGGCCGACTGACGCGCTGAGCTTCCGAGACGCCGCGGGCCCGAGCCGGAAGTTCCGGCTCGGGCCCGGGCGCGAGGCGACGAGGAACCGGACTAGAAGTCGATCTCGAGCCGCACCGTCGGGAAGCCAAGCGACCGCTCGTTGTCCTTGACCTGCCTCGGGTGACCGCTATTGCTCAGGTAGTACGCGTCGATCTCCTTGCGGGGCTTGTGGTGCCGGCCCACCCCGTCCACCGAGAAGGGCAACCGGAAGGTGCCGGTGAACTTGAACGCCGCCGCAGGATTGCCGTCGATCGTCGCGACACCGTTGGTGATGAAGCCGATCGGGGCCTGACGGCTCAGCGACAGCGACAGGTCCGCATCGCCCTTGAACGTCCCGGTCATGATGACGAACTCCGGACCGTCCACGAGGTTGTCGTCCTGCACGACCACCGCGTACGCCCCAGCCAGCGTGCCCTTGCCCGTGTCCAGGCTGAGGTCGTCAGCGCCGGTCGCGTTCACGGTGCACTTCTTGGCCTTGGGGTTGATCGACAGCACGAACCAGGGGCAGAGCGGCGTGCCGACCTTCGCCCAACCGGAAAGCTGGGCCACCGCGGTCCGCCGGCCACCTGGGAGCACGCTGCTCACGAAGTTCCCAGCTGAATCCTTGAGGTACATGTCCTCGGTGACTTCATAGAGGACGGCATCCGGCTCCTCCGCCAACGCCGGCAGGGGTCCGACCATCAGCGCGAACAGCAGGAACATCAGCCCCAGGAGGCTCCATGTCACTGCGCTTTTCCAACAGATACTGGTCATCGCTCTCTCTCCTCGTCGCCGTATCAAAGGGGTTGAACAACTACGGCCAACGGGAGTAAGTGCAAAGCGAGGACCAACGAGATTTGACTCCTAAGTTGTTGATTAACTGGGCTTCCAGTGATTCCCTTTCCGGAGTTTTAATCCGTAAGTGATTGATTTATTGTCGTTTTTTGTCCGGAAATCGCGCCGCATCAGGAAGAACTTCAAGGAATTCAGACGCTTGGGATATTGTGCCGGAGGAGGCTAGATCCGACTAGAAACTTAACGAGCTGGGACGGAAGCGAGTGCGTCTAGAGCTCGGGATCTCGTTCCTCGATCGTCGCGCCCGGCTTGGCCGGAAGCTTGATCGTGAACGTCGAGCCTTTGCCGAGCTCGCTCTGGACCTCGATCGAGCCGCCATGGCTCTCCACGATACCCAGGCTCACCGACAAGCCCAGGCCCGTGCCGCTCACTTCAGGCTTGGTCGTGAAGAACGGCTCGAAGATGCGATGTATATGCTCGGGGGCGATGCCGGTCCCCGTGTCGATCACCTCGACCTGTATCGTATCGCCGTTGGCCGATGAACGGATCGTGAGCGATCCGCCGCGCTCCTTCATGACATAGACCGCGTTGTTGATCAGGTTGAGAAATACCTGCTTGATCCGGGGCACGTCGATCTCGACCGGAGCCAGCCCCGAAGCGTACTCCTCGCGGAGGGTGATCGACTCCAGCGCGCCCTGACGACGGACCATCCCCAAGGTCTGCTCGAGAACCGTGTTGAGGTCGGTCACCTGGGGAATGAACTCGCGCTGGCGACTGAAGTGCAGGAGATCGCGCACGATGTCGCGGGCGCGTCCCGCCTCCTCCTGGATCAGATCGAGCTCCTCCCGCCACGGCTGACCGGGCGGCACCTGTTCGGCGAGATAGGAGGCGAAACCGAGCACGCTCGTCAGCGGATTGTTGATCTCGTGGGCGATGTTCGCCGCCAGCTCTCCGATGGCGGCGAGCTTGGTCGACTGGATCAGCTGGGCCTGGGTCCGCTTGAGCTCGGCCACCTGCTGCTTCTCGGCCTCGTAGAGCCGCGAGTTCTCGCTGGCGACGGCTGCCTGCTGCGCGATGGCCTCGGTGAGCCGCAGCTCGTCCGAGGTGAAGCGATGGTGGTCCTTCAGCCAGGCGAGCGCAAAGCCGCCGATGCTCTCGCCCTTCCAGCGCATCGGCTGGATGAGGACCGACTTGTGCGGGATCATCCGGGCGATTGGATGATTGAAGCGCGAGTCCTCCTGGCTGTTGCTCGAGTACACCGGTCCTTCGACGCGCCGCCAGTCGCTCACGCGAGGATCGAGCGACTTCAGGGTGGCGCTCTCGAGCGCGCCGAGCAGCTCCTTGGGCACGTGATAGCCGACGATCGGCACGAATCGGCTCCCGTCCTCGCTCTGGAGCCACGCGCCACCGGTGTCGGCGCCGAGCGCCCGCACCATCGCTCGGGTCGTTCGGCGCAGGATCTCGTTCAACTCCAGGGTCGCGCTCGCGTCCTGGCTCATCGCCAGGAGGGTCTCGGTGTGACGCAACCGCTCCTGCGTCTCCTCGTGCAGACGCATGACGCCCTCGTACAGGCGCGCGTTCTCGACGGCGATCGCCACCTGATCCGCGACGATCTTGAGCAGCTGCTCCTCGTCGGCCTTCGCGCCGGGCGAGAGCACGTGCCGCGCGATCATCACGCCGAGCGGGCGCCCGCGCACGGTGAGAGGCAGTCGCCACTCCACTTCTGTCCAGTCGTCCGCCGCCGACACACCCGAGCCGGCCAGGACGCTCCGCGGCTGGACGTCGGTGTCACGGCGCACGGAGACGTGCACGCCCGGCGGCTCACTGAGCTCGACGCTGAGGCTCGTGCTCCCGATCGCCCGGGCCAGCCCTCCCAGGAGCTTCTCGAGCATCCCGGCGACGCCGAGCTCGGAGGTGATGTCCTCCATCGAGCGGTGCAGGTCCTCGAGCTGCGAGGCCCGCCGCACGAAGTGCTGGTTCAGCCGCTTGAGCTCCTCGACCTGGTTGAGCAGGCGATAGACGAGACGCTGGTTCAGCTCGCGCAGGTAGACGCCTTCGTCGTGGCTCTCGACCCGCTCGCGCTTGCCGCCCAGGAACTCGGCGACCTGACGCGGGAAGGCGTCGACGTCGATGGGCTTCTGGATGTAGCCGTCGCAGCCGGCAACGAGCGTTCGCTGGCGATCACCCTGCATCGCGTAGGCCGTCACCGCGATGACCGGCGTCGAGGCGAGGTTCGGGAACGATTTCAAGATCGCGACGATCTCGTAGCCGTCCACGCCCGGCAGGTTGATGTCGAGCAAGATGAGCGCCGGCTCCTCGCGAATCGCCGCCTCGATCCCGGTCAGGCCGTCCTCGGCGTCGACGATCGCATAGCCGGCCGCCTCCAGGACCGCCCGCACGAGCATGCGATTCTCGCGGTTGTCCTCGATGTAGAGGATCTTCACCTTCTGGTCGGTCGGCCGTCCCGGCATTCGGCGCTTTCT
>Ga0137418_10003453_pt2 | contig 10144 bp, 9 predicted proteins | sample CZODoug3_1_2_16f_FD_122242 | JGI IMG/M metagenome (GOLD analysis project Ga0137418, IMG submission 122242) | Vadose zone soil fungal communities from Angelo Coast Range Reserve, California, USA - CZODoug3_1_2_16fungal (Hybrid Assembly) | ecosystem: Environmental > Terrestrial > Soil > Vadose... | reverse complement strand
GGAAATTCTTTGCCGAAAGGACAGTGATAGCAGAAGCACGGGGCGACGTGTCCCCATTCGGCGAGAAGCGGCTGATAGGGCGCGCGGCGAGTGACGTTGCCGCTGACCGTCATGGCTCCGAGAGTACTGCCGTGATAGCTCTGACGGCGAGAGACGACGCGATAGCGGGCAGGCTGACCGCTTTCCAAATGAAATTGTCGGGCCAGCTTGATGGCGGTTTCCGTGGCTTCGGAGCCGCCAGACGTGAAATAGACGCGGCCGCCGGGACGGAAATTTGGCGGGGCTAGAGCAAGCAGGCGCTGCGCCAATTTTTCTGCCGGCTGAGATTGAAATTGCGTGGTGTGCGCGAAGGCGAGCTGCGAGGACTGCTCGGCCATGGCACGGCCGATTTCTGTGACGCCATGGCCGATGTTGATTACTGCGGCTTGGCCGGACGCATCGAGATAGCGGCGGCCGGTCTGATCAATGATCCAGCAGCCTTCACCGCGGACGGCGAGCGGGTAAGCTCTATGGAAATTTCGAGGGAAGAGCGCGGAGTTGGACGGCATGACGGTAGGCAAATTGTAGCAGAGGGGGAATTGGCGCGAGGCAAGTACTGGCGAACTTCCGGGATTGGGGCGCAGCGATGCTGCTCCCCTGGTGAGGAGAGAAAGCGTGGTAGGCTGGCGCACGTTTTTCTCTTAGGTGCGGCGAGTGGCGGAGCAACAACGCGGGTTGGTGCGGACAATTGGGCGATGGAGCCTATCGGCTCTGATGCTCAATACGATGATTGGGGCGAGCATTTTTGGGCTGCCTTCGCTGATTGCCGCGCGACTGGGGCGGCTGAGCCCGATTGCCTATTTCGTGGCGTTTGCCGGAGTGGCAGTAATTGCTGCATGCCTGGCGGAGGTGGCGTCGTATTTTCAAGAGGCTGGTGGCCCATATCTTTACGCGCGCGAAGCTTTCGGACGATTTGTAGGGATTCAGATTGGGTGGCTGACGTGGTTGTCGCGAATTTCCGCTTGCTCGGGAGTCGCGAACCTTTTCATTACTTACCTGACGGCCTTTGTCCCAGCGGTGAGGTCGCCGTGGGTGCGCGCCGGAGTGTTGACGGTGCTGATTGGATTCTTGGCGGCGGTCAACTATCGCGGAGTCACCGACGGAAAACGGCTGAGCAATTTCTTTACGGTTACAAAAGTGTTGCTGCTGACGCTCTTCATCGTCGCGGGATTGGCGGCGTTGGGACTGCGTCCAGAAATTCGCGTGACACCCGCGGATGTGCCAGCGGGAGTGTGGGATTGGTTCGCGGCGGTGCTGCTGATGGTTTACGCATATGGAGGATTTGAAGCGGCGCTCTTCGCGTCGGGCGAGGCCAGCAATCCACGTAAAGATGCACCCGCGGCGCTGGCGATTGCATTGGTGACGGCTACCCTGCTGTATGTTGCCGTGCAATATGTGGTGATTCACACGCTGGCGAATCCGGGCGCGACGACCAAACCGGCGGTGGACGCGGCGCGACAGTTCTTAGGTTCGACGGGAGTGTCGCTGGTGGCGGCTGGCACTCTGATTTCGGTGTACGGCTACTTAAGCGCGAACATGTTGCACACGCCGCGTGTGACGTTTGCGATGGGAGAGCGTGGAGATTTCCCTGCTTTTTTCGCGACGATTCATCCGAGATTTCGAACGCCACACATTTCCATTCTGGCATTTGCGGTGTTGCTGCTGATATTTTCGATCTCCGGTGATTTTCGATGGAATGCGACACTCTCGGCCGTGGCGCGGCTGTTTATGTATGGAGCCGTCGCGGCGGCATTGCCGGCATTGCGACGGAAAAAGCCCGGAGGGGCAGCTTTTCGATTGCCTGGCGGAACAGCGTTTGCGGTGATGGCCCTCGCCTTCACGGGTTTGCTGCTCACGACCGTGCGATGGCGAGAGGGGATAGTCGTGCTCGCCACTTTTGGAATTGCGGCCGCGAATTGGTTTTGGGCGCGGCGAAGCGGTGTTGGAAACTGCGTCGAATCGTGACAATATCCCGTCTCGTGCGCTTAACAGATGTTGACCTCCAGAAAAAAAGGAAACCATTCATGATGCGAACTGGCTTGCGGGACGGTGTTCTCGCCACCGGGATGCTTCTGTGTTGTTGTGCGACAAATGTCTGCGGGCAAGAGGCCGCGAAACACGCTATTGCATTTGAGGACATGATCCAGATGCATCGTGTCGCAGACCCCAAGATTTCGCCGGATGGGAAATGGGTGGCGTTTGCGGTGGCGACCCCGGACATGAACGCCAATCGAAACGCGAGCAATATTTGGATCGTTCCGACGGCGGGCGGTGAGGCCGTTCAGCTTACCCAGAGCGGACACGATACTTCGCCGGCTTGGTCGCCCGACGGGAAGACGCTGGCGTTTTTGTCATCACGGGACGGGAATTCGCAGGTGTACGTGTTGTCGATGGAGGGCGGTGAGGCGCATGCCGTGACGCATCTCTCGACTGGCGCAGACATGGTGAAGTGGTCGCCCGACGGGAAGACAATTGCGTTTACGTCGTCGGTGTACCCGGATTGCAAAGATGATCCGTGCAACAAGAAGCGGGATGAAGAGAAAGAGAAGAACAAAGTAAAAGCGCGCGTGTACGAGCAACTTTTGTATCGCCACTGGGACCATTGGTTTGAGGGCAAGCGTAGCCATTTGTTTGTAGAGCCGGCAGACGGCAGCGGAGAAGCTCGCGATTTGAATGCGGGAGCAAACTACGACGTGCCTCCGGATCAGCGCGGAGGCCCTGAGGACATTAATTTTTCGCCGGACTCCAAGGAGCTTTGTTTCACGGCGGTGACCGACAAGGTGGAGGCGATCAGCACGAATGGAGATTTGTTCGTGGTACCAACGGCGGGAGGTGACGCGAAAAAGATCACTACAAATCCTGGATTCGATGGCAATCCGGTGTACTCGCCGGATGGACGGTTCATCGCCTATCACGCACAGCTTACGCCGGGATATGAGGCGGACCGATGGCGAGTGATGTTGTATGACCGGCAGAGCGACAAGAGCGAAAACCTTACGGAAGGTTTTGACCGCAGCGCGAATGAACTTGGGTGGTCGGCGGATAGTAAGATAATTTTTTTCACAGCGGAAAATGAGACGCTGCAGCCGGTGTACGCGATGGCGGCCCGACCGGTCGGAGCGCCGAAGAAAGTCATCGCGGAAGGCTTCAATACAGGGTTAACGATCAGCGGCGACGGGAAGACCCTGGCTTTCGAACGCACCAGCCTGACCACGCCAGCGGAGGTTTTTATCGCGGCGGCCGACGGCTCTTCGACACAGCAGCTCACACACCTGAATGAGTCGATCCTGGCGAAATTGGAAATGAATGCGCCGGAAACATTTTGGTTCGAGGGTGCGGAAGGCACACGCGTGCAGGCGATGATGATTCGTCCGCCGCATTTTGACGCAGCGAAGAAATACCCGCTGCTCGTACTGCTGCACGGCGGGCCGCAGACGATGTGGGCGAATGCGTGGGGCTATCGATGGAACGCGGAGATATTTTCAGGCGCTGGATACGTAACCTTGATGATTAACCGGCGCGGATCGACTGGATATGGACAGAAATTCACGGATGAAATAACGAATGATTGGGGCGGCAAACCGTATGTTGACGTCATGAAGGGAATCGATTTCGTTCTGGCCAAATACAAATTCATCGATGGAACTCGGATGGCGGCTGCGGGCGGATCGTACGGTGGATACCTGGCGGATTGGATCGCGACACACAACGGGCGATTCAAAGCGATCATTAGCCACGCTGGGATTTACGACAAGTTTTCGATGTATGCGACCGAGGAACTGTGGTTCGAAGAGCACGACATGCAGGGGACTCCGTGGACGAATCCGGAGAGTTATCGGAAGTGGGCGCCGCTGACGTATGCGGGCGAGTTGGCAAAATTCAAGACGCCGACGCTCGTAATTTGCGGCGAACGCGATTATCGCGTGCCTTGCACGCAATCCATGGAATTTTTTAACACGCTGCAGAGGCAGGGAGTACCGTCGAAGTTGATAGTCTTTCCGGATGAGGGCCACTGGATTCTGAAGCCGCAGAATTCTCAGTTCTGGTACAAGACATATTTTGATTGGCTGAAGCAGTGGATCAAGTAGGCAGGTAAGCTGACCGCACCAAATACCAGTCCACGCTCACGCGAACAGGCGCTGCAAGGAACGGCGCAAGAACCGGAACAGATGAAAGAGAAGGAATCCCGCGAGTGCAATGAGGAACGTTACGACCACAATCGTAGCGGTGGGATGAACAGTGGCCATCCAGGTCAGCCAGACCGCCAGCGCGTCCTCTCCAAGGCTGAGTAGCCAATTGCTGAAAGGTTCAGGGCTGGTATTAACCGCAGCTCGAGTGCTCGCCTTGGTGCTGTGCGAGGTCAGCGCGACCCCACCGGCGAGAAGCGCAGCGCTCCACCGCCATTCGGCCGGCGCTGCTACGGTGGCGCCATAAGCAAGTAGCGCTGCCGCAGGTGGGCGGATCAACGTGTGCGCAGCATCCCAAACGGTATCGACATAGGGGATTTTGTCGGCGAGAAATTCGATGGCGTAGAGCGAGAGTGCGATTCCGAGAACCCATGGATGCGAGAGCACCTGCAGCGAACCCGGTAAATGGATGATACCGTAACGCTCAAGGAGGCCGAGGGTCGCAATCGTGGCATATAGATTTAGGCCGGAAGAAAATCCGGCCCCGAGCGCCAAGCCGAGGGTTTGCAGCGGGTTCACGGATTCCATGTTATCGTGCCTACCCGCCGGGCGTAACCTTCTATGTATATGCCGGCAACGTTTCGTTTGATTCCATCGGCTTCAAAATAGATTCTATTGACTGCGTGATATTCGAATGTTCGGCCTACGACAACTCTTTTATCCGTGGGGTTTTGTGGTACAGGCCGTGGCGCTCATCCACTTTGCGCGACGGCGCCCGGAGGGCTATTGGCTGTACGTAATCCTCTTCGGAGGATTTATCGGAGCCAGTGCTTACATCGTGGTGGAGGTGCTGCCGGATGCGGGGCTGCTTCGCGGCGTGTTCCAGGGATTCGGCCGCAGGTCGCGCATTCAAGCCTTGGAAATACAAATTATCGACAATCCCTCCGCTGGGAATTACGAGGAACTAGGCGAACTCTGCCTGGAGCAGAAGCAGTACGCGAAGGCGCGCGAAGCGTTTGACACGGCCATTGCGGCGCGCGGCGATTCTCCTCACGCATTTTACAATCGTGCTAAATGCAACCTGTGCCTTGGGGAATTTGCGAGCGCAATTCCCGATCTTGAGCACGTGGTCAAAATAGATCCTAAGTTCGACTATTATCGCGCGACCGGTTTGCTTGCCGACGCGTATGCGCGGACCGGGCAACTCGAGCGGGCCGCTCCGCACTTTGCGGAGGCGACACAATTTTCGACCACACCGGAAACGCTGTACAACTATGCCAACTTTCTGCGCCTGCAGAATCGTGGCGACGAAGCGCGCGAGTGGGCACAGAAACTTATGGCGAAGAAACGAACCTTGCCAAGATACATGCAGCGAGTGGAACGTCCGTGGTTCCGCAAAGGCAAGACGCTGTTGAAAGAGGTAACCCCAGCTTAGCGTTCTAGGTGAGTGCGCCAGCTTTACGCAACTGCTCTTTCATTCCTGCCCAACTCTGACGAGTGGATTCTTCCGGTGTGCCAGCGCCATGCCAGTGAGTCTCCAGGCTTACGGCGTAGTGATAACCATCGCGTTTGAGCGCGGTAAACTGTCCGACCCAATCGATCGCACCGGCTCCCATCGCAGCCCAGCCAGGTTCTTTGGAATCCGAGGTGCTCGCTATGTACTTGATATCTTTGCAGTGGCAATGGCCGATCCGCTCTTTCGGCAAAAGATTGTAGCCACCCGGGTACGGAGTTTCCCCGCGAGCCGCGGCGTTGCCTGGATCCCAATTGAGCATGAAGGAAGATGACGGCACTGCGGCGAGGACTGGCGCGGCTTCGGCTGCGGTCGCCGTATTGCAGGCGTATTCGTTTTCGAGAATCAGGATAATTCCCTGCTTGCCCGCGGTATTTGCGGCCTCTAATAATTTGGAATTGATGGCCGCGCGGTAAGGCTTGGGATCTTCGAGGCGCCAGAAATCGAAGCAACGAACGCGGTCGGTGCGAAAGGCCTTCGCCAAAGCGACACTACGGTCCAGAACTTCGCCTTGCTGATCGTAAGTGAAGTCGGCATTGAATTGCGCGCCCTTGGGGCTAAATTTTGATTTCGGCGCGCCGGGCCAGTCCACTTTGAAGAGCGGGCTGGCGATGTCCGTTACGCGGAGCTTGTATTTCTCGAGAATACGGCGAGCCTCGGCGACCTCATTGGCATCGAGTTTGAGAATGTTTTTGTTCCACATGCCGCGGAGCTCAATCCATTCCAATCCAAACTCGCGAGAAATGACTTCGCAGGCGCGGCCAAAGTCCTGGCCAAGTTCATCGTTGATAACGGAAATGCGGAAAGGAGAGTTCATACCGTCAGCCCCAGTTTTTCTTGGAGATATTCTTTGTTGGCCGCGGCGGCTTCTTTCGGGCTGTGAGCGTTCTCAGGAACTTCATCGAGTTCGACGACTGCCCAGCCGCGGAAACCAATTTTGCCCAGAGATTCAAAAACAGCGGGAACGTCAACCAAGCCGTGCCCTAGCTCAACGAAGCGATAGACACTCTTTGAGACCCGCTCGACATCTTTGATGTGTAAAAAGAGGAGTCGATCGCTGAACTTCTCGATAGCCTTCACAGGATCGCCGCCGCCTTGGAAGTAATGTGCGATATCTAATTCCAATTTTACGTAACGAGGGTCAGAAGCACTCATGACCTGGTCGAGTTCTTCGGGGCGCTCGCTTAATGACCCCATGTGATTGTGATATCCGAGAGGGATTCCGAGGTCCGCGGTGCGTTTGCCAAGTTCCGTCAGAGCTTTGCCCAACTGTTTGTAATCGTCGGCGATGGCGACGCGGCCTTTAGGGCGATTGTCTAAGACTTGGAGGTACAAGCCGCCGGCGTCACGCAAGAATTTGGCGTGAGCAGTGTGCTCCGCGATGCTCTTTTTCGCAGAAGCGGAATCACTAAGCAGGTCGCCACTGGAAAGCGCCACGAACTTCAACTCATGCTGGGTGAGGAAATCACGCATTGCGGAGGGGCTGCCAAACTCCGCGATGCTATTGGAACGCAATTGTATGCCGCGAAAACCGACGGCCGCGATGTCTTCTATGGCTTGGCGATCCTTGCCGCCCCAGGTGATCGACGCATAGCCGAAATGAATCTCGGAGGGCGCGGGCGCCAGAGGTGTGTCGAAATGGGACAGGTCCATGGGCGGATAGAGCACCTCGCGCGCCAGAAGCGGGCTGGTGGGAAAGGCCGAAGCTGCCGCTAATGCGGTCATCGCGCCAAGAAACTCGCGTCGCGGAATGCGATGCCTCATGAATTCTCCTTTTCGTTTTTCCGACCGATTCTAATTCGTCTGCCGAACAGCCTTTGAAGCATAGCCTTCCGGGTGCTTTCGACGCCAATCCCAGGCGCTGCGGACGATGGACTCAAGGTCCGGAAATTGCGGCTGCCAATCTAGATCGCGCTTGATGCGTTCCGAGCCCGCAACCAAGACTGCCGGATCGCCAGGCCGCCGCGCTACCTCGCGCGCGGGAATCGAATGCCCAGTTACACGGCGAACCGTTTCGACGACTTCTCGAACGCTAAAACCGCGTCCGGTACCGAGATTGTAAATAAGCTTGTCGTGTTGACGCAAAGCGTCCAGCACCAGGATGTGGGCGCTGGCGAGGTCGCTGACGTGAACATAATCGCGAACGCAGGTGCCATCTGGCGTCGGATAATCGGTTCCGAAAATCGAGATGTATTCGCGTTTTCCTAGCGCAACCTGCAACGTTAGCGGGATCAGGTGCGACTCCGGCACATGATCCTCGCCAAGATCGCCAGCGGCTCCCGCGGCGTTGAAATAGCGAAGACAGGAATACCGCAATCCATGAATACGGTTGAACCAGGCGAGCATCTGCTCGACCAACAATTTTGATTCTCCGTAAGCATTCGTGGGATGGAGCGGATCAGTCTCTTCGATCGGGGTGCGGTCGGGCGTGCCATAGAGCGCCGCCGTTGAGGAAAACACCAGACGAGTCACTTTGTACGCCAGCATCGCTTCCAACAGAGTCAGAGTATTGACCGTGTTGTTGCGAAAATATTTCTCTGGGACCTGCATGGATTCGCCGGCTTCAATGAAGGCCGCGAAGTGCATGACGGCATCGATGCGACGCTCCTGGAAGATTCGATCGAGCGCCGAGCGGTCCGCGGTATCCGCAACGATGAGCTTTGCGCCGTCTGGGACTGCATTCTTGCTGCCATGCGAGAGATTGTCGAAGACGATGACCTCGTATCCCTTCGCTAAAAGTTGCGAAGTCACGACGCTGCCGATGTATCCGGCACCTCCGGTAACAAGAACGCGTTCGGCCATTTGGCTGGATCCTTTTGCGGCGTATGCTCTTGAGCCGCATTAACGCCCACAGGATTACATCAAGAATCGAGAGCGAGCGCCAGCGCGCGGGAAAAGGGACGTTCCCCCGTGCTAGTCGTGTCTCGCGACTCGAACTTTCACAATCGCCGCGCGCAAAGCGCTCAACACGGAATCGATCTCTTCGGCGTCTTTGTATTTGCGGCGCGGCCAGAAAAATCCCTTCAAGCCATCGCCTTTCGTGCGCGGAACGATGTGCACGTGGAAGTGCGGAACGCTTTGGCTGACGCGATTGTTGGCGGCGATAAACGTGCCCTCTGCGCGCATACCAAGCTCGACTGCTGCCGCAAGCAAGCGCACATTTGCAAACAAGATCGTCAGGAGAGAATCCGGCAAATCGTTGATGGTCTCGAGATGGTTCTTGGGGATCAGCAGGCAATGGCCAGGAAACAATGGTCGATGGTCCAGGAAGGCAATCGTCTGTTCATCTTCAAAAACGCGAAAACCGTCGTCGGCACGAACGACTTTGCAGAAGGCGCAGTTCTCGTCGAACGTGTGGGGCGAAGAACTCATACACGCTCAAGAAAAAACCATTTCGTAAGGAGTACGCATCAGCTCAGCGAAGAAAACAGGAGTTCCTTCCATTTGGCCACGTCAAGACTCCAACATACGTCAACTTTGCGGCCTCGTTCAATCGGAGTGGCCCATTCGTTCTTATTCCTGGGATCGGCTGCGACGTCCAGGCGATCGACGACGGTCATACCGCGCGTCAATTCGCTGCTAATCTCGATCTGCACATAATGTTTGCTGGAAGAGGTGCAAAGAGCAGGATTGAGCGCGATGCCCATAGTCACGGGATCGGGCAGTGAGATGCCCCTTTGCCCCGTTTGTGTAAAGAATGCCTGCGCAGCCGTGCTGTTGCAGCGTATTGCGAATTCCGCGATTGGATTTTTCAGCGCAAACACTCGGTCAATGTCTTGCTGGTTAAGGGCGGCGTCTCCGCAACACAATTGCCAGCCTACCATTTCCAGCGGCAGCCCGGACTGGAAGACGATGCGCGCAGCTTCGGGATCCACCCAAATGTTGAATTCGGCTGCGGGGGTCACATTGCCGACACAACACGGCGCCCCACCCATCACCACGCAGCGCTTCACCGAGGTTACGAGCTTCGGCTCGCGTAACAACGCCATGGCCAGATTGGTGAGCGGACCTAACGTTACGATTTCAATGCCAGGATTGTCGCGCACCGTCTGGATCAGCGCGTCTACGGCATGGCCTTGCGCGGCAACCAGCTTGGCGGGCTTGTATCCGTGATCGCCTAGGCCGTCAGCTCCGTGAAACCAATCCGCTATCACCAGCTTTCGTAGCAGCGGAGCTTCTGCGCCAGAATACACCGGCACATCGGCGCCGCACAGCTCTACGGTGAGAAGAGCGTTGCTGGTAGCCTGCGTCACCGGAACATTGCCGGCAACAACGGTTATGGCAGCGACACGGACTTCCGGGGAGCGGAGCGCCATAATGAGGGCCACCGCGTCGTCAGAAGCTGTATCTGTATCAATCAGGAGTGTTCGCTTCATCCAAGCAGCACGGCCATGAAAGCATCGACTGCAATTTTGCGCTGCCCAGTGTGAACCTTTTGGTCCGCTGCATCCAGTCAATTCTACTT
>Ga0137418_10007314_pt1 | contig 10148 bp, 7 predicted proteins | sample CZODoug3_1_2_16f_FD_122242 | JGI IMG/M metagenome (GOLD analysis project Ga0137418, IMG submission 122242) | Vadose zone soil fungal communities from Angelo Coast Range Reserve, California, USA - CZODoug3_1_2_16fungal (Hybrid Assembly) | ecosystem: Environmental > Terrestrial > Soil > Vadose... | reverse complement strand
TGGAATAAAAGCGGTGCGAGGCGTGCTCAAGAAATTGATGACGAAGTGCCGATGCGACACTTTGGATCAATGTGGCAAGGGCATATTTCAGAGCATGAATAGAGATGTCGTAGGTAGGTCCCTCGCCGCAAGTCATCGACATCGGGAAAAATGTCCGACGAGTTTGCCAACCTGACGCAGGCGGGCCCTCTAAGAATTGCCCCGACAAACGCCTTCTGGGAGGTTGGCATCGTCTCAAGCACAAACACCTTGAGTTAGCGCTCATGACGATAGTCTCCCGGAATCGCTTACTCGATCCTTTAACATCGCAAGCAGAGAGGTGATCGGAGCCGCATGGATGTGCACTTGGTTGACGGGACGTATGAATTGTTCCGGCACTTCTTCGCAGTGCCCCCTGCGGCAGATGTAAACGGCCAAGAAGTCGGCGCGGTACGCGGAGTCCTGGCTTCCGTTTTGTCCATGATCGAAAGCGGAGCAATCCACATCGGCGTTGCAACCGACCATGTCGTCGAGTCGTTTCGAAACGATCTGTATTCCGGGTACAAGACCAGCGAAGGCGTAGCTCCGGAGTTGCTCTCTCAGTTTCCCGTTCTCGAGGAAGCGCTGGAGGCAATGGGAGTGGTGGTATGGCCCATGGTCCGCTTCGAGGCGGATGATGCGCTTGCGTCCGCGGCCGCCAAGGCAGCACAGGATGACCGTGTAAAGCAGGTGTTCATTTGCACGCCCGACAAGGACCTCAGTCAGTGTGTCGTGGGCACAAGAGTTGTTCAACTCGACCGCAGGCGCAACATCTTGCACGATGAAGACGGCGTTGTGGCCAAGTTCGGGGTGAAGCCTCAATCGATTCCCGACTACCTGGCCGTCGTCGGGGATAGTGCAGACGGCTTCCCAGGTGTGCCGGGATGGGGAATCAAGGCTGCGTCTCTTACCCTGTCTCAGTATCCCCATCTTGAAGACATTCCGAAGGATTGGCGGGAATGGCATCCATCCATCAAAAGGGCACGCTTGCTCTCGGAATCGCTATTCAGCGCATGGAGCGACGCCCTGTTGTTTCGCACTCTCGCAACCCTGCGGCTCGATGTGCCCGTTTTTGATACGGTCGAGGATCTTTGCTGGAAGGGACCACGTCCGGACTTTGAGGAACGGTGCCGGCGAATGAAATCACCCAATTTATTTGGTCGCGTGACATCGGCAAAATCGATGATCACGGAAGGTGTAGGTCGGTCTTGAGAATCGGCGGCATTGTTCTTACGCTGAGCAGATCCGGCCTTTGTTTCACAGCAGCATGTCTCACTCCCGCACGGTACAGGCACTCCATTTCCTTGGTACGGGTTTCACGCGAAAGACAGGAGTAGACTTTGCTGCATGGCAGTAGTGGTGGAGCTGCACAATACCGGCAATCCAGAGGCGTAAATACGATCTCATTGCGGAAACGTGACAGCCGGGAGTCCGGAAGTTCATTCTTGGTAAAACCAAATGGATCAAGTCGACCCACTCCGCCGTGAACCTTTTTCCAAATGGGCGCGCCGGGGCGCCTGGCAGGTCGCTTCGATCGCCCTCACTGTGGTCTCAGTCGTCCTCTTCATTGCCGTATTGATCTCGAACCTTCAAAGACCGAGGGTGTCGCTGGTGCTCCTGGTCGCCATGACAGCGGCTTTTTGTCTTTTCAGCCTTCTTTTGGCCAAAGTGTTGCTCCAACTGCGCCGTGACCAACGCAACGCGGCCAGCGTCATCCAAACCGCAGAACATGAATTCCACCAGATGGCGAGCAATATCCAGGAGGTCTTCTGGATGATCGATGCCGACAGCAAGAAGGCTCTTTACGTCAACCAAGCCTATGAAACCATCAGCGGGCGTTCGTGCCAGTCTTTGATGGAGAATCCCTCTTCTTATGAGGAAGTCATCCACCCCGACGACCGTGGTCACGCGCTTCGAAAACTCCACGAAGCAGCACAGAACGGACTGTTTGATGAGCGGCTCCGGATCGTAAGGCCCAACGGCGAAGTGCGCTGGGTCTGGGCGCATGGCTTTCCGGTGCGGGATGCCGGAGGCAAGATTGTCCGTCTCGTCGGCACAGTTCTTGAGATTACGGCGCAAAAGGAAGCGGAGGAACAAGGCGCAACCAATCTTGCCCTGGCCCAATCCTCATCGGCCGAAGCCGAGGCTTTGCGCAAGGCGACTCTGGGCCTGACCCAGGATCTCCGCATGGACGTCGTTCTTGATGCGCTTCTCCAATCACTGGCAGACCTTGTACCGTACACGTGCGCTCGGGTCTTGATCCCGGAAGGCGGTCCCCACGTGCTGTCGCTGGGAGAGAAACTCTGCCACGAGACTCCAAAGCCCCGTTCGGAATCCCCTCTGACTCTCAATGCCGACGACTCTCCGTTCTTGCAGCGCATCTTGGCTGGACAGAGAAGTGTCTTGATTGCAGATACCAGGCAAGAGGAATCGTGGCAAACCTTCGAGGGACACGCACATCTGCGTTCCTGGCTGAGCGTTCCGCTGGTCGCGTCCGAACGATACTTGGGATTTCTTTCCGTCGGCCACACGGAGCCCAACCGCTTCACTCAAGACCATGTCCGGCGGGCAGAACTATTGGCGATTCCCGCTGCGGCGGCAATTCAGAATTCCCGTCTTTACGAGCGCGCAGAGATTTATGGGGAGGAACTGGAACGACGCATAGAGGACCTTCGCCAGGCCCAGGCCGCCTTGGTGCAATCGGAGGAAGGACGCCGATTCTCTGAGGAGAAGTTCCAGAAGGTCTTTCGTTCGAGCCCAATTCCCTTCTCCATCACAACGTTGGCGGAAGGACGGTTCCTGGATGTAAACGCAGCGTTCGAGCAGCGCTACGGCTATTCCCGGGCAGAAGTGCTCGGCCGCACCGTCCATGAATTGAGGATCTGGGAAGATCCGTCAGACCGTGCACTGATGGTCGCGCAACTCCAGCGCGGTCCAATCCGCAACTTCATCACGCGCCTTCGCACGAAGTCCGGCGAGATCAAGACCACGGCCTATTCCGCAGCCAAATTCCAGTTCGACGGCCTATCCTGCGTTCTTGCCGTATCAGAAGGGCTGCCGGAATCTGAGCAGCCTTTAAGCAACTGAGACATTTCCAAGTGCCACCGGAAACGTGCAAGTGGAGTGCCTGTCATATGGGCTAACTTAATGCGGGAATACCTCCGGCTTGCCCGTTACTCGCCCGGAACCCGGAAAATTGAAGCTCTTTCAGTGCACTTGGGGTGTTCTCGAAGTGACTCGTCAATTTCTCTAAAGTGAACGAAAAAATGTCAGACTGTTATTCCGCTCTCAACGCATCCGTTGGATTCACCGACGCCGCGCGACGCGCGGGCAGGAAGCTCGCTGCCATCGATGCCAACCCCAGCAGCAAGGCCACGCAACACAAAGTCACTGCGTCCCACGCTTGCACGCCAAACAACAGGTTGCGTATCAATAGCGATGCTCCCACCGAGCAGACCAGCCCGATGGCCAACCCTGTTCCTGTCAGCCATCCCGCCTGACGCATCACAAGCTTGTACACCGAGCTGCGCTGTGCACCCAGCGCCATGCGCACGCCAATCTCCCGCGTTCGCTGGCTTACCGAGTAGGCAATAACTCCATAAAGTCCCACCACACCGAGCACCAGCGCCATCGTCGCAAATCCGCCCACCAGCCACGCCGAAGACCGGTGCAGCAGCGCCGCTTGCGTGGCTTCAATCTGGTCGCTCATCGTTGCTTCGTCAGATACGCCTAGGTCCGGGTCAATCTGGTGGAGCGTGCCTACCAGTACAGGTAGTAGCGCGCCCGCCTCTTGCCGTGTGCGCACCACAAGGCTGAAATAGTGGCCTCGCGTCTGGCTGATTGGGAAATACTCCGCAGGCGGGGTATCAACATCAAGCGGTCCCTCGCGAACATCATCGACCACCCCGACAATCTCCCACACGGACGGACGCCCGCCCTCGTCATCGGCGATCCTCTGGCCAACTGGATCTTCAGTGGGGAAAAACGTCCGGGCCAGCACCTGATTGATCACAGCCACTCCGGGCCTGGAACCATCATCGGCGCCGGTGAAAAACCGCCCGCGCACCAAAGTCGCATTGAGCGTGGGCAGATACTCAGGGCTAATATGACGCTCGTCCACCTCATTGTGTTCATTCTGAAATGGCCTTCCTTGGATCTGGATCGCGTCGGTATTGCAGTTGCATTGCACCGGGAGCATGCTGGAAATGCCCGCCGACTCAACGCCCGGCAGAATCGAGATCCGATGCACAATTTCCCGGTAAAGCCCTACCGTCTGTTCGTCATCCTTGTAAACCGAGTCTGGAGCCATCACCTTAACGGTCGCGAGATGATTTGGATCAAATCCCAACGGCACGTGGAGCAGACGATACAGGCTCTGTCCCAGCAGTCCCGCGCCCGCCAGCAGCACCACGGCGATTGCCAGTTCAACGACCACCAGGTTCGCTCCCAGCCGGCGCCAGAACCGGCTAGCCGCGCCGCGGTCCCCGTCCGCTAGTCCGTCGCGCACCTTCTGGAACGAGAGCCGCAACGCGGGCGTGGTGGCCACCAGGAGCGAGGCGATCAGTGCAAGGGCGGCCGCAAACGCACCCGTATGCGCGTTCAAGCCGACGCCTTCGAGAAAAGGCATGTTGGCCGCCATATCTTTGGGAACCAGGTGGGCAAGAAGCTTCATGAGCCCGCTGCCAACGACCACGCTTGCAAGACTTCCCGTCAGTGCCAGCAAGAGTCCTTCCGTCACAAACTGACGCACCAGTCGCGCCGGCGAGGCGCCCAGCGCGCCTCTCACCGCAATCTCGCGCCTGCGGCTCTCCGAACGAACCAGCACCAGGCTGGCCACATTGACGCACGCGATCAACAACAGCAGCCCGGCCCCGCCCAGCAGTCCGAGGAGGATGGGTCGCACGTCGCCAGTGATGATCTCTGAGAGGGGAACAACGCTGGCGCTCCGGGCGCGGCCGGTTATGGCATATTGCTGCTGGAGTTGTTTTGCGATGGTCGCCACTTCGGATCCCGCTGCCTGCGCGGTGACCCCATCACGCAGCCTTCCGATTCCCCAAAAGTTATAGAAGGTCCGCATCTTCTCGTGAGGGCTGAACTTGTTGAGAGGAACCCAGAACTCCGCGTTGCCGCTCGGCGCGAAGGAAAACGCGCGGGGCAGGACGCCGATGATGGTATAGGCCTCGTTGTCTAAGTCCACTGTCTGCCCTACGAGGTCGCCGCGCGTGCCGAAGCGGTGGAGCCATGCCCCATAACTAAGGATCACGACGTTTGGGCCGCCCGGCCGATCCTCGCCGGGATAAAAGTCCCGCCCGAGCATGGGACGCACACTGAGCGTTTGGAAGAAGCCGCCGCTCACGCGCTCGCCCTGGACCGGCACCGCACCGGACGGAGTGCGCAGAAGATAGCCGCTCCCACTGTAAACATCGAGCGAACTGAAAGATTTGTTCAGCCGCTGCCAGTCAAGATAATCCGGAAACGAAAGGGGCCAGCGCGGTGATTCACGATTGCTTTCGTTCACCGACATCAGCCGCTCGGGACTTGCGTATGGAAGCTGCTGCAGCAAAGCCGCATCCACGAAACCGAAGATGGCTACGCTTACGCCCGTGCCCATCGCCAAAATCAAAATCGCCGTCAATGCAAATCCAGGATTCTTCGTCCATTGCCGCAGCGCAAAACGGAGGTCCTGCACCACCGTCTCTCCTCGAAGCGACACCACTTCGTGGCTTTGCTCGCGCAACTTCGTCGCATTGCCGAACTGGCGCATCGCCGCGTAACGCGCAGCTTCGGGCATCATTCCACCGACGATCAATTCCTCCTCCACCTGGGCGCGATGAAACGTCATTTCTTCGTCCAGTTCGTTAGCGAAGCGCCCCCCGCCAAAGAGAATCGAGACTTTCTTTACGAACCGGGCAATTGGATTCATCTAAGCCTCCTGCGTATCGCTCATCACGCGGCCAATTGCCGCAATCATCTGTTCAAACTGCGAGGCCTCGATGCCCAACTGCCTGCGCCCCGCTGCCGTGAGCGTATAAAAGCGGGCTCGCCGGTTAGTCTCCGTCATCTTCCACTCCGCCTTCACCCAGCCCTGCAGCAGCAACCGCTGCAACGCCGGATAGAGCGAGCCTTCTTCCACAGTCAGTACATCGTCAGAAAAGCGTTTGATCGAGAGCGCGATGCCATATCCATGCAGTGGTGTGCGAGTCAGCGTCTTTAGGATCAGCATGTCGAGGGTTCCAGGCAACAGGTCGGGTTTCTTGGCCATCCCCGTTACCATAGATAGACTATGGGTAGGTTGTCAATGGCTTGCTGTTTTCCAGGTTCGGGGTGGTTGATCGGCGATCGGACGTGACCGGGAGTGCCGCTCTGAGCCCTGACTCGCCTCTGACCCAGAAATCTTTCGGTAACGCTTATGGTGCCGTGTCCCTCGATTTGCAGCAACTGACTGACTCCATGTTTTGACGTTTCTCTCTGGACGCCTCTGCTGTCCGGAATTCCGACCGTGGAAGAGAAAAATCACCACCTCTCAACGGAAGTGCGGCACGATGGTTTTCATCGTTTGACGTCGGATGACGGTGTCGCAGCAAGCGTGGGGTAGGTCGGGAGACGGCAACCGCTGGCCGACGGCGGCTCCTATTCAAGGTACTGTACGGGCCGCTCTTGGCAAGTCCATAAAAATGCACCATTTCGTTTGACGGCCAAACACGGCATTGGGCCAGGAGTTTCGCGATGGATGGGCCATTGAGCCGCAAGAGTGCAGTTTGCAGACGAGATCGCGGGCTCCACGCGACCTTCTCCAGCCGGCAGAAATCCTCTCAAACCACGTGGGAGAGCGTCGTCTTGTCCGGTTTCCCGACCGCTGGAGAGCCGGCTCTTTCACGTCGCCTCTGCCCCGGAACAGACCCTCGTGCTCTGCCTTCAGATTGGAAGGAAAGCCAACTGCCACTGCCACGGGATGACATCCCGCCGCAGTTCCTCTAGTCACGTTCAGAGTTTTCCGCCTCCGCCTGGCCCGGATGTGCCGCTGTGAGAGTTTTGTATGTCCAGTGCCGTCGAAGGAACGCGTAATCAAGCCCCCATCAACCCTCGATTGCTGCCTGCCATCGATCGTTTGCTGGTCGCTGGAATCAAGCTCGGACCAGCGAGAAAGCACAAGGCGATCAATAAGATCTTGCAATTGGTACCGACGTGGACACGCGGGGATTGCTGGCGGCGCATCCGTCAGTTGCGAAGGACTTCTGAGCTTGCGGCTTTTGCGCAGACCCCGTTGCGCGGCAAGTTGGAAGAGTCCGCTGGCATCGCCGCCGTTCGACGGGCGCCCTCCCGTCCCTGGATCCCGGCAGATGACGACAAGCTATTGAATTGGGCTGGGTACGAACCGGTGAAGAAGATTGCCCAGCGGCTCGGCCGTTCCGTTCGTGCTGTCCGCTTCCGGCTTGGAGCGCTGGGCATGAGCGCAAAAGTCACTGACGGATGGTCGCAACGCGGGTTGCGGACGCTGTTGCGCGTAAGTCCCGCCAGGCTCCGGTTTCTCATCGGAAGCGCCATGCTGAGAGTTCGCGATTCACGCATTACTTCGAGTTCTTTGGCGGCTTTGTGCGAGAAGAGCCGTCCATCAATGGATCCCTCCACCATCGAGAGACTCACGGCTGCGATTGCCAAGGATCACGCCCACTCCTGGGAGCGGGCAGCCGGTCTCTTGGGCGTTACGGTCGCGCAGGTGCAGAATCTAATCTCCGGCAGTCAGCTGAAACTCGTGGATATGTTTGTCACGGACAGGTCGTTTGAAGAGTTCTGCAGGAAGCATGGAGGCGAAATCAATACCGCGCTGATGGATCCCGCGACGGCAAAATGGCTGGCGAGCGAATATGGCGTATCAGGATCTGGCGACGGCAGGATCGTCTCCCGCGCTCAAAAGCACGCGTTGGTAACCAGAAGGTGCAAGTGCGGAAGGAAAATAGCCGGCAATGTCTATTTCAAACACGTGAAGCACTGCCGTGCTGCGGAAGGGCAGGCGATGCGTAAGGCCGGTTAAAAATACGAACATCTATTCGGGACTGAGACGGCGAACCAGCGCCGACTAGTCGCGAATGATCCCGTTTTCCGGACTCTAGCGCGTTTAGCGGTACTGATTCGTGCACCCTGTTTGACCGCTGCCGTGACAGGGCAGCAATGAGATGTAACTGATTGATATCAAACGGTGTCGGCGGACGTCGTTTGGTACAAAACGATACCGGAGATCATTTCTTATCGTCCCCTTAATGTCCCCAAATTTGAGGAGGTCCTCGTCCGCCGCTAATCGGGTTGCGATTCGTTACTCTTCGTCCAGATACTCAGCCGGCACATCATCTTCTGCCAACTCACGGGTGCACACTTCCTTTCCATTGCCTCCCCGGAACCTTCGACTCCCGATATGATCCCGGCCTCGAACGAGTTGCCACCTCCAGCTAGATCCCGAAAAAGATTACAGCGGTGCGCTCCTCCTTGTAGACCCAAATCCGAAACAGACTGGAGAGCGCCACACGTTCACGTCCGGTCGAACTCGGCGCAGAGTCACTCAGGAAACCGCCTCGTCTTTGCCGCCGTATTGCAACCTCAAGGAAGAGCCTCGCCTGAAGAGCCTCGCCGCAGCGCCAGTACAAGAAGGAGAAATGCATGAGTTATTCATCGAACGGAAATCGTCCCAAGCTTAGCGAGAAGGGACTTCTCACGCCTGATAACTGTGTTGTCGCGTTCATTGACCACCAGCCACAGATGCTCTTTGGAGTATCGAACTTCGACCGACAGAGCATCATTAACAACACCGTCGCTCTTGCCAAAGCCTCAAGGGTGTTCGATGTACCGGTGGTGCTCACCACAGTCGAAACGAATTCCTTTAGCGGCCAAATGTGGCCTCAACTCCGCGCTGTATTTCCGGGCCAGGAGCCGATAGAGCGTTCATCGATGAACTCCTGGGACGACAAGAACTTCGTAGCGGCCATTGAAAAGACAGGACGCAAGAAAATCGTGCTGGCGGGGCTGTGGACGGAGGTTTGCATTGCTTTTCCTACGGTACAGGCCATCCGCGACGGCTACGAGATCTACGTGGCGGAAGATTGCTGCGGCGACGTAAGTCAACTCAATCATGAGAACGCGATGAAGCGAGTTATCCAGGCGGGAGCAAAACCGGTGACGGCTCTCTCGACGATGCTCGAATGGCAACGCGATTGGGCCAACCGTGAAACGTATGACGCGGTCATGGACATTGTGAGGACCCATCTCGGAGCCTACGGGATCGGGGTCGAGTACGCCTACACCATGGTGCATGGTTTGCCGGCAACGAAGTTTGCCGAATATGTAGTTCCAACTGCTCTCGCAGTGCACAAGTAACGCCAGAGGGGCAGGTTCGCGCCTGCCCTCTCAACTTTGTTTTTCCTTGCAGGAGATTCCTATGCCCGCAGACCTGATTCTGTACAACGCCAGGATCGCAACCAATGGAAGTCCCTCTTTCGTTGAGGCAATTGCAGTAATGCAGGGACAAATCACCGCTCTCGGCACCAATGAAGAAATTGTTCGTCTGCGCGGGCCTGAAACGCGCCTGATCGACGGGAATAAACGGACCGTGATTCCAGGCCTGAATGATTCCCATATGCATCCCATTCGCGGCGGTCTCAACTACAACATGGAGTTGCGGTGGGATGGCGTGCCCTCTCTCGCCGAAGCCCTGGCGATGCTGAAAGACCAGGCAAGAAGGACGCCGGCGCCGCAATGGGTCCGAGTAGTGGGTGGCTGGACCGAGTTTCAGTTTGAGGAGCGGCGCATGCCAACTCTGCAAGAGATCAATGCCGCCGCTCCCGATACCCCGGTTTTTATTATGCATTTGTATGACCGCGTCTTCTTAAACGGCGCAGCTCTGCGTACGCTTGGCTATGCGAAGGATGCCCCGGATTTTCCTGCTGGCGAGGTTCAACGCGACCGGCACGGCAATCCGACAGGTCTACTCCTGGCCAGGCCCAACGCGAACATACTTTACTCAACACTGGCCAGGGGGCCGAAGCTTTCCCGCGAAGATCAGCTCAACTCTTCGCGTCTATTTTTCCGTGAATTGAACCGCTTCGGCATCACCAGTGTCGTTGATGCCGGTGGAGGCTTCC
>Ga0137418_10007313_pt1 | contig 10151 bp, 13 predicted proteins | sample CZODoug3_1_2_16f_FD_122242 | JGI IMG/M metagenome (GOLD analysis project Ga0137418, IMG submission 122242) | Vadose zone soil fungal communities from Angelo Coast Range Reserve, California, USA - CZODoug3_1_2_16fungal (Hybrid Assembly) | ecosystem: Environmental > Terrestrial > Soil > Vadose... | reverse complement strand
ATTGCTGCATCCGCTTCAAGTGCCCGATAACAGCGTTCCCATCAATGTGGAATTCGCCAAAACCACTTGGGCGGTTTCCTCACTACTCAGGAGCTGAGACTTCTGTTCAAGGCTGACCGTTCGTAACGTCGAGCTATCCATTTGCGAAGCTGATGGATTTAACGAGTTCTCCGGTCTAAAGTCTATAGGGGGGAGACCGTGGACGGATTCCAGCCTCCTGGCATTTATGTCCTTGCGATGTTGCTTTATACCGTACCCTGCGGCTTTCTATGCGCTGCATGGAGACGTGCAATCAAGGCAGGGCTGGAAGAGTTACATCCTGTGTCGCGTGCATCCTGTTTAAAGTCCTCATTCATTGCCGCAACCTGTGCGACAGCATTGAGTCTTATTTTTCTTTTTTCCTATTTGCATAATGGAGGAGGAATCCACGGGTCTCGCACATCTCCCGGACTCTGGACATCACTCGGACTCATCTCTACAGGCACCTCTGCGGCAAGTCTGTTGTTGGCCGCCATTGGGAGAGGCAAAGGCAAACTATTGTTGATTGGATGGCTGCTCGGGGTCTTCGCCGCTGAGTGCGTTATTTTTCAGGTCGCTGTTGACTGATTTTCTGATTTTCTCAGGACACCCCTGGTAAACGTTCACGTACACGTGAGTTTGACTTTCCGAGTTCGCCCCAAATCGGGAGTTAGCTGAAACATAGACGAACGACGGTCGGTGCGATAAGAATGGGAGCGTATGGAAGACGCTCAGACCGTAACATCCACTATCTACATCCGGCTCTTGGAAGAAGCAGTTACTTGCATCCGACCCACGGAGGCCCAGCCATTAAAAGACGGTGCGTATCGCGTATTGCCGACACCGAACTACGACCCGACTGACGAAGTGTGGGAGTTCCAACCGGGTTCAATAGTGCATTGCGAGTCGTTTGACGACTCACAAGGGCCGTATTTGTTAGCTATCGCCGAAGTAGGAGGCGACGGGAAGAAGAAGGGTCGGGCAACCATTGCCGCCTTGGAAGATGGTCTGACGTACCGTGATGAATATGGGCACATCCTCTGGAACATTAAATCTGAAAGCGTTGTACTCGTTGCGGAATATACGACGAACGAAGGCCCTTTCGGAGATGATTGGTTTTTGGTATTTGCTGTTGGCAACAAGAACCCCTTGTTTTTCACCTGCTCCGCCTACTCTGACGGTGCGGAAAAACTGTTGCAGTTTTTGCAAACTCGGTTCGGAGTTACAACAAAGCTGACCAAAAGTACTGAGTGGAAGTCTGTAGTTCTCTGGCCAGAAGCGATTGCAGGTGCCACGCTAATCGAGTTTTCTCAACGGGAACCTGATAATTGGCGGGAGCGACTTCGTACTTGGTATGACGGCCCTATAAAAGAACCACATCTTTCAGTAGCAGTTCGCGATTACCTTGACCGCTGGTCGAATTGAAAATGCCAGTCAGGTCCCGGTAAACAGCGTTACCGTCCATTTGAAGTCATGTACGGTTTCGCTTATCGGGACCTTAGGCCGAATAGGCTGAAAAAACGCGATTGACGATTGCAAAATCATAGTCATGGAATAGTTGATGAGTTGGAAAGACTTTCTGAGAGTGGTTCAGAGACTTGATATGCTTTCTGAGAGTGGTACGGAGACTTGATATGCTTTCTGAGATTGCCGCATGTGCATTCGCAATGGTAGCCGTCAGCGTCTTCGGACAAGAGGCGAGCACAAAGCCGGACAACACGCCACACGCGGCACCCGTGGCTCAGGCACAGAAGCCACACAGGGTCCGCGTCGAAGAGGATGTTCAAAAGGCAAAGCTAGTTCACATGGTCTACCCTGTGTACCCGCCCGCTTCTAACAAGCGCCTAGATGGCACAGTCGTTCTTCACGTAGGCGTTGGCAAGAGCGGTGATGTCAAGAGCGCCCGATATGTTTCCGGCCCGACTAATCTCATGAACTCAGCGGTCAACGCAGTGCTGCAATGGCGATATAAGCCGACGTTGATGAATGACGTGCCTGTCGAGGTGGACACCACGGTCACTTTAGTGTTTCCCCCACCTGAGAAACTAGGACCACCCTTCGCAAACAAGTAACCCCATGGCCAGCGCCAGTCGCTCCAGACGCGGGACAGCCAGGCCCACAACACACGGTCCAGGGCAGTTAACTTGGCGGCGGTTTCTTGCAGAACACTGAAGAACGCCGATTTGGTGCCGGAGCGCCAGATTCTCCAACTCAAGGGCAGTGCGCGAACGCAAGATCGAATACAGAGTGGAAAGGAGTGTCGCAAGAAAAATGAGCATCAGCAGAGAAAACGGTGAAAAAGCATAATTCCCATCTTCTCATTCAGATCGGTATTTTCGTGAGGCACAGATGGAACATCCTTGGAGATCAGCCGCCCAAGGAGTACCCAAGAAACTTTGCTCTACTGGAACCGATGAGCAGAGAAATCGCCAACTTCAGCTTCGAAGGGAAGTTGAAGACTTCCATTGAAGAGCCCGGGCAGTCTCAGCAGGAGTTGGATTTCGGTTCGTGGCAGGCGACGATCTCGTACGGCTTTCCCCAGCCGGATGGACGACGGCCGCCAGGCACTCCCGATGCACACGGCGCTGCATTAATCGCGCAACTAGGGCCTGACGAATTCCTTGTTACAGCAGTAGACGCAAGCGTCAGTTTACACCTGCCCGGCCGGCTCCCCGGACTCAGAATGCAGATTCTTACCGCACAAGAAGGCTCTTACCACAACGGAAACAACCGCCTAATGCGTCGTAGAAACACTTGCCGCTGATGGCAAGCGCTCAAACACAATCACAGCGCTGTCGTAGTCACCGCGCAAACTTAGCTGCAGACCACGATGCAACAGGTCCAGGCCACTGATTTTCTCAACTCCTTTGAGAGCATCATCCGTAGTTTCAACGCGGTAGGTAGCATCTGGATTCATACCCTGCAACTCAAGAGGAGGAACACTCCGTCCGAAGCGCTGTGCGTGAAGATATGCAAACAGCACGGCTTCATGGGCATCTTCCGCCACATATTCAACGGCGCTGAAGTCTGAATCAGGCGAGCGAAGGCGGTATAACTTCCCGTTCTGCACAGTGGGACGAATCCGCTTGTAAAGAGCGATCATCTTCGCGGCGAGCGCATTGTCCTCATCGTTCCATTTGTTCAGATCGGCGCCCAGCGCCAATGCGCCGCTCATAGCTACTTCGAAGCGAAACTTCAATGGAGTGGCTCGCGCGTGAAGCCAGTCTGGCGCGTCGGTAACCCATGCGATCATCACGTGCGGCGTGTACGCCTGAGTGAAACCGCTCTGAATACTCAGTCGGTCCAGCGCATCGGTGTTGTCGGAGGGCCAGACCTGGTCGGAGCGACGAAGTATTCCCAGATCGACACGTGCGCCGCCTCCTGAGCAAGACTCGATCTCCAGCTTCGGATTCTTCGTGCGTAACCGGTCAAGAATCTCGTAGAGGTTCTGCACATAACGGACCCAGATCTTCTTCTGATCCGCCAATGGGGCCTCTGGCCATCCCGGTTCTGTCCAGTTTCGGTTGTAGTCCCATTTCAGGAGGGCGATATCGTTCTCGGTCACGAGCCGATCGAGCCATGAAAACGTGAACTCCTTCACGTCATCTCGGGCCAGATTCAGAACATAGTGCCCGCCGACCTCGATTTGGGGCCGGCCGGGAAAGTTCATGATCCAGTCTGGATGCTGGCGATAGAGATTACTGTTTTTGGCTACGCTTTCCGGCTCGACCCACAAGCCAAAATCCATGCCTAAAGCGTGCACGCGATCGATCAGAGGCTTCAGTCCATGGGGGAACTTCTGCGGGTTTACGTTCCAGTCGCCAAGCTGTCCACGCGCACCCGGCGAGCCAAACCACCCGGCATCGACGACATAGCGTTCCACGCCGAGCTTCGCCGCCTTTTCCGCCATGGCGATTTGCGGATTTTCCTCCACGGGAATGCGCGCCTCCCATGAGTTGTAGAGAATCGGCCGGAGCTTGGCTTGGCTGCCACTCGGAAGAATATGAGATAGCTCAAACCGATGCATCAGTCGCGATGCCTCTCCCATTCCGCTTGCCGTGAAACCTGCATAGAACGGCGGTGTATCTAGCGATTCCCCTGGTGCGAGCATGTAGGCAAAGTCAAAAGTATTGAAACCGCCGTTGACACGCACTTGTGCTGTCATTGATCGCTCGATGCTGATACGCCAGCTTCCACTCCAGCCAAGCGCTCCGAACCATACGCGTCCGTGCTCTTCGTTCGCGCCAGACGTTGCCACGGCCAACCATGGATTTACTTCAGCTCCGGTGCTCCCGCGACGACTCTCCAGCACACGCGTGCCAGTGGTCAAAATGTCTGATTGCGGTTGCCACTCACTCGCCCACGCTCCCGTTAAGTAATGCAATGTAGCGCCGGTGCCGGGGGAGAACGTCCACGTTGCTGACTGAGCACTCTCTAGCATCACCGGCTCCGTTGTGCGGTTCTCAATGCGTGCACTGCGCTCGATAACGCCGGTTTCAGCATCCAACCGATATCGAAGCAACACGGTTAAAGCCGACCCAACGTCCTTCAGAGTGATTTCCAGTGAGTCTTTGTTCAGGAGCTGGTCGACGTAATGCAGCACGACTTCGCGATTGCCATTTGCAAAGGTCGCCTTCAGTGCCGGCTCGGCATACAGCGCTGCACCCCAACCGGGATATTCCTGCGGCGTCGCTGCAGTCGTGGATTCGAATGATGACCATCCCGGCAAGGAATGCACAGCGGCGAAGTCCTCAGTCCGCAACCGCTCGCCCCAATATGCGCTCTGCAGTTCGTTGCGTTCGTTCACGCCAAACGCGTAGCTTTCATCTCCAGCTTGCACGACCCAGAGCTTCTTATCGGATATGAACTGGATCCCATCGGCCGCACGTGCCGTGCTGACCAAAGGGGGAAAAAACATTAGAAGGAAAACGAGCAGCCAGAACGATGACGAATTCATGCTGTCGTGCCGAAGATTATGTCCTACTTGCTGATTGCGCTGGCAGACGCAAGGAAACAGACTTGCGCAGCGTGTCCTTGCCGTAGCGCCGAAGAGGATCTTGGTTTGCATTGCCACCTACCTAGCAGTCTTCGGTATCGTACACGTATGTCACAGACCTGATGCACCCCGAGAACTTACGAGCTAGCATTGGGTAACGGTGACCGTGAGCATTAAGAATCCAAGCACCTACGGTGTAATTAAGATCAGATGTTTTCGTTGACATGAATCTCTTCCTGAAAGGCACGCTGGCTGCTGTCCTGAGCGCCCTCGCCTTTGCGATGGCGCAGGGGTCGCACGGGAACAGGGGATGTCACCCGAACAGCGCCTGCACTTCCATCAGCTCGAGAGCGGGCCGCGGATGAAAGATCTGGAGGCGTGGTTCAAGAAGCAGTTCGCGGAACGGAAGGTGGAGCCGAACTCCGGCCTTGGCGAGGCCATCCTTTATATGCAGAAATATTGGGACAAACTCACGCTGTTCCTGCGGCAAGCTGGGGCACCGCTGGACAACAACATCGTCGAGCGAACGCTGAAGATTCTTCATCGAAAGAACGCGCTGTTCAACAAGGCTACAAGCGCTTGCGCGGACTTGCTCGGGATCTTAACAGCAAAATCGTGGAGACGATTTGTGCCTATTGAAAACTCCATCCAGCGATTTTCCATTCGGGTGTAACATTGTCACACTCCGAATCCCATGGTTAGCGCTCCAGCTTCACCTTTCTTGGTTGTCGCTGATTTCAAAGGCATTAACGCCGTATGGCATTTTGGCGAGGGACAGGTGGAGTGAAGTGGACGAGAGTGCTTCCAACTCAGATGACCTTCGGCCTCTGCGTCATGGTCGTTCTCCGACCCGGTTACTTCCGGCGCCTACCGCCTTTCACCAGCCGCGACGGTTTTCAGATCTCGCTGAAAATCCTCAAGGTCATATTGTGCGGTGATTTTCTTGGTTTTCACATAATCCATCATCTCCCAGAGAGAGACTCGCGCCTCACGGGCAGCACGTGCCAGGGTGAGCTTGCCGCTGCCATATAGACGCGAATAGTGATCCAGCTTCCAGTCTTGTATTGCCCGAGAAAGGAGCTTTCTTACAGTTGTCGAGCGGTCGGCTTGCTCGACTTGCTCGATTGCTTCGAGGTCCCGAACCACGGTGTCAGGCAGCCTCGTTCCCACCATTTGTTCCTTTTTCATCGGTCAGCCTCCCGAGCTTTCTTCAATACGACCGCAACAACGGATGGCGCAAGCCAGATTGTCTGACTCAATGCCTCAACCGCCTCCTCGAGTTCAGCCAGAGTCAAATGCTTTTTCACAAATGCGTGGAACAGCACTCCCGCAGTTCCAAGGAACGTGACCCCCATAACCTCAGCAAATGATCGGGCCGCCCTGTCATCCAGAATGACCATGAGTCTGCGAGAGCTGGCTAAGGCGATGGACTCGGCCTCGCCTACGTCGAGACCCCCCTTTGAAACGATGCTGTGCGTCGTGCTCTCTTCCTTTGATGAGAGTCGCGCAACTTGAAGCCAACCATCATCCAGCGCTTTTTCAATGCGCTCCACGCCGGGAGCTGAAATTCTCTTACCCGCATCAACGGTCTCAGCTTTAACCTGGGGCCCGATCAAAACGTGACCATACACTGAGTTGAGCAGGTCAAGCATGCGCATTTTCGCGAGTGCAATAAGCACCGACGCATCCGCAATAATCATCTTTGAGCTCACATACACCCATGTTAACAAAAACTGCAAATGTTTTCAATTATCTCGGGACGCGAGCTAAATTGGGATTCACACCAAAGGCAACCATTCGATTGCCAACCGAATGCTCTCCTGCCTACAACCTGTCGAGAATTTTGGCCGTCGGCGTGATCCGGGCTGTGCCTCCCCGCTTCAGAAATCATGTCTCCAAGTGATTCACGGCTTGAAAAGGCCGCGTAACTATCAGAAAATGAGAATGATCCCCGGTAGCTCAATGGTAGAGCATTCGGCTGTTAAATCGTCCGGTAGAACGAGGTCATACCGTAATCGAATTTGCGGGGCCGACGATTCAGCCATTCGACATCACCGTTTGGCCTGGCAATGTAGCCATCGGCGCTTGTCGCAATGTACACGATGATTTTTCGATGTGCTTTCATGAGACCCCCCATTTCTTAACTATCGGGTGCGGTTTTCCTGGTCTCGGCGGCGCCAATACTCACACAGTTCAGGCAAAGCGGTCTACGTCCTGAGAAACAGCGTACTCGTAGATGTGAAATCCGTCCGAAACCACTTCTCCGCGAACCCCACTACTCAGGCACTAGAGCGACCGAACTTGGTTCCGAGTACAATATCTGTGGCTTTCCGATTCTTTGCCCCACGAATGATTCGACCTACCACCGAATCTTCACCCTCGAGAAGTTTCTGAGCTTCTGTGAACGCCGGGACGGAACGGTTCAGCACGTTAGCCCAGACAAGCAGCATCGCCATCTTTTCTTCGAAGTCCCCTTCGGCCCAGGGACTCGGCTCGTGGACAGGCCGACCCGACTCGTAGTGCGCGGAGCCGAACAGACGGTTCTTGTCAGAATCATGAAGCGAGAAGTCCGTTTCGTGATACGCGGCGTAATTTATGCCTTCAATGACCAAATGGCGAGCTTCGTCAGGTGTCATACTAGAATGCTTTCGCAGCCGAATCTGATTATGGATAATTGCAACTCCGAGACCTATAGGCATGAGAACGGCCAGCCCGAAAATGACAAAGCCACCAATCAAAGTGACTGTGCCGTGGGAGAGCAGCTCAAATAAAATCCACAATCCGCACCCCACAAAGAAATAGCCTACGGCAACGGTGACAGGATTGTAGGTTTTAAATGTATCTAGTCTGAACATAGCTGCTCCGCGACTTAATCCGCCATCAATCCTACTTCAACTCCAATCTTCAACGTCAAGTCCCGATTGCGGACAAGTTAAATCCGTCGCGGAATCGGGCCGGCCACGTACGACCAAGAGCCTGGGAAACAGCGTTCTCGTAGAGTAGAGTTGAAATCCTTGCTAAAGGCTGCCGGTCACATGGACGAGAACCCAACTATACGTCCACGCGAAATGTGTTGTGCCAGCCACGACTTCCTAGAACGGGAGTGAACCGTTTCATATTTATAGGTAGCGCGCTACACACAGGGAAGTGGGATCCCTGTGAACGCCGGAAGACATCAATGCGTGACTGGCTGGAAGTAATCCGGCAGACCCTTTTTGGTTTCGTGCAAGATTTCGACGATGGCCTGACGGTCGATGAGGGAGAGTTTGGAGTACTTATTCTCCTGTTCTTCCCCCGAAAGAATCTGCCACATCTGTTTGTAAACCGCTTCTCTGGCTTGATCGGGCATACCATCGAAGGCTTCTGAATAGATCATGTAGCTGCAAGGGTAGCGCATGAGTCGTCGTTCGAGATCGAACTGACGTAACGAACGTCCTTTGCTGTCTCGCGGGCCCTGCGCGGAGAATATTTCGGCGAAGCCCGAACTGCCCTGAATCTTTTCTGAGAGTGGCGCCTCGTCGACAAACAGCATGTAATCCGCAAGTTCGCGCGCCGTGTCGCGGCGGAGTCCTTCTGTGAGGTCGTGGCTTCTCGGGGCTTTGTCGATGCGTTCCTGATACTGGGCAAAGCGCACCTCCCAACCCACGCGGGTCAATAGATTGACCATGTGCATCTGATGTTCGAAGACCATCAACGCGACAATGTCGCTAGAGGGAGAAAGATAGGTGTCAGTATCGAACTTTCCCTTGAGCGATTTCAGGTTGAGAGTCTGATCCGAAATCATTTGTTCCGGCTTGGCCGCGTCTGTGACGATTGCGTTGCCCATATGTCGGATCGAACCGCTTCTACCCGTCACATACCACCCGCCCCAGCGTTGCTCGAAAGGGCTACGGTCGTCAGTGATGTAGTCGCCTAGCTTGCGGATCGGTGTGCCATCGGGCGCCGGAAAAACACTGCGAACTAACATGCCTGGAACTCCCAGGCTTGAGTATGAAAGATGGCATGCCAAACAGGAATCTTGGCGCACTAGTTGTGGTCTTTCAACCGGTTTCTGATCCAGCGTGAAGAAGATCACGCCTTGGCTGGGATCCTCGGCTGCCAACTCCACTATGGGACCTCCAGGTACCCAACCAACCGTTACTGAGTCGTTGAAGAAGAGAGACCGCGGGTTGCGTGGATCGATGCGGAGCATTTGGATACTGGTCTTAGAGAAAACGATCATCTGCGATTCAATTGGAACGCTAAGGGCCCCCAGAACCGACCGCAGGTAACCCTGACCACCATCGAACTTGAGCTGAACCCCGCCCGACCGGATTCTCCGATTCAACTCCGAGACACGGTCTTTCAGCGGCCGCGTGGTGTACTGGATCGCAGGATGATCGAGATCAGGGACAAAAACGCCTTGGAGATCGCCAAAAGCAACGGCGACCGTGACCAGCATAAACACGGCAAACAAAGCAGGAAGGCGCATGAAAAGACCGCCGCTCGGAACACTTCAGACCCGCAGCAACCGCACTACTCTTACGTAGATTGTACTCTGACCGGCCTTGGGAAGAAACTGCAAGGCCGAAGGCCCATCGGGCCGTTTCCGAGCGGATGGTCGGCAGTTTGGAAACTATCCAGAAACGGCGATCGAGGAGATCACTGGTGATGTCATCGAACGGGACTTCTGGCCCGGATCGCTTCCGAGTACGCGGTGATCCAGGCAAAATCATCTAGGTTTCGGCCGTTCGCCATCTTCGCTATAACGACTTTGCAGCCAGCTGGTTTGCTTCCGGCTGCTTAGTAATGCGGGCCGAGGCGGCACTGAATCAGATTAAACGGATCACACAATGGCGAAAAGAGATCGGGCTGCTCGAGCGATCCCCTTGAGAACTCGGAGGCCATCATCCCGTGAGCCGGTATCGAACTGCGCGCCTGCATGATCGACGGCATTGCTGACCATGGCAACCGAGGCTACGGAAGCTTGCCTGGCAACGCCAAAGGCAAAAAGCGATGCGGCCTGCATCTCGACCGCGAGTGCGCCCTCCCGGGCCCATTTATTGAGTTGTGTTTTGGTTTCGCGGTAAGGGGCATCCGTCGTCCACACCTTACCCGAGCGGACGGCCCATCCGGTGGCGATCAACTCCCGCTCGAG
>Ga0137418_10007311_pt1 | contig 10151 bp, 13 predicted proteins | sample CZODoug3_1_2_16f_FD_122242 | JGI IMG/M metagenome (GOLD analysis project Ga0137418, IMG submission 122242) | Vadose zone soil fungal communities from Angelo Coast Range Reserve, California, USA - CZODoug3_1_2_16fungal (Hybrid Assembly) | ecosystem: Environmental > Terrestrial > Soil > Vadose... | reverse complement strand
TCTGCACAACGACGTTTAGAGCGTATTCCCATATGACACTGTGATCTTGAAGTTTTAGGTACGGTGTCATGCCGCGAGCGTGAGCGTATCCGTCACGGGGCGTGGTAGAAGAAAGGGTGAGTAAGGAGTCCGGGTGAGTGGAATGAGAGTTGGAAGGTGTAAGGTATGACTGTGGCAACCAATCTGAACTTAAATATTGTGAATAAGGGCTGGGGCTAGCCGGGCGAGTGGAGGGGGCGGAGGTGGATCTGTGCTGGCCGTTGGATATTACGACAGACGGAACGGGTAGATGACCATGAGCGCTGTGGGAATCGTCCAAGGAGCCATCCAGACTCCTTTGATCTACGTCGGCGTGGTCGTGCTCTTCTTCGTCGTCCGTATCAATGTGATTGTCATACGCCTTTCCCTTCCCCTTATCGTGTTTATCCTTTCCACACTCTTTCCTTGACTTTACCTTCTTGAACTTCCATCGAACTCCGAATTCTCCTTTCACTAGTGGCACACTAGCAAGCTGGTGGATGTTGACACGAACGTGAAATAACGCATGGCGTGGAAGTAGCTACATGTGGGTCAGCCCAGGATTTCCAACCGAGAAATTGCTTCATGCACCTGGTAGAGTTGGGCGCGTAAACCGCCAACAGACGGGGAGGGAGGTGCACTTGGATGGCTACTGCTCCCAGCGCCACCATCGGTAAATGAGCTACGGCTGTGGTTCTGAAAGACCTGGGTGACACTGTGTCCTGGACGAGGCGTTCTCGATGTTTTTATAGGTTTAAGTGTCTCTGAGTGCTCCGTTTGCGTCGGGGTCGTTAGGTGAGACGAGAAGTCGCTGGAGACATAGAGAGAACGTTGACCAGTGGAGCTTGACCCGGAAGTATAGATAGAAAGGCCATCAGGTGCCATGTCGCTACGAGCGAGGCTGGACTGTTATACAAGGGTAGAAATGTCCGAATGTCGCAAAGATCGTATCGGCGCTGGCTGCGAAGATAGCGCTGTCAGGTCTGGTCGCTAGTGTGTTTGTCCGGCGCAAAAGACGGTGTCTGATGAACAAGACACTTGACTGGGGCATACCGGAGATGATGGGGGAAAGATGGGGAGATGACTTATGCCGCTGAGCGCTTCACGCGTGTCGCCCTCACCTAAATATGGTAGTCTCGTTGACGCCGGTCTCTCTACTTTCCGATTCACGTACGTCCTCCAGCCCGAAAGGGTATCCGCATCATCTGCATAAGTGCAACACAAGACAGCAATAATTCATCGAAGCAGGTCCCAACCAAGGACTGTCACATGTCACAGAGCATTGCGGACCCATTCAGTGCAGTATGGGCATTTACACCATGATATAAATTACAAATAAATCATTCTCAACGAGAAGGAACACAGCCCTAATAATACTTAAACCTATCCTCATACAAAATTTTGTCATTCTGCAAGTGCCGCCATGTTGCAGTCTTCACTGTTGGCTTGGCGGTGCTGCTTGTCTCGGTGGCCTTGGATGTGGTGAAGTTCCAAGCATCTTCTGATTTGACATGAATGGTGCCTGGATTACGAGGAGGGGCTGGATACTGAGGGTGAAAAACTGGGAGTCCTTTACTTGTGTCCATGTGCAGCAGCTCTGCTGCTGTCGCTCGGTCTGGAAGAACAGTCCAAGTCAGTATAACTTTTGATATTGTAATTCACATACCGATAGGATAATACAAATCCCCAATTTTAACACCCACAGAAAGCATCTCAGTAAATACGCCCCTCTTATCCTCTGGAAACTCTGCCACCGTGATACCTCCATACCAGGCCCTCTCGACAAAACTGCCAGACTCCTTTTCAATTCCATCAATTTCCGGAGTGTGGCACTCCCCCCTACCCCACCACACAATAAGGCGATGTAAGGCTTCATGGGCGATGACTGAATTGATGAACCAACAAAGGGCATTGGTTGAAAGTGTCGTGGGTGGGCTGGAGCATTTTCCCTATTGGTAGTGGGGTCATGAAGGTTAGTTAATACAACATGTAATGGTGCTTACAGATTCTATCCATTGTTTTACCAGTGGCATCAGGATTTGTACCTCAGCGTGAGGGACAGCGTCAACGCCACAGAACGTGGAACCCCAAACCCCATCCCAATGGTCATCTTCAGAGTCTGACTTGTTCACCAGAAGAATATCAGGCCAGAATTCATCAACAAATAAAATGATATCGGTGTGTGTGGGCAGTTTGGGGCGTAGACGTCGTATCATTTTTTTGGTATTTTTTGACTTATACAATGACAGCAGGACGTGCAGAAGTGGCTCTCGGAGAGTCTTGTCTTTGATCAGCTGTAGGCGGAGAGCGTCTATACTTCCCACCAGACCAGCAAAATAGGGATCCCTCGTGACATTGGGCGAGACGATAATGGAAGTGGTAACATCAAACAAGGCAGTAGTTTTTGTGAAGGTTGGCGGGTTCTGTCTCGCAGTAGCAGTGTCTGCAGTCGCTGCTTGATGGCGAGTTCGCGTGATGCCAGACACCGATCGATCAACGATGGATCCCGAAGTCAGACTCCGAAAGTTCAACTGGCGCGACAGTTGCAGTGCTGAAGACCCGCATTGACGACGAAGTCGAGTGGAAAGCATGGAGGTTGGAAGTACTAGAAGGCTGGTGTGGGCGTATCGAGGGAGGCATCTGTAGTGTAAGGGTGCAAGAAGTGTAGCCCCTCAGTCTTCCGTTTAAGGCCCCCCCTGAATATCGGGTTTCTGCGCCCTACACAAACACCATGTCAAATTTCTAGCATGATCAATAATAACGGCACTACTACTACTGCTGTTAATATTACGGAGGCTCTCTTTCATACAGTCAAAGCTTTCTGCCACATCCACCGTGGCATACCAAGTGAGGCTGCCCGCAAGAGCGAAGAGATAGATTATCCGCACTGACCGCCGGCCAAAGCTAGAAAGGGTGAATATCCAGCGAACTGTCTCGGGCCTCTATACATATCCAACGCGGGGAAGACAGCTGGCAAAACATAATCCAAAAGTTCAAGTGCCGTATAAATCAAATGTGTCCATTCCGTGGACGGCATCGGGTAACACCACTTCGCAACGCAGTTATATGCACTTGAAAGTGGGACACAAGACAGTGCATTATCGACCGTATGGCGGACAACGTTGAATTAGCTGAATATTTGCGGAGCGTAAAATTGTTGCGAGCGGAGAGAAGCCGTGGGATATCGGTCGGGCAAAGACATTTACGACACCCAAAAGCTAAGAGCGACGAGCTGTTTAAAGATCCGAATGTTAAATTTGAACCTTGACAGGTTTTTGGCCAGGGTTGCCTAACACCCGAATTTCAGCCATCGTCGGGATCATTACCAACCCTGCGGAACCCGAATGAGAATAAAATTTTACTAGTCCAAGATCATACACAATTTTAAAGCACTTGCGGCAACGTGAGACCAATGGGTTGTGTCCAGAATCCTAGCCTTCCTTCCTCGAATGTTCCCGCTGGGAATTGAGGCCCGTCTTTCACCTCGATCATATAGCGCAAGAGCGATGATTCCTTCGGACTCAAAGAACATACGAAGTTGTCATGTTGACGTACCGGCTGCAGAAGGAAAACAAAGTAAAACATCACTTTACGCCCGAGCACCTGGAGTGAATAAGGATATCTGCTCATTTTGAAATGCAGTCCTCTCGCGCGCGGCGCATAGGGTACACTCTAAATGCATTATGAGGCCAGTCTTTGAGAAACTGGGAGGATTTGAACGTGTGCGGATCACCCAGTATCAGGTGCTGCATACGTTCACCCTGGTACAACGCTCAGCAATGTAAAAAGCGAAGCACATGGTGTTCGCTGTTGTTTAACAATAGTATTCAGCAAAAATGGAGAATTAAAAACGAGCTACAAACCTCGTAATCGGCCAGCAACAAGATGTTGTCCAGGTGGTAGATCATTCAATCAAGTCCACCAGATAATGGAAGAGCGCACTGACGAGTTCTTCTACAGGCAGGTGCGATGTACCTTCGAATAGATCCTCGTCATCGTGTGTATCCAATAGGCTTGCCGAATGGGCCACATTGCTCTTATTAGTTTCTTGGGATAGGCGTATACCTAAAGAGGGCTCACAATTAGTACTGACCTATGCCGGCTGGCACTTTCGAAAGCTGGAACTTGGCAATACAGTAGATTTCTGGCATTTCTTGCATTAATGGGGGAGCTAGTGCTCGACCTGGTTGAAATGTAGCTGATTGTCAGACCGGAGGATAAGCGAGAACCAGAAGTGAAGTGTACTACTTGCCAAACACATTGGCGATTGAATATGTAAAAGTCCACCGCGGCTGCGAAAGATCCCAAGTTCGGTAAACAGATGTTATATGGGTTTTGAGCAGCTGAGTTATGGCCGCAACATCATGATGGTATAGGATGGGGTTTTTTGGCATGTCAATCCTACGAAGAGATATTTTTGGTTAGTTCATCAGACCGTTATAATTACTAGTTCAGCATAATGGGCCAAGGTCTTTTCTCGACGACCTTGGCTAATTTTATCCGCAGAAAATCGAAGGTCACTGTCGACTTCAAGACAAACCGGGAGCCTTTCTGTCGAAATTTAAAGCACATGTGTGCAAACAATACAGTCGTTTCGGAAAATGATGTCCCACGTGTTTTCGCCGCGTGAAAAGTCGCGGAAAAGATTTTAATTCAAGAAATGCCGTTTCACTGCACAGACGCTGCTATAGAGCCTCGATCTTCACTTTCGGACTGTAAGCCACCATATCCGAGCCTTGCGAACAAAAAAAGGACCAAAAGCGATCATACAAGCCAACGGAGACGTGTCATAACCAAACAACTGTTTGTCGCCATCACACCGAGCACAAACCATACCTGACCATCCGGACTGGCCCAGTCAGTTAGGAAAGCATTATCGAGCTCTGGAGGACGTTCTGTGAATTTGGGGGTGCAGAGAGGGGAGCACAAACGTGCCAATTATTTATTGGTGAGCACAACCAGAACCCTTTTGTCCCATACACAACCTGAAGCTCCACCAGAATCATCATGTTGTAGTTCTGGCCGTGTACATCATCTTTCCTGGATTGACCAACAACAGCTTTGTGCGGAGCAGTCTAGATCTGGTAGACTAGATGGGATGTAGGGATTTCAACTTACCGTGTACATTACATCAACCTACGCTGGGACCATGAAACAAAACCCATAACAATCTTCATTGAGAGGACGTCACGCAGTAAGACGCAATAAGAGAACTGGCATAAGAACGAACAAAGAAGTACCATGGCCTGAAAAAATTCGTCCACTCCCTACAACACATTTTGTTCTCTCTGATCTTCATACTCATACACCACCATATAACCCATGGCCCTGCTGACTTCTTAGGGCTATCGCGGAACTGATTACGACGGGCTCAAGCCTCGAAGTCCAGACAAGGCTAATGTCAATGGGAAGTTGATCGAAATGGTGTTCCAGTGAATGGTTTTCGCCCTGCCCTTCCGTGTCTTGTACCAAACCATAGTAGCAGGTTGTTGTCCACCTTTTAGAGGGGATTAAAACATCAGAGAAGCGTTGACGACGAGGAGTAGCATTTCTTGAATTAAAATATTTTCCGCGATTTTTGACGCGGCAAAAACACGTGGGACATCATTTTCCGAAACGACTGTAATGGACGCCTTACGTAAAGCTTGTTCAACTGCTTTGATTTGAACCACATGTACAATGCATCGTCCTAATGCTTAGTTGACCTTCTCAGCCGTCATTACTAGACCAGTACTGGCTTGCGACAGCCTTCAGTGCTTTATTATGAGCGATTATAAAGCGTCGAAGGAAGCTTTCGTGTCTGACACGACAGGGTCGAGCGTCACCCACGTTAATATGATCTCACTTGTCGCTCTGGTAAGTCTTTCACCTCCTGTGATTACCTTATTGTCGTTGCGAACGGAACAAAAGTCTTCAGTCGCGTTACACTCAGCCCTTCAATCCCGCCTTCCTGCCTCGAAATCAATACACTTCCGAACCGAATGGCCCATTCTTATCCTGCCCCTTCTTCTCTCAATGACACTCTTCGCGAATAACCCAGAGCTTCTCGTCTTAATCCTTCTATTTCCAACGAGTCTGCTGCTGCTTATACCTCCACGCGAGTCGGGTACGCCCTTACCTTCAAATGCGGATCGGTTGTCAAGACCCTCCTCTCCCACTCAAGCGAGGCAGACCGCGTCACAAGCACAACCTGCGAAGGTATCGATTGCCCCACTACCGGTGCTTACAATTTACAGGGCCCACATGATCTTGATGACCATCCTCTCAATACTAGCAGTGGATTTCCCCGTCTTCCCGCGCTCTCTGGCTAAATGCGAAACATATGGCGTGTCCCTTGTTCGTCCTATACTATTTTACACTTCCTTCTTCTAATATGTCCTTCCATGGTGTTCGCAATAGATGGACCTGGGTGTGGGCTCTTTCGTTTTCTCTCAAGGCGTAATTTCCTCGATACCCTTAATCAAAGACCCGTCCCACTTAACGGCGCCGTTTAAACCGAAATTATATACCGTCATCTGGAAGACGTTACCCATCCTTGCTCTCGGAATTATAAGAGTTCTTCTTGTCAAAGGCACCGAATACCCTGTTCGTATACTTTGTCGACAGTGGTGGAACGAGCAAATCTAACGTTGACTGATAGGAACATGTCTCAGAGTATGGCACTCATTGGAATTTTTTCATCACGTTTGCGCTGTTGCCTGTATGGGAAGTCCTCTTACATCCCTTCATTACACATGTTCCGATTTCGCTCATTGGGTCGTTGGTCGCTCTATGTAAGCACAATCTATGCTCCAGGCGTAACTCCGTCTGAACCCATCCAGCACATCAAATGGCTTTGTCATTGCTGGGCCTGGAGAATTATGTCCTGAACTATCCACGTACAAACCTAATCAGCACCAATAAAGAAGGGATTGTGTCATTGACAGGTCAGTCCCTCCGGATATCCACTGCTCATATTCCAACCAAAAATTTGTTCGCAGGATATATGGCAATCCACCTATTAGGCCTTTCGGCAGGAACCATCTTGCTGCCCCCTTCCCCCTCCTACTTTCGCCGTCACCAACGCGCCCCGCTACCCAAAGAGAATGATAATGCGGATACCGATACTGACAATGACTCGGACTCTAACGATGTTAATCATAAATCCTTCCCTAAAATCAAGGGGAATGGTAGACTGCGTAGGCAGAATGACAAGACTGCTATCGAGTTATGTTCGTATGCGGTTGTTTGGTGGGTCCTTATGGGACTTACGCGGATTTTGAGCATCAGTGAGGGTATCTCGAGGAGGATGGTTAGTGCATTATTTCGCGCTTCACCATAACCCGAAATAATATTCAAACAGGTGAATCTGTCCTATATTCTCTGGATAGCAGCATTCAATACCACTTTCCTTTGCGGATACCTCCTACTCGACCTCCTTTTCTTTCCATCCCCACTATCAAAATCAGTCTATTCGCCCTCCTCAAAGCTCAAAGTACCTACTGACAGCAATGCCATTCTGAGGGACCAATATTCACCGCCGCCAGTTGTGGGCAATCCTCCAGCCCTACTAGAAGCCGTCAATCGGAATGGACTAGTTCTTTTCCTTCTTGTGAGTTGTCTCTTGTCGTTGGAAATCTTCAACTTTTAAATCTTCTCACCATTCCAGGCCAATATCGCCACTGGGCTAATAAATCTGTCGATACCGACGATGTATATATCCGACTGGTGGGCGATGCTCATTTTGGGTGGATATTCATGTGCGATATGTGCAGTTGCATGGCATTTTAGGGATCAGCGCATATGGTGACTTTAATTGCCCCCCAGTGGTACCAAGCATATGGCTGCGATGTCCATGCACCATTCTATTTCTTGGGTCGTGTTATTCAAGACCGCAAAATAAACACTGCCCGCAGAGTTGCCCACTCTACGATCACCAAAACTATATATTGTCACGCCTTTGGAAGCGAAGACCACATCTGATCTTCGTCTGCCATTTGTTTATGCGGCTCGTTATGTCTGTATTCATTGACAAACATGCACCTAATTACATTATACAGTTTTGACAGGACCAACAAATCGGAAGCGGCCCCAAGTCACCCATGTCATCCCGACAATCAGAATAATCCCACCTACGGCGACAATTGAATAATTCATGTTGAGGGAGCTCACAGGGCGTGCAGTTGGAAGGATGAACAATACACATATAAGGATCGTGAACTACGATCCCTATAAGCAATGCACGTTAAGGATAAAAGCTTATACACTCACAGCAAAGCTGGCGAAGTTGATTGGCCGGGACCATCGCTTCAAATTGAAAGGTCCTCGTTCTTTTAGGCTATTGTGAAAGTGGTTAACCATGATGACCATAGTGCTAAAGATAGAATGCTCACGAGTCCGGCCAGAATACGCGAACTATGATCGGTTGAAGATAGCTGAGCATAACGGAAACAGCAGCAGAAGACAAGATTGCATTGAACTACGCAGTGGTTATCATAAAATTACAGGAACGAGAGAAACGACGCGTACCGCGATGACAGAACCAATATACGCACACGATATGATGCAGCCAATGAAAACGGAAAGCCAGACTCCATATACGGGTGCCTGGAATCGGTTAAGGTACATAAATCTCCCTTTCAATGGGAACGCATTATCCCTGGCCAGAGCATAAAAGAGCCTCGAGCTTGCGGTGAACGCTGTAACGGCGGCCATTCCTTGCGCAAGTGCGATGATTGTCAAACACATAAGCGTGAGTTTCTTGCCCACGGCATCATAGTACAGCTGCGCGATTGGAATAGCATATGCAGAAGCCTGGATATTTGGGATGCTTTGGACGGAGAAGAGGAGTGCGAGTATATACGCCAGACCAACGAGCCACGAGCCGACGATAGAGCCGACTATTGCGAGTGGAGCAAGAATTTCTGCTCTGATCGACTCTTCCGCAATTTGGGCCGCAGTCTCACAACCTTCAAGAGTATATACTGCCTGGGGTACAATCAATAATCAGCCCTGACGATTGCTACCAGAAGCCAAGGTTTACGGACCTGAAGGAAGCCCAACAAGACAACAAACCCACGGGATCCCCAGCCCGTAAAGCTTGGCGACAGAAGCTATTTAGCGCGATGCCGACGTCGAAATATGAACCCACCTCACTTTTCAAAGTCTGTAAATACGAAGGAAGGAGTATTCTGCGACTGGGGTTAGTATTCATATGCTAAATCACAGGAATTATTACCGTCTGGGGTGCCTTTACAAGGAGGGTGATGACGAGCACAAAAGTGCCTCCGAGCGTCCACCAAACATTGAAAGAGCTCATCATACCGATTGCCTTGGTGCCCACCGTATTAACAATTCCGGACAAGATGTTTACGCCCCATGCGATCGCAGCAATTTCGACCCGGGTAAGTGTGCGACCTTGTCCTACTTCTGCGAGAGACGCCAGGTACAATGCTACACTATATGTTGACATTTGAAATTAGAATGCTTGTGTTGAACAAAGACGGAAGGATCGCCACCTCAGATTTCCGGACGTTCCAGTAAAGACCATCGCGATCGAATATATCCAACCAGTACAAACTGCTCAAAATAAATAAAAAATAAGTATGTAGTCGACATAGGAGCGAAACACTCACAGCCAAGAATGGGTAACTCCGGTTTCATTTTGCAGACCCAAAAGTACAAACCACCCATAGTCGGGTAGCAGCTGCAAATCTCAGCTAGGCTTAAAGCTATGAGAAACATAAACAGACTACAAATCTTGGCGCAATAACCTCAGCGAACAGGCGGATAATTTTAAAATACATCCCCACATTCCAGCCCCAGAACAGTCCAAGAGGTCCACCTGAAAAAAGGCCTGTCTGGAAGGCCGAGCTCATGCCGGTAAGAATCCCTTGCGTTCATTTGGATTAGATTTTATACGGCAGCAAACGATATTGTAAAAAATACCAATCGCGCAAAAAGACATTCCTAGCACCCCGAACAGTGACATTTCACGGCGGAACTGTGGTCTATAACCAAGAGCGATCAAACGCTCATCCGCCACCGTGACTTCAAGTTCTACGGCGTCATTGTTGGTTTCGGCGCAATGCTTCTCAGAGTCTCTGGACTCCGTGTGGACGAGATAGAAGCATGGCGCCGAAACCAACAATGAC